>Ga0169931_10008654_pt1 | contig 14807 bp, 5 predicted proteins | sample Kivu_15m_20L_FD_129675 | JGI IMG/M metagenome (GOLD analysis project Ga0169931, IMG submission 129675) | Freshwater microbial communities from Lake Kivu, Western Province, Rwanda to study Microbial Dark Matter (Phase II) - Kivu_15m_20L... | ecosystem: Environmental > Aquatic > Freshwater > Lake ...
CAACTTTGTCAACTTCTCAAATCCGCCTCTTTACAACATCTTCTACGCGCCTCAGACATCGTCTCCTCACCTTTGGTCATCCTAGAACCAAGAAAAGTCCCTTAATCCCAAGAAGAAACCTACAACTGACAAAAAATCAAAAGACAACAAAAACGATAAAAACAACAATAACAACGATAACAATGGAGGTGGCTTTTTGGACCCCATTTTCGAAGATATTCAAGAATTCATCAAAAAGAAGAGAAATCAACACTCTCCGGCCTATCAGTTCTGATCATGAATGTTTATATTGAGATAGATATATGAAATACGATACAGATCTATCAGTCATAATTAGTCAAGCTCGGAATGTTTACTGCTAAGTTATATTTACAAAGATTTTATCCTCAGCTCTAGGTCTTCGATCGTTTGATTACTATTTAATTGCTATTGTTCGCTTTATGCCATCAAAGTTATTAATTTTATTTATTTTTCGTTGAGCTATTAACTAATTTTTTTCATTTAAATTTAATTCTAAGTTTAAAGCTGATTTAGCTTTGTCAAAGTCTAGTTATACATAAGATTGAAGTGTTAACGCTATGATTCTGCAGTCTCGAGCTTTTGCATAAGATTTTGACATTATTCAAGACTTTCGACAAGCTAATTTTTTATATCTTGGTATTCAGGATTAACTTATGTGTCTATAACATTATTGGCTTCGATTTAAGTCTGAGTTTAAATGCAAATCATATCTGAATTTTTGGCATTTTTAAAAGCTAGCTATCTTTATGCTTATTTATACATTTATTTTAAACTAACGAGCTCTATATTTTGATCTTAGTTGATCGACATAAGCTAGCTTACTTTTTCTAAAATTTATTCTTTGTATTAATTGAAATTGTTTGGTATTATTTAACATGAAACTTACTGATCCACCATCTAAGTTAAAGCTTGCTCTATATAAGGATTCTATATATATTATTTTTAATTTTTTTCTTAGTCTTTTCTGATAATCTAACAATTTTTTTATTTAGACTACTATAAAACTTAGCATTAAATTTAAGGAGAAAATTCGGGTTGCAACTTTTATTAATCTTTCTTATTAACGCTATTTTATAACTATTTTTAAAGCTAAAGAATTCGATCTGTAAGCGTACGCATTTATTATGCTTTTTAAGTAGATATTTAATTATATAAAGGCATCTTAGGTTATGGCAGTATGCTCAGATCAACAATACAAATTTGAATTTGCAGATTATGCATTTATCTTTTTGCAGTTTGTTTCAAATCGATTATTTAAAAAAATTAGTCTTAATTTTTAACTTTTTATGTCAATATTTCAATATTTTGTTCGTTTGAATTCAACTGATTTGAAAGTATTTTGTTATCTTTAGAAAGCTGTTTTAGCTAATTCTTAAGCTTTACGACTTAGTTCGAGTGCTGTAAATTTTTTCTCGATACCTCATTCTTAAGATTTGACAATAAACTTTTCTGACTTGACACTTCTTTTATTAGCATTTTATTTTGCTCTTACAGTTCTGCAGCTTACTTTTATTTTTGAGTTTTTACTTGCATCGTCTTTCTCCATTCATTCATTACCTACTCATTCAGAATATTCAAGTTGTTTCCGCTATCTCGATTTAATCTTTTGAAAGAACTATTTTTGATTAAACTATCAAATTATTATATGTTTCGAGTTTTTACTTTGAATTAAGAATCGAAGCCAGCGGGCAGAAATGCGGCTGAAAACTTGCCCTTTTTATGTCTTGTTCTATTAAGTTCCTTACCTATTGACATTTAGTGAGTGAGCTGATCTATTTTTTTGAGAAGCTGATGATTTTAACATTAATCAACTGTGTTTCTATGATAGGATTTTGCAAGATCATCATAGGCAAGCTCTAATTGATTCATTTTGACAAGTATCTCATGATTTTATTTTTGTTTGCTAATTAATCTTTCTTTCAATTAATCGTTATGGCCTTATAATTTTTTGACTTAATCTTAAAATATTCTTAATCTTTTTTAAACATACTCTATATGTTTTTACATCTTTTCGATGATGATTGTGCTATTATCATCAACAGACTTAAGCATTTATGGATTAAAAAGTGCACTATTATGATTATTTTGCCCCACTCGAAAAGTTTGTTAAACATATTTTAGTTGTGACTTTGTCGGGTTATGAGTCTTGAACCTACCCAGAACTTTACTTTTATTGTAGCTCATATAATGCTAAATAATAATCAGAAATGACTAATTATCACATAATTCTAAGGAGTTAACTGATCTGAACAGTATCTATAAACTTTTCCTGATAAAAACTAAGCTCTCCCTTGATCGATAAGCCTCTTACACATTCTACCAATCAAAATCTTTTATTATGGTAAAAGTAAAAGATAGTCTTTAGATCTAAGATGATCGAAAAGAGAATCCTAAAGAGGTTAAAATTGGTAAGCCATAGTTCCCCAGCTCGATATTTTGAATAAAATTTGTATCTATTAAGGATTAAGACCTTCTTTTTCAAAGAAATTAGGATTCAAATAAGTGCTGTACTTGCAGAGATGATGACAGCAAGATGCTAAAATACAGCCTTTTGCGTTACCTTGAAGTAAACCTCTCATTGATATATCTAAGGCTTCTCCACACATATGTTTACAAATTCCTATCAATTATTTTTGAAAAATTCCTTTTTATATTTACTAAGGATCTTCCTTTATGCCACATTTCTGTATAGCAGTATCCGTCATAGTTTTTGGCAACAATTTGAAGTCGAAATTCGAAACATCTCCTTTGAATCTTTGAAAAAATGGATTTTATCTAAAGTATCTATCGAATTTGTTTCTTCTAGATTAGCGTTAAAGAAGAATGTTGTGACTATGTTGCTTAAATTATTCTTGAATTTTCATCGCAATAGCGTACGAAAGAATGCCTTTTCCTGCACCAAATTACACATAGATGAAATCAGGTGCTATAAGCTTACTTTCAAAAGCTTTGTCTGTAATCATTTTTGCCTGTAAATGATCATTAGTGATAGTCTATAGCGCTTATTTTTGGCTACTTTCAATAAAACTAAGACGATAACCTTACTTGAAGTATACCTGATATAAATCTATTATTTTTTTAACGATTTTGTCCATCACTTAGTTATCTATATGTATCAGAGGAGCAATATATCCGTCATGTTTCATTTCGTTGTCTTTTTAGTTTTACTAGCCTTTGTTAATGTCTTTCGAAAACCATTGACTTGTCTCTTACTTTTTTTTATTAAGTATCATCGGACAAATTTTCAAGTGTTTTTACAGTTTTTTTGCAGAAATAAAAAATCCTTTTTCATAAGGGCACTCAACTTTTCCTTACATGTCACTGCAGTGAGCAGCACAATATTTTGACCCTTTTACTGCCTGAAATTTACAAGGCCGACTTTTTCGTTTAATGTAAAATTGACAAATCAGAGTGACTTCTTTTTCTGGTTCTTCTAAGACTAATTGTTATTGTTGTAAGTCCATATAAAAGTAAAGTTATAATATTAGTTCGATCGCTAACTGATGTCTAAAGGTCTGTTAAAAGGAAACAAAAAGTAAGTGCGCAAACCAATATCTGACAACTTTGCTCCTAAGCGTCTAGCAATCAATTTCGATCCTCCAACCCTAAGTACTACTATTAAAACTTAGTCATGGAATATCTAGTAATAGATACGGGTAAACTGTATCATCACAAAATGCGTTTAGATTCTGTTTTCAAAAAAATAAACGCGAATCGAATCGACGTGCTAAACTATGTAAAGAACAAGCATCATCTCTATTTTACATCTGGAAAAGTCAAAGATGTACAACTTTTGAAATTCATCGACAAAATAATAGCCCGTCGTCAGAAAGGTAAAAATTCATTAGGACTTATAAAAGAAGAAGAGCCACCTGTAACTAAGCCTGTTCAGTCAAATTTCAATCAAGATGACGATTTTGACTACTTAAACGATGACGACGAATACTAAGAAGACTACTAAGACTATGAATAACCTTACGATGAGCCTCAAAAGCCACAGATCAGCAAATAGCTTAAGCAAGCTTCTTTACAAAATCAGAAATCTGCCGATAAAAATACTTTTTTGACATATTGCAAATAGTACTAAGAGTAGAATGATGAGGAAGGAGGTGCTTAGTGGGATTTAGATATGGATGATGATTATGTTTGATTACTTTGCCAGATAAATTTTTAATTTATTGATTTTTTTAAGCAATTTTTATTTTTGATAAGATAATCTTAGCTAGAATAATTTTTTTTGAATGATATTATCATAAAAAATCACTCACTAATAAATTAATGGTCTATCAGTCTCGACATGACGATACGCTTTTTAGGATCTTTGTTTAGACAAGATAGAATGAAATCTTTGGCTGATTCTGACGCAGGCACATTTTTGGGAAAGTAAATCTATTCGTCCACGACTCGACTCAAATCTTATTCGGTTCGAATCTCAAACGGAACTCTTCCGAAAAGCAATTCAAATGTCAAAATACCTATGATAAATCACAATTTACCTATATTCCACACATCTATCTTATTGTCATAAGTTTGTTTTTGTACCATTTCTGGCGAAGAATACAGAGGCGTTCCACATCGAGTACCTCTCATAAGCGGAGAACATATGCTCCATCCAAAATCACAAATTTTCACAATATTCTGAATAGATATTTCATTACTTGATGTATCAGGACGTTTTCAGGTTTTATGTCACGATGTATGATATCAGAATCGTGCATGAATTCAATAGCGTGGCATATTTGTCTCATGAAAGACCTCACTTGATCTTCAGGAAGACGACCTGATTTTTTCATATAGTTGTACAGATTACCTCCACAACATACTTCGAGGACCAAATATATATTTTCACTGTCTTCGAAAAAATTGTAAAGTTGCGCAATATTAGGGTGATCTAAGTAACTATTTATTTTAATTTATCGAACTAATTGATCTATGTAGCAACTCATCTCTCCATCGAAAAGTTTCTTTGGTATTTTTTTGAGAGCACATATAAATTATGTAAAAATTTATCTTAATAAATAAAAAAATACCTAGCTAAATAAACACTCCCGAACTGTCCTTCTTATAGGTATTTTATTATTTAAAAATCATCTAAAGACAGTTTTTTTTTCTAAGAAGTTTTAAATAACGATACTGGTTCTTGTTATACTAAAACACAGAGACTGCTCGATGAGCTTACGTTTGTAAGTTTTTCAATGTTTTTTCCTTTAGATTAAAAATTTACACCATTACTTATGCTTTCACATTCACTGAAATCTCTCTTGTGAGTGTGTATAGTTGGAGTTGATGGGGTTTCTAAACGTACCCTCTTTTGATTGATAATAGACTATGCTTTTTTTGTGTGGTTTTTTACAGTTTAAAGTAGTTGAGCCACAGTAAGGGTCGATTGAACCATAGACGTAGTTTTTTTGTTGGGTGAGTAGACACTTTTTGTGTCATTATTGTCAGGTAAAAGTGCACTTTGAGTATTTATAGTCCATTTCCGAGCATGTTTTTCCTATCCTAGACTAAATTTCTTGTAAATATTTTTCGGTTTTTCAATTAGAGAAGTCAGCTTGTGAGACTCTTTGATTAGCTTTTGTTCCAAATTCTAGAAATACGAGAAATGATCTTGATTTGAAGGCTATTGAAGCGATTTAGTGTGTTTAAGACCTTTGATCCTTTATCTTTATTGCATTCCTATTTACATATAATATTTTTTCAATGCAAGATCAATTCAAAGATAAATCCGTATCACTTTGATAAATCAAGTTCATCAATCATTTCGAAAGATTTTACTGAATATTTTAATAATGACATTAACAGTTATGATTGCATATAAATGTCATAATATAAGTATATAAATAATTATTCAATAGCCAAAAAAGTTTTTATTTGTTGGAACTTTAACTGTAATTCTCTAGGATCTAGTGTCTCTATGACTCCATTCAAGCACAGTCGACCATATATTAGCGACTTCTTCATATACTATTGATTCGAAAAGCTAACTGCTTAAAAGACCAATCAATTCGATAAGTTAATCGTAAAAATACCATTACTATTGAACTAATAACTGTCGAGCGTTGAGATCTTATTGTTTAAGCAGTAATTATCTCACTTCAAGTTAATTTTCGTTTTATGACATCATGGCTCGACCCCATTACATTTTATTCCAACAAAAAATACGACTTAACGCCTGAGCACAAGCCAACTGATATTTCATTTATTATTCTGAACAGCCTTAAAGTTATGGAGGTATTCTAGACAGTTGATTAGCTGTATTAATAGTTGAAAGAGTAGTGTTAATAAACGGATACGCGGTTGGTCTTAAAGAGTTCAGAGCTTAATTCATGCAATCAATCACCATACGACTGAAAGCTTATTGATATAGATTAGGAACACCGATATCGTTTCTTTGAAGTTTCTATATAATGAATCTTATACCTGAAAAGACACGGTAAATTCTTAGATAATGCTGTTACTTATGATTTCTTCATCGAGATCGATATATTTGTATAAAGGCAATCTGAATGAATTCTAGAGCTATTACTCTTCCGATTGCTATGTGACAGTTCCAAGATTTCTCAAAATAGTCGATGTATCGTTATTTCGAGGTTTATGAAGAATACTCAGTATCTGTTAAACTTGTCTACCTTAATCATACTGCCTCACAAAATCAATCAGATTTATCAGATATTATTATATGAATTGATAACTGCAGTCAAAAGGTCTCTATCCTAGTTATTTTTGCAGTTATTCCTTATGGCTTCTATAGTATTCGAAAAGTTATTAAGATTTTTATTTTAAATTAGGTTCAACAAATCCATTCGGTGGAAAAAGTTGTGCTAACTATTTTTTGGGTGTTTTTTAGTCAAGTCCTCCAGCAACTTTGATCATTTATCTGCTCTTTTAAGGACTGTTCTGATACAGCATACAATTTTTTACGATTTAATTTATACTTTCGTTGAATTTTTATAACTAATTTTATAAAAATATGTCTACAGCTTTGTATTTTTTTTCATGAGTTCTGGGAGATAACTTATTTTTGATAAGCATTTGATTTAGCTACTATTTTTAATTATTAGCTCGACTTTCTAGTCTCTCTTTGTGAAATTTTTGTATATTTTTTAAGTTTTCTATCAGAAGCTAAGTTGATTGAATCACTGAAACCTACTAAAATATTGCTTTGTGATAGGCTTGAGGACTGTGATAAAAACGCTTTGGCGAGGTCATTTGCTGAGGCGAACCGATAAGGACTGGCTTAAAATTGTTTGTTTTTTTCATTTTTTATTTCTAAAAAAACATTTTTTCAGAAATGATTTCGTTATTAATAAGTTTACTACTTACACTACTTCGTCCACTTTGCGAGCAAACTTCACTCTAGCTTTACTACTTACGCTGATTTTACAAAAATGAAGAAATTTTCTTCTTTATGCTTTAATTAATGCTTTCCTATGACAAAATTTCTTAAAGAATCGACGCCCATTTTTAGTTACCTCGTCTACTACTATGTAATTGAGATTCAGGCGAAGGCTGTGGTATTAGATATTCTTATTCTTATAGTATTTTTGCAGATTTTTTTGATTTAGAAGGCCGCATTTTCTTCCTCGTTTGATAGCCTCGCCAGACCTTCTGAATCTTTACAGCTGCATTGTGCTCAAAGCATTATCTGATATATCGGCGAGTCAAGTATCCTCTATAATTTTTTTGAATTTTAATAGCAGCTTAGTGCTAAATTTATACTCGAGGAGACACATAACTTTACAATTAAACCTCTGTTTTTACGTTTTTAGGCGCTTAGTACTTTTGAGCATTATTAGTCAAGCTAAGACGATTCCTTACTTTTTAATGATTTTCCCTGGATTTTCGACGGACACCTGCTTTTTCTTTGATCGGATAAAGAAATTCATCTTAGGTTGGACCTGATTACCAGTCATACGAAGTTCTTCTTGGTTTCGAGTACTGTTCGCTCATAAGAATCGTTTTGCTAGCTTTTTTCTTTATTTTAATATTCTATTTACCACTTTTCTCTTTTCTTTGCTTTTTGATTTTGTCTATTCTTCCTTTGCTTCTATCAGTAACGGCTTAAGCAGAGTGCTCTTTTTGAGTTTTCGAGTTGTAGTGAGACCGATACTAAATCTAATTTTATTTACCGTTTTTTTTTAAACGAAGCTTATTGTGCTTTTAAAATGATCAGGACTCGCACTTTTGCGTTATTGCCTTTTAGTTGCGTGAGCAATTTAATGACGCGTTTAAAGTCGAGTAGTCGATTTACTTTTTTTACCCAGCTGCTTCAATGATTTGGATTTGCTCAATACTTTTGTTTTAGATTTAGATTTCGACTCTGAATGAGGATTAACTGCATTTTTAGATGTTTATTTGTTATCCTATTTCTCTCTAGCTTTGAACACGGGGCGTTGTTAAAGCCTGGAAAAAGATTATCTACTCTTTTTTGTGAATATTTCTAAATGAGCAGTCTAATACCTTTGAAAATATCAGTTTAGATGATATGCTCTGACTTTACTATCTAAATTTTATGTTTGATTGTCCGATGAGGCACACATGTGAGTTGATTGACTATTTTTTTGCCAGCAAGGGGTTTTTACTTTTTTTTATTTTTAGTCGTTGCGCGGAGAAACTACATCTTGATAATTTAAAAGTAAACTCAACGTATCAAACGCTATTATGGCTATTTGATTAATATTTAACATAAAATTAATGCAGCATAGCATATGTAGGAATAAAGAATATTAAAAGTTCTTTACTCATTAGTTAAAAACTAATTATTAAATTTTAACATATTAAGATCATGGGCTAAAAGCTGATAAGATTCCGATTAAAAATTATATAAAAAAACCAAGAATGGTAAATGCTGCTTAAAATAACCATAATAATATTTCCATTATTACTGTTAAAAATGCAGAATTTTTGTATTGAATGTCTTTTATTCCTTTTTTTACACTACATTTTCTTCTTTGTTTTTAAACTAGATTTAACTTGTTACTTAGGTTAAAATCCAAGATATGGTAAACGACGTGCTAGAGAGAGTAAAAAAGCTAAAGTTTATCATTGGATTTATTGTGCTTGCTATATGTAGTAGTGGAACTGCACTTAATCCGATACCGATCGTGCCTATTCCAAAGCAAATCTATCTAAAAGAGTTTTTGAATTAAGATATTTTTGACTTATTTTATTAATCTTTCATGTTTTGAGAGTCAATTTAAGAAGATTTTTTAATAAAAAATGTAGGTAAAACTCCTATAGTAGCTAGCAAAGCTCCTGTTGTAAGCATTTTGGGTGCCATCATAGCCAAAGGTGGAATAAAAAGTATTGTGTACGATGCTATCTGAGCCAAAGTGCAAAGTCCAGATAAATTTTTGACTTTGCTAAGAAAACTTAGTATTCTAGGCTTTTAAGAAAGAAAAATATTTTTAAATGGTTTTTAAGTAGCAACAGTAATTAATTGATTGTTTTTATCAGTGCTGAAACAATTAAAGCGATTTTTGGAAAACGAAGCCGATATCTTAGCAAGTCTACTAATTTTGGAAATCATTAGATAATTATGCGAGAGCCATATTTAATTTTAATAAAAAATCTTCTAAGCTCTTAAATTACAAGAAAAAATTATCATATTTAGATGGTTCAATCAATCACTTGAGAAAATTCTGAGCAAAGAAGTGAAAATATTCCAGAAGTCCAACAAGAACTGAGTAGCTACTCCCAAGTGATCAGGCTCTCCTGCTTCGTATAGCTTAATAGCAACATGGGTGTCATATGCTATCATGGCAGTGAACAAAGCAACTGCGATATAGTTGCTCGCACTGAACAAAGTTCCAATGAAAGGATTGTAGCCTACAAAGTAAGAAGCTCCCAAGCCGACTAATTGTAGTCCTACAAGACCAAGCAAACTTCCACCCAAAACTCCTCCATACTTGAGCATTGAGTCCTTGGGCATTCTGTAAGCAGCGAGGGAAGCGCCTCCGAAAAGTGCTGCAGTTAATCCCAAGCAAGTTGGAATGATCGTCGGGTTCACCATACTGGCAAAGGCTAGTAGTGGAGCCGCACTCAAACCGAGGCCTATAGTTCCCATGCCGTAAAGAGCTTTTCTGAAAAACGAATTTTTAGAAATGATTGTCTCAATCTTCTCTTTGTTATTGACTTTTTCAGTTTGAACCTGGAAAGTTGGCTTCATGAACATCATCGGAATGAATCCTCCTAGAGTCATGAAGATGCCTGCAGTTGCCAGACCAGGTGCCATGATGGTCAAAACTGGAATATTAAGTACTGCGTAGGACGTCGAGAGGGCTCCCAAGATAGATAGACCAGTAGTGTTGTATACTTTATTGAGGAATCGATTGATGCCAACATTTTTTGATAGAAATTAGTTGGTCGTCAATCGCTAAGCATTATCAACATTTTTTTCATATTGTCTTCCAGTGCTGAAGGCGCTGAAGCTTGATTTTGCAAAGGGAAGGGCTGTTTTTGATAGGCAGAATACACGATTTAACATTTTAATTATTATAGATTTACCATCATTATTTTTAAGTAAAAAGGGAAGCTCTCTGAGTAAGCTATACAAAAAAAATATAAAAATTCCTTAGTAATAAATTTTTGATGATTTTTATTTATAAGATTTTTAGATTATTTAAGCTAATCATAAATAATTTTACTAGATCCAATCAAACTAGTTATCATTAAAAGCTGACATTTTGATGTTTAGTTTTCCTGATAAAATATAGCATATGTTTAGTTTAAGTTGATAAGGCTGCATCTTTATTTATTTTTTGTTAGTCATATGGGGAAAATAATCTAAAACTACGAGCTTAAAGAGCAACTCGGTGAAGGAGTCTACGCAAAAGTGTATAAGGCAGTTCACATGACTACAAAACAAGAAGTAGCTATTAAAGTCGTGCAGGCAGAAAAATTCAGATAAATACCTAAATTGTAAGAATGCACGGTCAATTAAATCAACATCCTCTCGACTCTTCAAAACTGCCCCTATATTGTCAAGTATATCGATATGCTCAAAACTGCCAACAACTTTTACTTCGTCTATGAGTATTGTAATGGAGGAACTCTTGATAAACTCATGCAAAAAGAAGGACCTTTCCCTGAAAAAAGAGCTCTGGTTTACTTCAAACAAATCATTTAGGCTTTCAGGGTTTTGACTAAAAACAACATCATGCATCGAGACATAAAACCTGACAATATACTCATGCACAACGGGAGCATCAAAATGGCTGACTTTGGCTTCTGTAAACCTCTCTAAAATGCAACTGATTTGGTTCAGACCATGCTTGGATCACCCATCTACATGGCTCCTGAAGTCATCAAAGGCGAAATATATACCATGAAAGCTGATATATGGTCCATCGGAGTCGTCCTTTATCAGATGGTCTTCGGAAAATGCCCTTTCTAAAGCAAATCTATCGCAAAATTGATTAAAATGTTCGAAGATTAATAGGTTATTATTCCTTAAAATCCAAAAATTTCACCGACTTTAGAAAAGCTATTAAGACGTATTTTGGTCAAGGATTTCAACAATAGAATTGACTGGAAAGAAATATTTGAATACACAATCACTGAAGCCGGATAGATTTTTGCGCCAGGCATCAAACCAAGATCTGCAACGAGCCCTAATTTTGGCCTGAGACACTCGATTCGTAACTCAAGTGGCTTCGGAATCAGCCCGATGAACTTTAGTAAGACATTTATTATGAAGATGCAAGTAATAGTGGTAGCACAACCCCATCTCTCAATAGTTCCTTAAAAACAGCTCCCATTTTATCACCCAAAGTCAGCAAAACTGATCTTTAATAAGACCCGCGTTCAATTTTGATGAAGAAAAGATCTCCAGGCAAACTCTACGATGAAAAATAGACTCCAGCTAATACAAATGTAAACACAAACTATCAATATTCTAAAAACGATAGAAGCAATCGTCTTGAACTCATGCTAAAAAATCATGGAAAATGTTCGACTCTCAACCAAATGATGCTCGACATGTTCCGACTCTAGCAAGACAAGTGTGTATACGTTGCATACTATCTTTTCAAAAACATCTAAAAATAGCTGTTAGGACTCATGTAGTCAATCAAAAATGAGCCTGTAAACTAAAATGGAGGAAACGATCCAGTCCGTGAGTTCAAAAGCGCAGTCTAAAAATAAATCTAAAACATGAAAGCAAATTTCTTTTTGATTCGAGACTGTATCGAATAAGACGGATAATTCAAAATGAACGAGCTAGATGGACGAAGACAATAGATTATTCGAGCTTATCTTTAAAAAGTAGCGTTGTAGAGATAGGAAGAACTTGTACTTATTTTGCAAATAGTCGACTATCTATAAGAATCTATTTTGCTGAAGAAAGATGCATATGAAAAATTGACTAAAGATCATTTAATGAAGCAGATTAAATATAAGTTTAGTAAGTACAGCATCGATAAAGATTTTTCTTGATCATAATGATGATAAATATGCATATACATATCGAATACTTTTATTATTGAAATTCTTCATATGTATTTTATCAACAATATATTGATTTTCATTATGACTGTCATAATTTTAATGACTTTTTTTGTGATTATCACTCTAAACTTATTTATTGTCAAACTCTAATGAATACCACTAACCTCTGGCAAAAGCAAAACATACCTTTCAATCATAACGCAGTCACTGAGGCATTAAAACACTTTAGATCATCAGATTTAGCAGAGCCAGATCACGCGAGAAGATGGATTTAGTTTGGAAAACAATTCAGTCAGATGAACGTTTCTGCTTCAGATATTGAGCAACTCAGTTTTTAGCAGTTCTATGCTTTGAAACAAATCATGGCAGCCACTTTAGGTGGACTTTCGTAGTAAACATCTCATCAGGGTTAAAAAATATCACAGCTTTAGCAAAAATAAAGAAACTTAAAAAGATAGTACGATTCTCTCAAAAAGATAGAGTAATAAAACAGCAAAAAGTAGAAAAAATTGTAACAACAACTTGAATAATTAAATCGCAAGGAAGATTTTTCTCTAGTAGAATCATCAATCGATATGGAGCTTCACTGATAGTCTAAATTTAAGACAAATTTATTTTTATTAATGACATTTACTTACCTGGATCTGATTATAGTGATAATAAAAGCATTTTGTTGTCAATAATGGGTCAATCGATGAATAGACCTAAACATAACTATTCCAGATCCAGAATAAAATTAGATATGTCACCAAGACACTCATATCGAGGATCTTCATGTCCCTCGCTTATTGTACAGTCGAAAATAAGAAGTTTAAAAAAGTAAAAATAAAAACTAGTCAATCAATAAGAATATACTTAATAACCTATCGTTCCTCGAAATGAGCCTTAGAAGTCTTCAATAGTATAGTAAGCCAAAAAATAATATGGTTTGAAGCCAAAATAAATAGCAATTTAGCAACAATAACTAGGAGGAATTCTCAAAGAAACCTCAATAGTATCGCCTAACTTCGGATAAAGAGGATAGACTTCAACTTAATATGGCTTGCAATAGTTAGAAAGTCTAAGGAAACCTTCAGAAACATCAAAAAATAATGCCCATCACGATGTCACGATAAGCTTCAGCAAAAGCAAAAATCAAATGTCTAATCCGTTTCTATCAGAAGTCGATGAAACTAAATAAAATCTTTCAAGAATATTATAGTATGAGCAAAGTTTCGATAAAGAATCCAACCGCGTAGCTTATTATGTTTGCTAATAAAATTCAGCTAGCTCTCAACTGTCTGAAAGAAAAAATAGCAAATTAAATTAAAAATAAAAAAATTCAAATTCTAGTAAAATCAATTAGAGCTCTTCAAAATAAACCATAAAACAAGCAACAAAAATAGATAACCATGATAATTGTAAATCATAAGCCTCTTTGAGTCATAACGTTTCAAATAATTTGTATCAAAATCATACTTATAATGACTATGATACTATCGTTCAGCCTTCTGTAAAACCTAAAAAGAAAATAGTTTTGAATAAAAATTTGATGTAAATAAAGTAAAAAATAGACGGAAAACTACATGATTCGTCTCTAAAGTTAGCTCTATCAAGAAGTTCAATAAATGATATATCTAAGAGTTTTAGAAGCATAAGAAACAGCAGAAGTAAAGCATACAATCTATCTACTGAATACCACAAAAAATGGTCTTTGAGCAAAAACGAATCTCTTAATTAAAGTACAAACAAAAAAATAGAAAGTAAAGATCAGAAAAATCCATCAAAATTGCTTCTTTTTAGTGAGAAATAAGCAACAATTGTTACTAAAAATACACTCGGAGCTCCATCATCTAAAGTTAAAAATCTAAATCAATCAAAAAAGACCGAATGTTCCATGACGGAATGGAAAGAAAAGATGTAAAAAATGTAAAAAGATAAAACAAAAGGAGTAAACAAACATCATAGAGGTTAAAAATAGCATACTTCTCCGAGATTTTCCAAGACTAATCCTCTGGCTTAAAGTTGTCGATAGTACGATTTCGGAACTAATTTTTCACCTCGAAATGCTCATAAAGTTCTTTAGCAAATGGATCTAAAAATGAAGAAAAAATAGAATGAAGCTGCATTAAATCATAAAAACACTAGAAATTCTTCAAAAAAACGACACAAATCTCCCCTTTTTGACTAACCTTCATTCAAATCTCGAGTGAGTCCAAGATATTAGGACAAACATAAATCTCCAAAGAAAATATCATAACTTATTTGTCATGATATAATCAAATCCCCCAAAAACAACAACAATAAACTAATACTTTTTTGATCTTTTTTAAATCTTTTTCAGTTAATTAAATACA
>Ga0169931_10008655_pt1 | contig 14807 bp, 15 predicted proteins | sample Kivu_15m_20L_FD_129675 | JGI IMG/M metagenome (GOLD analysis project Ga0169931, IMG submission 129675) | Freshwater microbial communities from Lake Kivu, Western Province, Rwanda to study Microbial Dark Matter (Phase II) - Kivu_15m_20L... | ecosystem: Environmental > Aquatic > Freshwater > Lake...
CTCCCCCTCCAACTGTGCGCGCAACTGCTGGAAGTTGAAGATCTCTCCGTTGAAGGCGATGGTGTAGCGGCCACCACTGTCCGTGAAGGGTGGGTGGCCTGCTGTGCTGGTATCCAGGATGCTCAGGCGGCGATGTCCCAGCACGGACCGGCCCCGGACATACAGGCCTTCATCGTCCGGGCCACGGTGGGCGAGGCAGCGCAGTGCCTCCTGCATCCGTGACCCTGCGGGTGCCGGTCCGGGACCGAGGTGATACGTCGCTGCGATGCCGCACATGGGAGAATGCCGAACGATGAAATGAGAAAGCTGAAAGCGGAAATTGAGCGCCGGTAGGCCTCCTTTCAGCTTTCAGCTTTCTGCTGAACGCCTTACAAATGGATCACCTCACCGTAGGCTGCTGCGGCAGCCTCCATGATGGCCTCGCTCATGGTGGGGTGGGGGTGTACGGTCTTGATGATCTCGTGGCCGGTGGTCTCCAGCTTGCGGATGCTCACGCATTCAGCGATCATCTCCGTTACGTTGGCACCGATCATGTGTGCACCGAGCAGTTCGCCGTATTTGGCATCGAAGATCAACTTCACGAAGCCGTCCTTGTTGCCGCCTGCGCTCGCTTTACCGCTGGCGCTGAAGGGGAACTTGCCCACCTTGATCTCCAAGCCCTTCTCCCTGGCCTGCTTCTCTGTGAGGCCCACGCTGGCCACCTCAGGGCTGCAGTAGGTGCAGCCTGGGATGTTGTTGTAGTCCAGCTTCTCCGGGTGGTGGCCTGCGATCTTCTCCACGCAGATGATCCCTTCTGCGCTGGCCACGTGGGCCAGGGCCTGACCGGGGGTCACATCGCCGATGGCGTAGTATCCGGGGATGTTCGTCTGGTAGAACTCATTCACCGTGATCTTCCCCTTGTCGGTTGCGATGCCCACTTCCTCCAGGCCGATGCCTTCGACGTTGGCCACGATACCGGCGGCGCTCAGCACAATGTCACATTCGATGACCTGCTCGCCCTTGGCACTTTTCACGGTCACCTTGCAGCCCTTGCCGGCGGTGTCCACCTTGGTCACTTCGGCACCGGTCATCACTTCGATGCCCTGCTTCTTGAAGCTCTTCTCCAACTGCTTGCTCACCTCCTCGTCCTCCACGGGCACCACGTTGGGCATGAACTCAACAAGGGTCACCTTGGTGCCGATGGCGTTGTAGAAGTAGGCGAACTCGCTGCCGATGGCACCGCTGCCCACCACCACCATGCTCTTGGGCTGTTCCGCCAGCACCATGGCTTCGCGGTAGCCGATGATCTTCTTGCCGTCCTGTGGCAGTGCGGGCAGTGCGCGGCTGCGGGCTCCGGTTGCGATAAGGATGCTCTTGGCCTCGACCACCTGCTTCTTGCCGTCGGCACCGGTCACTTCCAGCTTCCTGCCGGGCATCAGCTTGCCCGTGCCCATGATCACGTCGATCTTGTTCTTCTTCATCAGGAACTGCACACCCTTGCTCATGCCATCGGCCACGCCCCGGCTGCGGGCCACAATGGCCTTCATGTCGGGCTTGCCTGCAGCCACCTCGATGCCATATTCCCTGGCATGGTTGACGTACTCGAACACCTGGGCGCTCTTGAGCAGGGCCTTGGTGGGGATGCAGCCCCAGTTGAGGCAGATCCCGCCGAGGGCTTCACGTTCAACAACGGCTGTCTTCAGGCCCAGTTGGCTGGCGCGGATGGCGGCCACGTAGCCACCGGGGCCACTGCCGAGGACGATCAGGTCGTAGGTCATTGCGTTGGAGGGCGATTGTTCGGGGGCGAAGGTACGTGCGGACGGCAACTCGCACACGCCCCCGCATGCACAGCCGACCGGAGCGACGCATCATATGCGCACCGAACGAAAAGGCCTCAGGCCGATAGGATACCACCGGTTCTGCGGGACCATGGTATGTACAACCTATCTTGGCCAGCATCCAACCACTGAAACCCATGGAGAACATCGCCACTGGCCAACGCCCCACCTTCCTTACTGTGCTATGCGTCTTGAGTTTTTTTTGGGGAGCATATTCTATTTATCAAAGCATCGAGAGTGCTTTTACAGATTCGCCTCAGCGAAATTACGAGGAGGTTCAATTAGAGGTGGATAAAGGAATGGCAGATATGGATGCTGCTAATTTGGAAATGATGGGTTCTTTTCTGTCATCTACAATTGAAATGGCACAATTAGCTGTAGAAAATGCCAAGGCAATTGGATATGCAGGTATATTTCAATCTATTATTAGCATTTTTGGAGTCTGGTTGATGTGGAATTTGAGGAAGACCGGATTTTGGCTGTATGTTGCATCAGGTTTGATGAGTATGGTTACATTTATAATTTTTCTCGGTACAGGGTTGATGGCGATTTTGTCATTAGTTGGTATCGGATTCGTCACGGTACTTTTCATTGTCCTCTACGCCATCCACCTCAAGTACATGAACTGAGCGGGGATACCCCGTTTCACGCTGGCGGCCGTTCCACCCGCACAACGGGCTCGCATGGTGGCAGAAGCGCTCCCTGCCCCACCTTTGCGTCATGGCCACGCATTTCCTGCCGGATGAACACGGCAATACCAAGCGCCCGGACCTCATCGCTGCGCTCGGGGTGCTCACCTTCATCAATACCGGGACCTTCCTGCTCATCTATGCCATCGGCGCGTTGGGCATGCTGGCCGTCTCGCAGCTGCCCTATGCGGAGTTCCAGGACATGGTGCGCGAGGGTGCATCGTGGATGGAGGCTGACCAATTCGATGCGATGGAACCCGTTCTGGCCATCCTGCATGAGCAGGGTGCAGCGTTGATGGGACTCTACTGGCTGCGCACACTCATCCGGCTCATCGGTGCGGTCGGCATCTGGCGCGGCCGCCGGACAGGCTTCCACGTGTATGCGACCGCCCAACTGGGTGGTATCTTCCTTCCGCACCTCATCCTGCCATGGGCGCTCCTTGGGGTTGGTGGGCCGCTGGTCACCATCGCCGTCACGGCGCTATACGGCAGCCAATACAAGCGGCTTGCGTAGGTGTGGTCAGGTCCAAACCGCCGCGCATGATACTGATGTGCGGTGACCGGTCGTGTGACCTTTCTCCCACAAAAGCGTGCCGTTAGCCACCTACGTTCGCCCTGGAAACCATGAACGACCTACGAACACAGCTGCCCGGACTGCTGCTGGCCACAGGCCTTGGTCTGTTGGGCCATTTCACCAGTGCCTGCACGCCGGGCTGGCTCAACGGCATCCTGCTGGCGCTGCTGCTGGGCATGTTGGTGGGCAATGCGGTGAAGCTGCCTGCCCTGGTGCAGCCGGGCATCGGGTTCATCAGCGGCAGGCTGTTGGAGCTGTCCGTGATCTTCCTGGCCTTCGGGATCGACTATGGTCACATCGCCGCCTTGGGAGTAAGTTCGTTCACCATCATGGTGGTGATGGTGGTGAGCATGGTCCTGGTCACCTTCTTCCTTGCGCGGCGGGTGCGTTGTCCCGGCAGCACGGGCTGGCTGGTTGGATTCGGCACGGCCATATGCGGCAGCAGTGCCATCGCCGCCCTTGCTCCGCGTGTGGCGAAGAACAAAGAGGACGTGGGTATCGCCATGGCCGTGGTTAACCTCTACGGCAGTGTGGGCATGATCGTGCTGCCCATGGTGTTGGTGCGCTTCACGCTCGGCGAACCGCAGTTGGGCATCCTTATCGGCGGCACGTTGCACAGTGTTGGCAACGTGGTGGGCGCGGGCTATGCGCTCAGTGACGGGGTGGGGGAGGTGGCCACCACCATCAAACTGGCCCGCGTAGCGATGCTCAGCCCGGCGTTGATCCTTTTCAACTATTTGGTCAACCGTCGCGAGGTCCGGGGGTGGCGGGCACACCTGCAACTGCCCTGGTACCTGTGGGGCTTCATCGGGATCACCGTGCTCACCAGCGTGGCGCCCATGCCTGCCGCGTTGCTGGATGCAATGGACCTGGCGGGTAAGCTCGCGCTCACCATAGCGTTGGCGGCCATCGGGCTGAGGGTGAGCTTCGCGCAGCTATTCCGCTCGGGTCGGCAGGGCTTGCTGTTCGGGCTGGTGATCTTCGGCGTGCAGTTCGCATTGTTGCTGTTGCTCATGGTATTGGCCTGACCCGCCCACCGCAGCTGCTCCGTAACTGATGTTCGTCATGGACGCTTGCTGCGAGATGTCGGACCTTTCCGGGAAACAGCGATGTGATGCCCGTACTTCTCCAACTCGTTCTGTTCGTTCACGGTCTTGGCATGCCATTGCTGGCCGTTCCACGTGCGTGCCCTGCGGCTGTCGCTACCGTTCAGGTCGTGCTGCACGTAGAGGGCCTTGATGAGGCCGCAATGGGTCGGATGGTTGCCGAGGTTGGCCGCGACCGCACCACCACCATCGAATACAGTTGCACGTGGAGCGGCGTTCTGGTGATCCGTTTCGTGGATGCACCTGTAAGCGAACGCGCCGATGCGATAACGATGACGCGCCGGTTGCTGGCCAAGGTGGGAATTGAGCAAGGGGTGGAGTTCCTGCACATCAAGTTGGAGGCGCAGGGGCCGGGCAAGTGCTAAGCCGGTCAGCCTTTGAGCGCGATCCCGCTGATCTCCACGTTCACCCCTCTCGGCAGTCCTTTCACGGCAAAGGCCTCGCGTGCCGGTGGTACCTCGCCGAAGTAGCTGCCGTACACATCGTTCACGGCCGCGTAGAGGCTCATGTCGCTGAGCAGGATGGTGACCTTCACCAAGTGCGCGTAGCCCAGTCCAGCTGCGGTGAGGAGCTTGCCGATGTTCTCCATCACTCGGCGCGTCTCAGTGGCGATGTCGCTGGTGTGCAAGTTGCCCGCTTCATCCAGTGCGATCTGGCCGCTGAGGAACACGAAGCCGCCGGCCTCAATGGCGGGGGTATAAGGTGCGATGGGTTTGGCGGCGTTGGGTGGGAAGATGGCTTTCTTCATGTTCAATGCGGTACGTGTTGTAGTGTTACGTGTTGGTTGCGGACAAAGGTGATCGCACAGAACAGAACGCGCAACACGGAACTCTCCAACACGCAACTCTTCACATAGGATAGCTTTGTGCTACCATGAACGACCGTCCGCTCATCCTTGTCACCAACGACGATGGCATCTTCGCACCCGGTATCCGCACCCTTTCCGAGGAAATGAGGCCTTTTGGGCGCGTGATGGTGGTTGCTCCGGACAAGCCGCAGAGCGCCATGGGGCATGCGATCACCATCCATAGCTTTTTACGCCTGCAACGTGTGGAGCTGATGGACGGCGTGGAGGCATGGAGTTGCAGTGGTACACCGGTGGATTGTGTAAAGCTGGCCATTTACAAGTTGCTTGGAGGTAATAAGCCGGATCTACTGGTCAGCGGTGTGAACCATGGTGCCAACATCAGCATCAATGTGCTCTACAGCGGCACCATGAGCGCTGCGGTGGAAGGTGCGATGGAGGGTATCCCCAGCATTGGTTTCAGCCTGATGGACCATGCCATCGAGGCCGACTTCAGCCAGGTCAGGCCGGTGATCCGAAGCGTTGTCTCCAACACGCTGACGCGCGGAATGGCGCATGGCACGTGCCTTAACGTGAACGTGCCCCGCAATGATGGCACTCCTCTGAGGGGGATGCGCGTGTGCCGCCAGGCGAAGGCCAACTGGGAGGATGAGTTCGAGACACGCCTCGATCCGGGCAACAAGGAATATTATTGGTTGCGCGGCGAGTTCAAGAGTGAGGACCACGGGCATGATACCGATGTGTACGCTGTGAATAACCGCTACGTGAGCATCGTGCCCACCCAGTTCGACCTTACCGCGCATCACGCCATGGCCGAACTGAACACCTGGGACCATGCGCTGGGATAGTATGGGCATCGGGCTGCTGTCCGGGCTGTTGGCGCCGCTGCTCGGGTTCTTCGGCTATGCAGCAATGTATGTGGGCGCCATCCGCCCGCACGTTGACCTTGCCTTCTTCATCCATGACCTGTTCCTGGGTACACGTGAGTTCCAGGCACCGGTGCTAACGCTCTCGTTGTTCGCCAACCTTGCCCTGTTCTTCGCATTTGACCGATGGGAGCTGTACAGGGCCATGCGCGGGGTGATCTCGGCAACGTTCCTGTATGCCATGGTGATCGTGTTGTTGCTGTATGTATTCTGAGCCATGGGCAAGCGCATCTACATGATCGCCGGAGAAGCGAGCGGTGACCTGCACGGGGGCAATCTGGTGCGGGAGTTGTACAACGTCAGCCGCCCGGACCCTTCGAGCACTTCAGGGTCCGAGCGGTCGGATACACCGCTCCACATTCGTGCGTGGGGGGGGGAGCGCATGGCAGCTGCAGGTGCCGAGGTGGTGAAGCATTACCGCGAGCTGGCCTTCATGGGATTTACACAAGTGGTGATGAACCTGCGTACCATCCTGCGCAACATCGACGTGTGCAAGCAGGATATCGCTGCGTACAAGCCCGATCTGCTCGTCTTGATCGACTATCCGGGCTTCAACCTGCGCATTGCCGAATGGGCCCACGAGCAGGGTATTCCCGTGCACTACTACATCAGCCCACAGGTTTGGGCATGGAAGAAGGGCCGCGTGCACACCATCAAGCGCGTGGTGGACCGGATGTATGTCATCCTGCCGTTCGAACAGGAATGGTATGCGCGCTACGACCTGCCGGTGGAATTCGTGGGACATCCGCTCTTGGACGCGTTCGATCAGGAGGGGCGCAGCCCGCTGGCGCCCTTGCCCGATGCGCACGGACGTCCGGTGGTGGCCTTATTGCCCGGCAGCCGGCGGCAGGAGCTGGCGCGCATGCTTCCGCTGATGGTGGCCGTTAGCAGGCGCTTCCCGCAGGTGCAGTTCGTGATGGCCGCTGCGCCATCGCTTCCAGAGGAGCTTTATACCCATGCCATTGGCGATGCGCCGATCACCTTGCTAAAGGGGCGCACCTATGACCTGCTGCGCCATGCCCGCGCCGCACTGGTCACCAGCGGTACCGCCACCCTGGAGACGGCGCTCTTCGGCGTTCCCGAGGTGGTCTGTTACAAGAGCGGCGCGCTCAACGTGTGGATCGCACGGAGGTTGGTGGACATCAAGTACATCAGCCTGGTGAACCTGATCATGGACCGTGAGGTGGTGCGCGAACTGATCCAAGGCGATCTGACGACCGACAGCCTCAGTGCAGAGCTGGAGCGGCTGTTGGCCGAGGGCCCTTATCGCACCCGCATGCTGGCCGATCTTGCTGAACTACGCGACCGGTTGGGTGGTCCGGGGGCATCTGCGAAGGTGGCGTCGATGGTGTGGAAAAGTCTTTGAGCGGCTCCGGAGAAGGGCGTGGACAGGCGGGTACATTTGGTCGTTGCTTAATGAAGGCCAGGTTCAAGTTCACCCTGTTGATGGCCTGTCTGCCGCTGCTGATGCCGGCGCAGGATACGGGTTTGGACCGCGTGATGCAGATCGGATTATATCGTGACCATGCGGTTAAGCAGGTGGTTGTTATGAGTGTAGGAGCCAATGCAGTTCTTTACGCTGATGGTCAGAAGCGTGGAGAGATAGGTGTCGCCGATGGTGTAAGGGTTTCCGTGGTGAACGGACTAATTGAGGCACGGTCACTGGGGTTGTCCGTATCAGGGGTCAAGTATCTTGAGATACGCCCCTCCCTTTTGATGGGTAGGCTTCGTGTGCGCGTACCTTCGACGGAACTGCCTGAGCGTAGTTACCAAGGAACACTTTGCTTCACACCTACTGGTGGTGTCCTTCTGACAGTTAATAAGGTTCCACTGGAAGCATATACTTCCGGAGTGGTCCAGGCAGAGGCTGGGAGGGAGCACCATCAGGAATACTATAAACTTCAATCGGTAAGCTGTCGCACTTATGCGCTCACGAACCAGCGAAAACACCTGTTGGACGGATTTGAATTGTGCGATGGTGTCCATTGTCAGGTATATCATGGGCGCTGCAGCAATGACAGTATAAAAATGGCGGTTGATGCAACCCGAAGCCTGGTTCTGGTAGATGAGGATATCAAGATCATTCATGCCACATTCCATAGCAATTGCGGTGGCGAAACGGTGAATGCCGAGGACCTGTGGAGTAAAAGCGAGCCATATCTCCGCGCCACACGCGATACCTTCTGTCTTGGCGCACCGCATGCCACATGGAAAAAAACACTGTCGCGCGCTGAATGGCTGGGATACCTGAAGCGTCGCCATGGACTTGATGCCACGGATACGGTGCGCCTTAACGCGGTGCTGAATTATGTCCCCCAGTGCCGGGACCTGTATCTGGGTAACACAGCGCCCGGTATCCCACTGAAGCACGTCCGTGAGGACTTGAAGCTCCGCTCCACTTACTTCAGCGTTCGCAGTGAAGGCGACAAGGTGGAGCTCGCAGGGCGGGGTTTCGGGCACGGTGTTGGTCTTTGTCAGGAAGGTGCGATGCGAATGGCGAAGGCGGGACGCAGCTACATGGACATACTGCACCACTATTTCACCGACGTGCACCTGGTCGAGTTGTCCACGATCGATTTCTTCAAGGAAGAACGTGCTGCTCCTCCCGTTGCACCATCCAAGGTTCAGTAGGGTTGCTCGTGTGAAGCGCGATCCACACACCGTAACTGCCTGTCTTTCGCCGGTCCGAGGTCCAGACCATTCGGCGCTGGAGACGTCCGCGGAAGTGTCGGGGAAGGTTCCACTATGCTGGCATCTCAGTAGCGCTGGCCATGAAGTGGAGGCCTACCTTCGCCGCCATGCCCCAAGCGCGAATAACCGTCAACGACACGCAGGACCGGATCCGCAATGGTCATCCCTGGATCTTCGGTACCCAGGTGCTGCGTGAGGAGGGGCATTACGAACCCGGTGACGTGGTGCAGGTGGTGGATGCGCGGCGACGCCCGTTGGGGCAGGGTTACATCAACCCGCTCTCCATGATCCGGGTGCGCTTGCTCAGCAGCGACCCTGATGCACGTATCAACGCGTCATTCATCGAACAGCGTATCGCCGAGGCATGGGCATATCGCCAGCGCATGGGATACACCGGTAGCTGTCGTGTAGTGTTCGGTGAGGCGGATCGTCTGCCAGGCCTTGTGGTGGACCGGTTCCGCGACGCTGACGGAAGCGGGCAGGTGGTTCTTTCCGTTCAGTTCCTTACCCTGGGAATGGAGCGCTGGCGGGTGGTCGTAGTGAACGCACTGCAGTCCTTGCTGCAACCATCAGGGATCTATTTGCGGAATGATGTGTCCATCCGCGAGAAGGAGGGTCTGCCGTTGGAGAAGGGCTTTGCAGACCTCTCCTGCCGTACCGACCTGGTCATTCATGAGAACGGTTTGAAGATCCATGTGGACGTGGCTGGAGGGCAGAAGACAGGTCACTTCCTGGACCAGGTGCAGAACCACGCCGCCATGGAAGGCATCAGCAAGGGAATGCGCGTCCTCGATTGCTTCACTCATACGGGTGGATTTGCGCTTCACGCTGCCCATTATGGTGCAGCGGAGGTCGAGGGGCTTGACATCAGCACGGAAGCCGTGTCCATGGCCACCCGTAATGCGGCGTTGAACGATCTGGCCAATTGCAGGTTCAGGGCGGCGAACGTGTTCGATCATCTGACCGAAGCCAGCCGAAGCGGTAAGGTGTGGGATGTTGTGGTGCTGGATCCGCCTGCGTTCGCCAAGAGCAAGGGGGCGGTGGAGAACGCCTACCGCGGATACAAGGAGATCAACCTGCGTGCGTTCAAGTGTATTCCTCCGGGAGGGTTCCTGGTCACCTGCAGTTGTTCTCAGCACATGACCCCGGAGCTTTTCCGCCGGATGGTCCGTGAGGCCGCCCTTGACGCGGGTCGAAGTGTCCGCGAGATACGCTATGGCACACAGCCACCCGACCACCCCATCCTATGGGGAGTGCCCGAAACGCATTACTTGAAGAGCCTCTTCCTGCAAGTGTTGTGAGCGTTCGGCAGCCTCTTCAGCGCTGCTTGTCCCTTGTTCGGCCCTTTGGTCGCCAGAATGCAGCGCTGAGGGCCTCCAAAATGGTCACTCTCATCAGCTCGATGCATCTTTACGTGCAGCGTCGTGCGGTTGCTACGCACCGGCCAGACCCATAATATGATGGAGGAGGAGCGGATACGCGGTCCATGGGAGGAGGTGCGCAAGGCTCCGCTGCTGCGCGTGGGAGTGGGCTTCGTACTCGGCATCTCGTTGGCGCGCTTCGTCCCTGTGGATGGGACTGTCGTGTTGCTGCTCTGGATGGTGACAACGCTTGTTACATGCGTTGCCCTGCTCCCGCTCCGTATGCGTTGGCTTCATGGTTGGGCATTCTGGCGCCATCGGGTCGCGCTGCTGGTTTGTTGGTCGCTGGTCACCGGCATGGCGCGCCAATCGTTGGATCGGTCATCCTCCGATCCTTGGCATTTGGTGCATGATGTCCAGCGCGATGGTATCTGGCTCCTTGAGATCGCCCACCTGAACGGGTCATCAGAACGGGTCCTGCGGGCGGATGGTGTTGTGTTGGCGCGCAAGATCGGTGAGGAGTGGGCCGTACGGACCGGTACGGTGATGCTCACCCTCATGCGACGGGACGGGGATACCGGGTTGCGGGCCGGAGACGTGGTGGCCGTGGATGGGATGGTGGAGGACATTGTGCGCGCCGCGGATCCAGGTGGATTCGATCGTATCGGCTGGGCAGCCTCAAAAGGCATCCATCACGAGTTGTTCATCATTCCGGAGAATTGGCGCGTTGTCGCACATAACGAACGATGGACCGACCTATTCACAGCGGCACGTGAACGTGTTGGGGGATGGCTCGTGGCGAGTCGGCTGGATGAAACAGAGCGTGCGTTGGTAAAGGCGTTGGTGCTGGGTCAGCGGGACGAACTTGACCAGACCATCAACCAGGCTTTCGTTCGGAGCGGCACCGTGCATGTACTGGCCGTGTCGGGCATGCATGTGGGACTGATCTATGTGCTGCTTGGCCGCCTCTTTGCCCTTCTCGGTCAGGGTCGCTACTCACTCATTCTCCGTTCCGCACTGCTGCTGGTGTGTCTGTGGGCCTATGCAGGGATCACCGGTGGCAGCCCCAGCGTGCTTCGCGCCACCGCCATGTTCTCCTTGTTCGTGCTGGCCGAGTCTCTCGGTCGTCGACAGAGTTCTTTGAACAGTCTTGTCGCCGCTGCCATCCTTTTGTTGGCTTGGGATCCGGGCATGCTGATGCAAGCCAGCTTCCAGCTCTCGTTCCTTGCTGTACTGGGCATCCTGCTGTTCATGCGTCCGATACAGTCACTGTGGCAGCCGAAGTCCTGGCTGCCGATGCAGGTTTGGTCACTTGTGTCTGTCTCCATCGCGGCCCAGGTCTTCACTACACCTGTTTCGCTGCTCCTGTTCAAGGCCTTTCCGCTCTGGTTCCTTCCCGCCAATGTGGTGGTGGTCACCGCCATGTCGTTCGCGATCTATGTGGCCATCGGTTTCGTTGTGTTCCATTGGGTGCCCTACCTGTCAGTCCTTCTTGTGCATTTACTGTCGTGGCTTTTGCACATCGCCACAGTCGCAGCGACCTACATCGCAAGCCTGCCGGCCGCCTACCCGGCGCTGCGCATAGATGCGGCTACGGCGTTTCTCCTGTACGCGTTGATCTTATCCACCGCCGTGTGGCTGGTCTGGCGATGGAGGTCGGCGCGTGCGGTCTCGGTTGTGCTGGTCGCTGTCATTTTCCTGACTTGGGCGTTCACAGCACGGCAGGCACAGGCACGCGTGCAACTGGTGATCTACGATGATCGTGACCATTTGCTCCTCGGCCTCGTCCACGGTCGCAACTTGCTCACGTTCGGTCCCTCTGGTGGGGAGGTTGCGCTTCGAACCAAGGTGGAACGCCATGTTCGTCACGCTGGGTTGCGCTCCATCCGCACGTTACCGCTCGACAGCCTGTCCTGTTCGCACACCACCTGTAGCGGAGCGTGGTGCTGGGCGGAGGGAGCCATCGCTGGTCCTGCAGGTACAACGCGGCTTTTCAGCGGTCGTGTGGATGGCTCAGCGTCCTTGAGGGGCGCGGCTGATGTGCTCGTTTTTCATGACGTGGAGCGTCTTGATACCGCTGCCTTGCGACCGCTTTCCAAGGTGGCAGGGCAGGTAGTCCTTGCCGGCGAATTGCGGTGGCGGCACCGCTCCGATCTGCGCCGATGGGCTGCCACGCATGGCATGGAGTTGCACGAGGTCCGCGTACATGGTGCTTTCATGCGTTGAACCCGGTGTCCATGATCAGTGCGGGCGGCTGGCTATGGACCACCAAGGGTCACATGGGTCGCCATGAGCCACTATCGATACGGACGCCTTCAAGCAAGCGTGCGGTATGTCCATGCTACACGCCATTGGTATGGACTGATGCAGATGGCAAGCGTTTGCCGGGCACCGTGAAGTACCGAACCGTAGCTTGCGCCGATGATCGTTGAACGCACCCGGTGGCATTCCATCCGTGATGTACGCGTAACTTCCTTGTCGGAGGATGGTCTTCTGCGGTTGATGCTGAAGAACGTTCCGATAGTGCTGGTGCGACATGCAGGATCCCTTTACGCGTTCGCCGATCGGTGTCCGCACCAGGGCAAGCCGCTCAGCGGCGGATGGGTGGACGATGGTCACCTGGTATGCCCTTATCACCGGTTCCATTTCAAGCTTGAGAACGGCCACGCCCGACATGGCGTATGCAGTCATGCTACGGTATACGCTGTGAGGTCCACGGATGAGGGCTGCGAGATCGGAATGCCCTACACCACCTTCCGCATCTTCGGGTTCGACCTCTGGTGAGCTAGAACAACAACCCTCGGTCCTGCTGAGTGACCGCTTCCCAGGCCGCTGCGGTGTTCGGTGATGCTTGCTTGCCGGACAAGGGACCCACGGGCCACGCTTCCAGCGCTTCTTCGGGATACGGACGAAGGACGGCTTGCAAGGCCTTGACATCGCTGTACGGGTCCAGCCACAGGTCATCGAGCTCACGCCGCAGGATCACCGGCATGCGTGGACCTTCGCTGCCCGGTCGGTTGTGAATGGTCGCCATCAACGGATTGGCCTCGGTGGTAACGATGCTCACGGTATGGAGCTCCGTACCGTTCACGGGATCGGTCCACAGGCTGCGGATGCCTGCGAGCGCCATGGGTTCTTCGTTGCGCAGGCGGATCAGGTATGGCGTGGTGCTACGGCCCTGATGCTGGTGTTCGAAGAACGCATCGATCAGCACCAGGCAGCGATGCTGGGCGGCTTGGCGGAACGCGGGTTTCTCGAAGATCGTCGCTCCCCGTGCGTTCAGCGTGCGCTGGCTCAGTTGTGCGGCTTCGGCAGCATCCTTCACCCAATGTGGAATGAGCCCCCAGCGCAGCAGATGGAAATGCGGACCACCTTCCTGAAGGAAGCAGGGCAGCAGCGGATGTTGGAAGCCGCTCACGTGGAACATCGGCTGCAGGCCGGTGATAAGCCCTTCGATCTGTACTTCGAGCTGCTGGACCTCCGCCTCCGTTGCACCTGCTCGTTTTGCGTACTTCACCGCACGTTTGGTGAGGTAGGCCACCGTGTAGCACATGGGTTCAAAGTGCGCTCAATGGGAAGGTCTCCTTCAGGCGGATGCCCTTCTCCGTGCGTTCCACCGTACAGCACTGGTTCACGGCATCATGCTCGAAGAAGAGCACGTGCCCGTGATCGGCGGCGTGTTCCAGGACCTGGGCTTTTTCAGTGAGGGTGAGCAGGGGGCGTGTGTCGTAGCCCATCACCCAGGCCAGCGGGATGTGGTATATGCTGGGTAGCAGGTCGGCCATGAACAGCACGGTGCGGCCCTTGTAACGGAGGTGCGGGATCATCATCGCGTCGGTGTGGCCGTTCACCAGCAGTACATCGAAGCGCGGGAAGACCTCCTCGAGGTAGAGGTTCTCTTCAGCACTCTGTCGCCCTGCTGGCACGAACTTCAGTTGTCCGCTTTCCTGGATGGGCAGTATGTTCTCCTTGAGGAAGCTGGCTTTCTCCCGTGCGTTCGGCTGGGTGGCCCAGCGCCAGTGATGTTCGTTGCTCCAGTAGGTGGCGTTCCGGAAGGCGGGAACGAAGCCATCGCCCTGCCGAAGGATGCTGCCACCGCAATGGTCGAAGTGCAGGTGCGTGAGGAACACATCGGTGATGTCCTCGCGCGAGAAGCCAGCCTTCTTCAGTGAGCTGTCGAGGGTGTTGTCGCCATGGGGCTCGTAGTGGCTGAAGAACTTGGCGTCCTGCTTGTTGCCCAGGCCATTGTCAATGAGGATGCGACGGTCGCCATCCTCCACAAGCAGGCAGCGCATGGCCCAGGTGCATAGGTTGTGCTCGTCGGGCGGTAGCACTTTGCTCCAGAGGGTGCGGGGCACCACGCCGAACATGGCACCACCATCGAGCTTGAAAAAACCGGTGTCGATGACGTGTAGCTGCATGCCGCCAAGTTCGGCAACCTCATGCGATATCGCATCCGATGGACCTGTTGCCAATGCTCACAGCGGACCGTTGATCCATTGCGGTGCGATGTTGCGAGAGCCGGCAATGCTGCGCGCAAATTTGTCGAACCGGTCCTATCACGGCCGAATGTGAACATGAGCGCGCAGCGTGTCCATTTCATCGCCATCGGCGGCAGTGCCATGCATAACCTGGCCATTGCCTTGCAACAGAAGGGCTTCGATGTCAGCGGAAGCGACGACGAGATCTTTGAGCCGAGCCGGAGCCGTCTGGACCGGCTGGGCCTGCTGCCCGATAAGCTGGGCTGGGATCCTCTGCGCATCCACGCTGATCTCGATGCTGTGATCCTTGGCATGCACGCGCGCGCCGACAATCCTGAGCTCAAGCGCGCGCAGGAG
>Ga0169931_10008656_pt1 | contig 14806 bp, 7 predicted proteins | sample Kivu_15m_20L_FD_129675 | JGI IMG/M metagenome (GOLD analysis project Ga0169931, IMG submission 129675) | Freshwater microbial communities from Lake Kivu, Western Province, Rwanda to study Microbial Dark Matter (Phase II) - Kivu_15m_20L... | ecosystem: Environmental > Aquatic > Freshwater > Lake ...
CTTTCTTCAGTAAATATGATTGTACAATTTCCAGCCAATTTGTTTGCTCAAGCATCATGATAAAAATTATTGTTATAAACTAACATAAATTATTATAATAAACTCCTTCAATCAAGATAAAAATATATATGATTAAACTTATAATTTTGCTCTCATTTTAACAAAATAATATATTAGAAAATAAATATGTATTGATAATCCTAAAATATATAAAAATTATCTTTTATTATTATATTTTTTTTTAATCTATTTTTCAGTTAGAGTTATAATTTTAAGAAATTAAAGAAATAATGAGTCTCAAGCTCATAATAATCGCTCTAATAGCTATCATTATTATAGAACCAATTTTATGTCAATCTAAAGACAAATTACCTCTTAACAAAATTAGAGAGCTTTAGTTAAAGAAGCACAATGAGAAGAGGGCCAGACATGGAGTTCCACTTTTGAGTTAAAATCTTAGTTTAATCAAAAAAGCTCAAGCTTGGGCTTAACATTTGGCTAAAACTAATAAGTTTTAGCATTCTAAGCCAATAAATCCACCTGTAGGTTAAAATCTATGGAAAAAAAATAGCAGTAAAGCTATAACTGATTATTTACATGCAGATGCAGGATAAAGCTGGTATGCTGAAATGAAAGACTATAATTTTACTGCTTTTAACCCTGTTGATATTACAAAAGTTGGACATTTTACTCAAATGATATGGAAATCTACAAAACAAATGGGTGTTGGTGCTGCCCGTACTGCTGATAATAAGACTCTCATAATCGTTGTCAACTATGCTCCTGCAGGAAATATAAGAAATTATTATCAAAGTAATGTATATCCTTGGCTAAATAAATGATCGAACATAACTGATATAATTAACCTTATATAATATAAAAAATATATATTGAAAGAATTTATCAAATATAATAAAAATATAAAATAAACAAATATCATTTATATTTTTCTCTCTAATTATCAACAAGAACAACCTTTTCTTGGTTAGACAACATCTTATTTTATTAAAGATAAATTATTATTTGGTATATTAGATGGTCCTTTGTCAGCTAGTTCAGTCTTTATTTTTTAATAACACTATCTTCCCATCTTCTAAAAGAGCTAATTAATATTAGTTCCATCCTTAGCACTTACTTAATAAAATGGCATTCCATATGACTTTGCTAATTTTTATCCAGATTAATATTGTACTTTTCGATTTTATCGTAAATCCATTTTACTGCCCACTAAAAATATACAAACCTATGCACTTGAAAATTAATGGATTTGTTTGATCCAATTTTATACATTTTAAAAAGATGCAGCATTTTAAATCGAATAGACGAGTATGATTGCCATGGCACCTTTATAGTATGTTGCTGATATATTCTTAAATTTTTATTGTCCTGCAGTATCCCATATTTGAAATTTAATTTTATATTATTCTATAGTCATTGTTTTGACTTTAAAATCAACGCCTATTGTTGATACATAATTTGGTTTAAAACAATTATCGCAATATCTTAGAAGGATATTGGTTTTGCCTACACCGCTGTCACCGATTATAGCTGCTTTTACCATATAATCACAGTCACTCTTCTTTTTTGGTTTCATAAGCTATGTAAATTTGTTAAATGATAAGAAATTATTATTAAATATTGATAATTAATCATAGTATATAGTATATGACAATTAGATAACTAAATATTTAAAGTGATATTAAAAATCATATCTGTTAATACTCAATTAGATTATATTTATTTGATCTAATTCCATATTCCTCTGCTTAAGCATCTCCATACTCTTATCTTCTTCTTTTCTGATCCACTTAAATAAGTGCCCATAATATTCCAGCTCAACCTCATGCATGCTTGATTACTTATCACAATTTATTTCAGTACATCAATAATAGGTAGTTCATGTGAATCTTTAATATTCAATTAAAATATTTTAATAAACATTTCTGAAGCTATTGCTAATAGATAATATGATCTTCCATTTATTAATGACCATGATATATCATTTATTGTTTTTGTTTAGCGTATTTTAGGAACGTTTATTTTTTATAGAGGTTTATTTGGATGATTTTTGTTAAAATTGACAAAAATGACAGTGCTTAGACTTTATGATTTTTATTATTAATATTATATGATAGCATTGTTTATTACTTTCATATCTTTTGTTAGTTTTTTAGGTGATGATTATAAATTTTTACAACCGAGGGCTAATATTGATTAATCTTATTTTATTAAGTTTTTAGACCATGATAGACAGCCTATGCCATATGGATTGACAGGTATTGAAAAGTTTGATCCCCATTCTTTTAATTTTAATGAATGCTAAGCCATCAGTACTTTAAGTGTACCATCAGATAATGCTATAGCTAGGCATAGACCGTATGATTTATTAGTAGAAAATTTAATATCTTATATAGCTTTATTTTATTGTATTGTATGAATTGCATTCCATTGATATTTTAATCCTTATATTTGTTATATCTTTTTGAGTTAATATATTCTTATATGAGTATCTAATGAGCATGTAGCTAGTATTGTACCAAATTATGGACGTGCCCATTTTACTTTCCATGCAGCTGCACCGGATATCTTTATATTATTATCTTATTGAGTCCATTTATCACCTTTTTTAGCAAACATTTTAATAGTTCTATCACTGCATGCAGCAGCTAATCGTCTACCTGTCCAATCAAAGCTTAAATCATAAACTATAACTCCTAATGGCAAATCACCTACAACATCTATATTGCCTTATTATATCATTTTTATAAATTTGATTATTAATATCATCGATTTTATAATAATTTATATATTTCAACAATGATAAGATGAAAAATGATGGTAACAATTCCTTTAACATGAAATCTCGTGATTCGAATTTTCATATTCTGATTCATCTTATCTTAAATCTCACTAAAAAATCAACCAATAAGTACATAATTATATTAAATAAAAACTTAGAAAGACCATCGTCTTAATAATATTGTCAATGACAGTATAAAGATATATTTAAATAACATATTATGATGAAAACATGACACCTCTTGATTGAGACGCAAGTCGGTGATCTAAACTTTGTAGCTGATGTTATTTAAACAAAACAAAAACCTTAGCCTTACTTTTAATTTAGATTAAAAACTGATCTAAATTGATATTTTATAGATATTTATATATCTTTATTCATTTTATTAAAACTTTAATTAAATATATTAAAATAACAACTAAGATCATATTTCTACAATAATTTATTTTAATTTATTATTTTACCATATTCCTATTATAGTTTTCTCGATACTATAATATGTCCCTTGTCCATTAGCAAAGTTTTCTTCAAAGAAACCTATAAATTTTTATCCGTTTGTATAATGTTGAATACCAAAACCATGTCTAATACCATTATGTTTGGACTAACCATCGTAAGTCTTGATATAAGAGGGCTATATTAAGGATAAATCATGATATGGGAATGATGATTATTTGATTTGTACAACTTTATTTTCCATTTTACAAATTACTATTTAATTTTATTAAAATTTGTTGATATTTGTATTATATTTAGAACAAATATTTACATTTGTTTATGCTTATGATATTATCTTAGTTTTATCTCGAGATATACTTGATCTTTTAATTAAAATACTAGGTTTATTAGGACTGACACCTTTAGAATATAAATATGGTTTTTACTTAGATAGTATATTATGTATACGATTCTTTTAACTAGATGTACCTTTAGTAAAGGATAAATCGTTTAGTTGTTATTATACTTTAGGAGAATTTTGTTTTGTATTAGGGGATGAACGTTTGTTTTTTATTTAATATCTTTGACGAGAAGGAATATGAATATCTTTTGGAAGAGCATGATGCATATACATTTATTAATATTTATATATAAAATATATTTAGGGATTGGACAGATAACTGTCTTTATAAATATTGTTTATAATTTAATTTAAAAATTAGTATTTTAAAAACATAGATAAATCTTAAGAAAATATTGAGAAGTGTTTTATTGTTATTTTTATCGATTAATTAATATGTTAAGATCGTTTATCATTATTGAGCTTAATAATAATGGAATAATATTATGATCTTTTGTTTGATATAATATATGTATATGTATTCAAAGTTTATAATATTAAATTGTTAGGAGATATTATGCAGCGCAATTATGATTATGTCTTCAAATTCGTAATGATTGGTTCCTCATCAGTTGGCAAATCATCTATCCTACGCAGATTTGCAGATAATTAATATTCATAAACATATGTATCAACAATAGGCATAGACTTTAAATTCAAGTATCATCAATATAATATAGATCAATACATATAGATGATAGTTATGTTAAATTACAGATATGGGACACGGCAGGTCAATAAAGATTCCGTGGTATGACAAAATCATATTATAAAGGCGCTAATTGTATAATATTAGTATATGATGTAACAAATCCTACGTCTTTCGATGATGTAGTAACATATTGGATTAAATAAAGTAAGCAATATACATCAAGTGATCGTATTTTTTGCTTTATTAATAAATGTGATTAGGGTTAATCTACACAAATCAATTAAGACCATATAGCGTTTCTTAAATAATATTAAATAGTATGGTTTAAAGTAAGTGCTAAGAAAAGTTATCAAATAACTTAGTCCATTATAGAAATCGCCAGATAAATAATGAAAAAATAACCGAAAAATATAAAAAACTTGAATTCTAGTTTATCATATGCATAAAATCATAATAAACAGCAAAATAATTGTACATGTTGAGTATACATGCTTACAAGTGTTATTTATTTATGTTCATATTTCATGATCTTTAAATAATATAAAAATGTAAAAAATGAGCTCATGACAATCTAATTTTTGCCATATTTCTATAAAAGTTTTCAACTTTATACCTATCACTATCAATTTTATTTTGTTTTTAATCTTAATTGATCTTTTTATTGAGACTTTTCTTCATCTTTCTCCAAAAACTATTTCTTCCATTAAAACTCATATTAAATGCTCTTATATCTTATTATTTCTTGTCTTATAGTTATTATTTAGCGTTTTATTAGTTTTAAAATAATTTATTCATCTTGATGTTTTTAATCGTGCTTAAATTTGTAGAATGATAATAAGTTTTATTATTATTTTATTGCTATTTTTGTGATTATATCTTGTAATATTTACTATAATTTTTTGATTATAATATAAAATTTGGTATTTTGACATAAGGTGTCTTTAATTCTTATTAAGATTTTCGTAATATTTTAGAATGGCTAAATAAAAATGGCGTTTTTTATTATTTATTATATTTTTATTATGGTATATGATCATCTATTAGACCTAGTTGGCTACGGGCGGTATTTGATTAATTTACTTTTTTAAATTTTAAGCTTTGTGTCCTCTTCATTTATAATGATGACAATTTAAATCCTTTCATTGTTATCGGTGATGAATATCTTTTATTATTTACTATTTAACTAAACATTAGTTTTATTATTATTTTGATTCGATTAAATATTATATAATTTTATTTGATTTTAATGATGGCCATAATAGTGATAAACAGTATAGCATATTTATATAGATTTTGATGAATATAATAATGATAATATAGTATATCAATGCAAAGTTATAAGCTTAGTACTTATTCTAGAATTACCTTTACTTACATAGTCATAATCACTTTCATTATATGTTCCAGGCCCAGGACGATTTTATTTGTCACCATTATCAAATCGTTTAGATTTTGTTGTCATCTTACCACCTTTAATTTTTATGACCTTAGGCTTGTAGGCACCTGGGCCAGGAGTCTACTTTATTACTTTATTATTCAAAAATTCAACATTAAGTGTCTCATTATTTTTATTTCCTATTTTAATAGAAGAATTTGATTTAAATAATTAAGTTGGTGGATTATATCTTGCTGGACCAGGCTTTATAATATTTTTATTACATTATAATTATGATTTATATATGAAAGTGGTGTTTTTTAAACTGAATTTTATCTTCCAGCGCCAAAAGATGGTCCTTTATTTTTACATAAATTGATCTATACTATTCCTTTAATATGATATTTGGCAGTTGGTGATACAGTGTTAAGTACATTAAGATTATTTCTGGGAGATGAACCAAAAGAATATCCCTTAGATTTGGATCTTTTATGTTGATTACATATCGAATTGAAATTAGAAAGTGATAAACTAGTTAAATAGATTGATTACTTTGAGCTTGATAAATTACTAGAAATTTGACTCATTGATGTTTTTCTTTTAATTCCAAGTAATTCAGATAAATTGGATTGTTTTCGCATCTTAACGGATAAAAAGTATATAAAATATATTATTATATCAATGATAAATGCATATATGTGATAAGGAAAAATATAAATAGTTAATCAAATAATTTGAAATTATTTATTTTATTTTTGAATGGATGTTCTTGCCTTTTTAGCAGGTTTATCTTAAATAGTAACTTGTATATCTTATTTTTTAATTTATGTTACTAAAATACTATTTCTAATACCACTATCGTTTCTACTAGCTCTATTTCTGGATTTTTATAATAAATTACTGTTTTTCATTGTCTTTTTTAATGTCTTTTTTGTCTATTTTTGATTAAGACTAACAGTATTAAATATAACCTTTTTAATCAATTTTAAATAATCTGGTTTTTAAGTTCTACGCAGTGATTTAGCTATTGTATATATTTCTTTGAGTATTTATAATTAAGGTGGGATAATATGTATCATTTATTTAAAAAATTAGCATGTTTTCCATCTTAAAAATTAAGTCTATGTAACCCATTATAATTGATATCTTTGTACAGTAAATACTTTTCCTTTAGATATTAAATGTACGATTACATATATCAAACTCTCAAGATCATCTTTATATGAGACTTCTAAATATATTTAAGATATTACTTAATCCTATCCCTTGTGCTTATGATTAAAATAGTCTTTATTATATACCTTAATAATATTCTTATTATGTAAAATAACTAGTATCTAAGATGTTCAATGCAAATTTTGTATTATTTTATTCTTTTTGCTTGATAAAATATGATGTTGATATTGATATATTGCCGTGAACTATTTATCTCATATGCAATTGATTTAAACATGATAACTAATTAATATAAAAAAATACGCCACCATGCAGTATTTAAAGATATTGTTGATTTGTAAAATCAAATTTTTAATAAAATTTCATCGGAATAGGATAATCATTAAAAAAGAATAATGATATGCTTTTTTAACTGAATTCATCTTTTACATGATGAATCGGAAAAATTAAATTAACCAATTAATTACTATTATTAAATGCCAATTTTTATTTTAACATTTTTAAACTTTGTGCAGGTTCTTCATTTTCATAGACATACTAGATAAAAATAAAAATACTATAGCTACATTTTTAACTTCATAATTATTTTTTATTTAACATACTAATATTATTAATGATGATACCTTGAACATATAGATAGCTTTTGATTTGAAAAAGGGGTCTTAGTAATTTATATGAATTTGCGACAATTTTCATTTGCTACATACTATTCATCATAGTCATTGTATATTAAATACATATAGAAAAACATAATAGAAATATTCAATAGAAATATATTTTTCGGTTCATATAATAGTAATTAAGTTTTTCCATATCTTTTTAATAGTTAATAAAATTCAAATCAAATTAATTATAAAAACTATTAATATATTAAAACTATATCAAGCTTATAAATTGACAGATTAGGCATAAGACTTGAATACATTATGTGACTATTTAAGCATATCTACAAATTTATTAATTCTAAAGTCTCTGCCAGAATCATCATTATATATAGCAAAAGAACTACTTACATCATTTTTATTCTTTTTACGTTTACGACTAGATGTCACCTCGATCTTATATAATCTTTTTGATGGAGTCATCTATAATAGAGTAGTATTCTTTAATTAGGATTTATTTATTATACTTTGTTATATCTTTTTTTAAGTAGAATTATATGTTTATATAGCTTTTCCTTTCGATTCTTAGTTTTATTATATATGCTTTTTATATTTTTTCTGTGGACTAAAAAGCGTTATCTTCCTTATCGGCACATATTTCATCTTCTATCTATCTGTTTTATTATTGTAAGTATTAAATTGTTTACTTTTATTATCTTTTCTTAAACTAGTACTATTTTTATTTGATTTTGAATTCGAGAATACTTTAATTTTTTGTTTATATTAATTTATCTTATTAAATTTTTTATGAAAATACTAATATTCATCATTAATATTTTTAACATCAGTTATCTTATTTTTATATGAATAATTAGACTCGATAAGTTATACATTTTTGATACTCTAATCAGTAGTTATATAGGGATTTATTTTTTTATGATTTTTTTTACGTGATACTGATAATGATCTTTAAGATTTTTTAGATTTTGATGGTGATTGATAATTTACATTGACTTTTATTTATTTGTTATAAAGTTTTATTATATGTGTTTTGCCTTTTGCTTTACCACGGGTTAATTACTTTTGTTTTTAATATTAAAAAATCATAAATTATATATAATTTATAATTATTTAAAAGTATACAAATGAATAAAATAATCAATTTATAAAGATATCGAATATCAATCACTCAGTTATGTAAATGATTTAAATTGATAAAGAATATATGATAATCTACAAGATGTTTATCATTTTTTAATTATAATATCTAGTTTTATCTCTTATAATTTATATATAAATGAACACATAATAAAGAATAGTGGCTTAAAACATATGCCTCACACGTAATCTATTTAAAACATAATTTCAATCACAGCTAATCAACAATCAATAATTATCATAAATATTAAAATCGAAAATCAATTCATAGTATCAATATCCTTTAAAACATTTTTAGGAGGCACTTAAATAATAAAAAAATAAAGATAAGTAATAAAATAAAGATATGGTTGCTGAGGAATTAATTGGTCAAATTATTAAAGATGCCAAAGAACAAAAAGATTAAAAGAAAATATAAACTTTAGAAAAATATTAAAAAAATATTGGGTTAAACTAAGAATATAAAGTAGAAAATTCTATTGTTGTAAGTAAAAAATTAGAAATGAATTTAGAAGAATCGACTAAACTTGGTACTATAAGAGCTACTTCTCTTAGAAAATTAATAAAACCTAAATGGCATAAACCTTATAAACTATATAGAGTTATTGTAGGTCATCATGGATGGGTAAGATGCCTAGCTGTATCTCCATGTAACACTTATTTTGCTTCAGGATCAGCAGATAGAACAATAAAGTTTTGGGACTTAGCATCTGGATAATTAAAAATATCATTAACAGGTCATATTAATACTCTTAGAGGACTTTAATTTTCAAAACAACATCCTTATCTATTCTCATGTGGATAAGATAAATCAATTAAATGTTGGGATTTATAAATGAATAAAGTAATCAGAAATTATCATGGTCATTTAAGTGGGGTTTATTGCTTAAAGATTCATTAAGGCTTAAGTGTTTTAATATCAGGAGGAAGAGACAGTGCAGCAAGAGTTTGGGATATTAGAGTACGTAAACAAATTCATGCTTTAGTTGGTCATTCTCATACAGTTGGATCAATTGTAACTCAATAATCATAACCTCATGTAATAACTGGAAGTCACGATTCTTTTATCAAATTCTGGGATATTGGTCAAGGAAAATGTATTAATACTTTAACAAATCATAAAAAATCGATTAGAGCTATGGTATAACATCCAAATGAATATACGTTTGCAAGCGCTGCAAGTGATAATATAAAAGTATGGAGGTGCCCTTCTGGCAATTTTTTAAGAAATATTGCTGGTCATCATTCTATTATTGATGCTTTAGCAGTAATTATATTTTTATATAGATTAATCAAGATAATGTTTTGGTAAGTGGAGGAGACGATGGAACATTAAAATTCTGGGATTGGTAGTCAGGCTATAACTTTCAAGACATTTTTAGTCAACCTCAACCAGGTTCAATATCGGCTTAAAATGGTATCTTTGCTTTGACATTTGATCGAAGTGGTTCTAGATTAATAAGTGGTTAATGTGATAAAACAATAAAAATGTGGAAATAAGACGAGAATGCTACATAATAGACTCACCCTATAAAATAATTTAAAATGTAATTTAATAATCATTGATTCTATATATTATAATATTAGATATCTTTAAAATATATAAATTTATCAGGCAATACATAATATTATTTAAAAAATGGGCATTAATTCATTTCGTGGTATCTGCATGGATAGATAATAATAAAAATCAAAAAATAATCATTACTACTTATTATCTCAGGATTATTAACGTTTTCTTAAATAAAAATGGTTCATGTTTCAAAACCCTATATTATTTGACCCTAACAAATTTATATTTCTCTATCCAAATTATTAACATTAACAATAAACTTTATTAAACCGTTGGAAGTCTACTATTCCTGACATAAAAAATATCTAATATGGCTAATATAAAAATGATTAAGATGTGATATCATCTCGATGGAAATATGCTATACGTAGGTAAATATATATATTATATATGTAGAGGAGTTCCCATCGAGTATTATAAGATAATGATAAGCGTATTATTTAATAAAAATTTTACAAATATAAAAAATAACTATGATAAATTAAAAAGTTAAATCAATTTCGCAGAGCCTTTACCATTATTTGGTTTATAATAGACATCTATTAAATAAGGTATCATAATAAATTAAATCAAGGTATCGTAGTGCCATTTTTAAATTAAAAAGGGTATACAGCATTGAAATAGCTAATGTATTTATTTAAAAAGAAGAAAGGATAATTCTTCTATAATAAATATATAGGATATATTACATCGATTTTGTTAATATTTTTTTAAGATTGTCAAACCTATGATCTTATAAGCACTATGATGGATTAATCATCAAATATGTCTATTAATAGGCAATAAAGTTTAAGGTGGCAAATAGTATTCAAATAATAACAAATGAAAAATTTAGCATAAAATTTTTATAAAATAGTTTCGAAGAATTCATAAAAAATAGCTAAAATATAAGCACATTTCGATAAGTATAAGATAGATAAAAATAAATTATTTATTCGCATAGTTTAAAAATTCTTTATATAATTTTTACCCTTCCCAGTACTAATTATGTGATAATAGTTTATTTTACGCTTGTTTATAATCTTTCTAAATGAAGGTGTTAAAATATTTTATAGAATATACTATACAATGATAATATACTCTATGTAAGATTTATTATCATCATTTACATATTAAAAATGTATAATATCCCTTAAGAAAAAATGCCTTAATTTAAATTATGAATCAATAAAATAATTAACAAAAAATAGTTTTAATTTAAATTTAAAATCAATTATTAGTACTAAGCTATATTAAAATCGTCTTATAAAACAGAATGATCAACGTAAATATTATTATCTACCTTTTATAAAAGGTTAAAGTCATATACTTTCATATTTAGATGTAAAATATAAAGATATTTAGTTATAGACTATATGGAATTTCATACCTTTTTAATTTAAATCATATGATTTATAGTTATGCTATCCTTTGAATTTAAAAAATAAGGAATAATTAAAACTAAAAGATATGATATCATCATATCAATCGTCAAAATATAACTTGTTTATTATTAAAACTATGACAAATCATGTGTTTGGTTGCTTTTTTATTAGTAGTGTGCAAGATCAAAGTAAAAAATGGATTGGTAATAATCAAACATTTATATTTACATTATATCCTAAAGTTAATAAGTATTAATCGACTAGGTAGAATAATCAGTATGTATATTTTGATGGGAATAAATTAATGGTAGGATTTGGTGGACAGGGTAATGCTATTGTTATTAAATAAAATTTATTGTAAGGATAGACATATAAATGTCATACTTTTAGAAATTAACCGTTAAATGATACTGCTGGATCGTTTTAAATAGATACTATATAGGCCTTTATATTTAATTGAAATTGATATTACATACTACATAATTATATATCATTTATATTCTTTGATACTATTATATATTGCTATATATTATTACATATTTAGATTTTTTAAATTATTAATTCTATTTTAGAAAATAAACATAAGAAATGAATAAGGATTTTATAAAATGTTTATTTTGTGGCGACAAGACAAGTTAATAGTATATATACACATAATGCAACAACTTGGTCTGTCTGGTTTGTGCTAGTCTATACTGGGATAAAAAATATAGCATCAAATGTAATAATAAAATTACTTTTCTTGAGGAATAAACATGCTCAATTTTGATGAAAATCAATAAATAATAACAAATTGTTAAGGAATAAATTAAACAACAAGTTTAAATTATGCAAAATGCACAAAATGTTGAGAAATAAACATTGATATAATATAGTAAAATTACTTAGTTATAAAATAGTACATGCATAAGAAGATCAAGATAAGTAGAGCATCAACCTTTGTCCTTATAATAAAAATAAAATAAACCATAATAAAAGTCTATAAATCACAAAGAAACTTCTTTAAATTTATTGAAAATGTAAAAAATACTAGACCTTAATTTGAAAAAAGTGAAACAAACCTATGAATCATATCATGAATAACTCAAAAAAAGATAGTAAAACATCTTAAAATTAATCTATAATAAATATTCTCATCATTTGAATTCCATTAAAGATAAAGTTTAATAACGTGATATATAGTTATTAAATAAAAGATTGGAGCAAATATTGATTGACGAGTTGATAAATGATAGTGATGTAGTTTAAAAAATATTTAAAGATAAAAATAAAGATGATAGAATTTTAAACAAATTAGAATATAATCAAATTAGAATGAAAGAAAAGATTAATAGACATTATGACCTTTTAAAATGATATCAATAATTATGTATTATAAGTATTTTAATGTATTTTATTTAATATTTATCATAATAACACTATTAATAAATCAATTTTCTTTTTACTTTTTGTTCTTCTTAGATTGTACAGGTTTGAATTTCAATATCTATTTAAGTATCTTATCATTATCATTAAATTTCTTTAATGTCAATTATCTAAAAATATATAAATATATACATTCGGTTCATTAGTTAATTTTCTTTTAGCTTCTTCAATACTTTTTTCTCTTAAAATCTTGATGTATTATTAAGATTTAATACAGAACTTGGAAAAGTAGATGAAGCGATAGACTGTGATCGTCTTTTTACTGGAGATATAGGCTTTCTAAATGAGAAATCAATGTCTTCGATTTTACTTATCATTTGTTTTAAAAATTATATTTAGTTTATTTATTATAAATTAAAATTTATTATCATATATTAAATTTTCTTTGTCTATATCGTAAAGCTTAACTATTATGAACATCTAACTCATGTGATTGCTCTGCCATTATCCTTTGAAGTCTGCTATTACTTATTTATATCTCATGAATATTTCTTTTTAAGGCTTATTTTTATTGTTACTGTCTATAAGCTATTTTATTGAGGGCTGTTTTTCTTTCGAGATAGCAATGCTATTTTGCTAATTTTTATTATATTTTTTCAGCATATGATATATAATATCCTTTTCCTAATGGATTGAACTGTTCTGAAATTCCTTAATACAGTATATTTTCTCCATCAAAACTTAAATATCTATATACCCTTGATAATTATTCTTTCTTTAATACTTTACCATTCGCCCTTAAAAATGTATCTAATTGATTAATACTATTTATATACCCTTTTCCTTAGGTATCAAGTAATTTGTATGCATCTTCTACTATAAATACTGTTTTATTATTCATTTATAAGCGTATTGATGCTAATTCTACAAATTAATTTATTTTATGTTAAAAATAACGTGCGATTATATATTATAGATCTATTGATAGTCTATAACCACAAGAATAATATTTCCTATCTCTTGCTTTTTGTGCTAATTTAGTATTTTATTTAGGTAATAGTTCATTAGCTAATTTATCAACGGTTATAATACCTATTCTTTCTTTATCTATCTGTCTAAATATTAGATAAAGTTAAGTTTAAGATGGATAGATTTTATTTTCTAGCATAAATTATGATAAATCATCAGGTATTAAATATCCTTTCTTAAATTTATCCATCCTTTAAAAGACTGTTTATATTTGAAAATATGCATTTTATGCTATTTTTTCACGGATCTTCTATGTCATTATTTATAAAATGTTGCATCTTTAAAGATATTGTGCAAGTTATCTTCTTATAGAAGTCATTAGAATAAAAATAAATAAAATTATATTTAAAAGTAATAAATTTATATAGTTATTTATGATTTATGATGATATGATATTTATTTAATTTGATCAAAGAGCTATTTAGAATAAATCTATTGTGTTTTGTGGTGGAAAATCTTATGAATGAGATTTTTATCTTCTTATCTTTTCTAATATTACTATAGCTGGAGATCCTGGCTTTGCAACAAATTGTAAAGGTTCGTCTAAGTTTAATTATCCCCAAGCTTTTTCATGAGCCTATTTGCATATCGATAAATGATGTTTATCAAGTTAACTATATAATAAATATTATACTTAAGATGAACTTTTAATGCTAAATTGACGTCTTTAGCTTTTTAATGTAAATTTATAGCTACTGCACCGAATCCGAATTCGTCAAATTTATTAGAAAGATATACAATCATATCTTTACTACCACTATATAAATATCCTCTAATAGTATTTCTTGATTGATTATATAGAGTCTTTCTCATAATAATTGACTAATGTTTTTCTGACAATTATATTTTTTAAAAAGTTTTGATTTTAGCATTA
>Ga0169931_10008657_pt1 | contig 14805 bp, 5 predicted proteins | sample Kivu_15m_20L_FD_129675 | JGI IMG/M metagenome (GOLD analysis project Ga0169931, IMG submission 129675) | Freshwater microbial communities from Lake Kivu, Western Province, Rwanda to study Microbial Dark Matter (Phase II) - Kivu_15m_20L... | ecosystem: Environmental > Aquatic > Freshwater > Lake ...
CGGCGAGGCGGGCGCGATCGGCTCGCCGCCGGCGGTGATCAACGCCATCTGCAACGCGCTGGGCGTCAAGGACGTGCCGATGCCCGCGACCCCGTTCACCGTCTGGCAGGCCGCGCGCCAGGCCGCCTGAGCCCCGGGCAGGACAAGAAGGAGAACCATTCCATGCAAGCCTTCGACTACAGCACCCCCTCGAGCCTGGCCGACGCGCGCGCTGCTGCCGCGGCCGGCGCCAAGCTGCTCGCCGGCGGGCAGAGCCTGCTGGCCGCGATGAAGCTCGGCCTGCAGGCCCCCGGCGCACTGGCGGACCTTTCCGGCCTGGCCGACCTGCGCGGCATCAGCGTCGCCGGCGGCACGGTGAAGATCGGCGCCATGACGCCGCACGCCGCCGTGGCGGCGAGCGCCGAGGTGCGTGCGGCCATCCCGGCGCTGGCCGCCCTGGCCGGCAACATCGGCGACCGCCAGGTGCGCAACCGCGGCACCCTCGGCGGCAGCCTGGCCAACGCCGACCCGGCGGCCTGCTACCCCGCCGCCGTGCTGGGCCTGGGCGCCACGGTGCACACCGACCGCCGCAGCATCGCCGGGGACGACTTCTTCACCGGCCTGTACGGCACGGCGCTCGAGGAGGACGAGGTCATCACCGCGGTCAGCTTCCCGGTGCCGCAGGCCGCGGGCTGGCAGAAGTTCAAGCAGCCGGCCTCGCGCTTCTCCATCGTCGGCGTCTTCGTCAGCAAGGGCCCGCAGGGCGTACGCGTGGCCGTCACCGGCGCCGGGCCCTGCGTCTTCCGCGCCAAGGTGCTGGAAGAGCGCCTGGCCGCGAACTGGTCGGCCGCCGCGCTGGCCGGCGCCAGCGTCAGCGCCGACGGCCTGAACAGCGACCTGCACGGCTCGGCCGAGTACCGCGCTGCGCTGATCCCGGTGCTGGCGGCGCGGGCGGTGGGCTGACCAAGATCCGCTGACCCGGCCTCTTGCGGGCCGGTCGGGTCACTGCCCCAGCCTTCTTCGGGCCGGCCGGGTCACCGCCACGGCCGTGTTCGGGCCAGCCGGCTCATCGCCCCGGCATGAGGGGTCGGTCGGCGTCCTGCCGCTGACGCTCCTGCCAGGCGGACCACTCCAGCGGCCTCAAGCCGAAGCGCACCGCGTTGCCGGCGTGCAGCGCCGTGAACTCGCGCAGCACGAGCTCGATGAAGCGCGCGCGTTCGGCCGCGGGCACGGCGGCCGGGATGCGCGCGCCGATGCTGCCGGGCGAGGCGGGAACCCCGCCGCGCACGATCGCCGCCACCACCTCGCCCAGCGCCACGCGGTGGCGCAGACGGAAGGTGTCGGGCGGCACGAGCTGCTGCTGCACCGCCACGTACTGCTGACAGGAGCGCTCGTAGGCCCAGACGAAGACGTCGCGCAGCAGCTCGACTCGGTTGAGCTCGTAGACGCCGAGCAGAGCCTCGACATAGAGCTCGCGCGGCACGTCGATGAAGGACAGCGGGCACAGGTTGCGCCGCACCAGCGGCAGGTTGGCCGCGAGCCGCGACACACGCTTGTTGACGTCCTCGAAGGGCTGCAGGTAGGGCAGGTGCACCATGAGGAAGAAGGCCTGCTCGAAGGGGTCTTCGACCTCCGCGGCCAGCTCCAGCACGATGCCGAAGAGCTCTTCGAGGCGCTGCGGCAGGGCCACCGGCAGATAGACGCTGCCTCCGATCTCCACCGCGCGCCGACGCAGGCGGCCGCAGGCCTCGGGGTCGGCCATCAAGCCGTCCGACAGCAGGGCGTGCAGCGCGACCACGGTCTCGGGGGCGACCGCAGTGTGCCCGGCCCCGTGGACCAAGTACTCGATGGCCTGCTTGTGGTTCAGGATCATCTGCGTCTCGAGCGCGTCCTTGCCCTCGGCCGCCTGGCCGTGTTCGATCAGACGTTGCGTGTCGAGCCGCGTATAGGTGTTGCCCTCGAGCCGCGACGAGGCCCAGGACAGGTCGATCAGCAGGCGCTGCAGGATGTCGCGGGCGAAGGTGCCCGCCGGCTGCTCCCCGGCCGGCGAGCGGCCGAGCAGGTGCAGCGTCTGGCGCAGTTCGGGCGGCAGGTAGGCGCTGTGGTTGGGCGCATAGGCTTCGAGGAAGGCCGGCTGCCAGCCCACAGGGCGGCGCAGGTGGTGCGGCTGTCGCACCAAGGCCTGGATCTCCAACCCTGCGGGTGACAGGGGCAGCCAGGGAGCGGGCTCCTCGCCGACCTGCGGGGGCCATGGCGGGCCGGCAGGCGCCCGGGCGGTGGTGGCGTGGGCTGGCAGACTGGTGCTGCGGTAGCGCACGGCGCGCGCCGCGCCGTGCGCCGTGACGCGCCGCTGCGCGACCAGGGCCGCGAGCCTGCGCTGTAGCGTGCGCAGCGTCCAGGGGCTGCCGAGCGCCCGCAGCAGCGCGTCGCTGCCCACGCCCTCGGGGTGCAGGGCGATCAATGCGAGAAGCTCGCGGTTGGCGCGATCGTGCAGGTCGGGCAGCATGATGGACGGTTCGGCAGTGAGGCAGGATGAAACGCGCCGAGGGCGAACTGCGATGCGAGCGGGAGCGCCGAGCATGACGCGATGGGCGATTTTGGCGCAATTGGCGCCATTGGCGCCATTGAAAAGGGAATGGCACGATCATTTATCGCGCCATGTCTGGCGCGATTTCCGTCTTCGTGTCGGCGTCCTGCATACTGGCTCCATCCGCAGCCCGAACCGCCCAGCCACGTGAGCACCGACCTCCCCCTCTCGATCGAAGACACCACCGCGCGCCTGCTGGCGCAGGACTACGTGGCCGACCGCAGGCTGGCCACCGTGGTGCACCTGGCCTTGCGGCTGCAGCGACCGCTGTTCCTCGAGGGCGAGCCCGGCACGGGCAAGACCGAGATCGCGCGCACGGTGGCGGCCATGCTCGGGCGGCCCTTGATCCGGCTGCAGTGCTACGAGGGGCTGGACCTGGCGGGCGCGGCCTACGAATGGAACTACGCGCGCCAGATGCTGGAGATCCGGCTCGCGGACGCTGCGCCGGGCGCCGGCCGCGCCGCGCTCGCGAACGAGCTCTTCAGCGAGCGCTTCCTCATCAAGCGCGCCCTGCTCGACGCCATCGACCCGGCGCGCGCGCAGGCGCCGGTGCTGCTGATCGACGAGCTCGACCGTGCCGACGAGCCCTTCGAGGCTTTCCTGCTCGAGGTGCTGTCGGACTGGCAGATCACCATCCCCGAGTACGGCACGGTGCGCGCGACGCAGCCGCCCATCGTCGTGCTGACCAGCAACCGCACGCGCGAGATCCACGACGCGGTCAAGCGGCGTTGCCTCTACCACTGGGTGGGCTTCCCGGACGCGGCGCGCGAGGCCGAGATCCTGCGCCGGCGCGTGCCCGGGGCGCCGCAGGCGCTGACGGCGCAGATCGTCGCCTTCGTGCAGCGCCTGCGCGGGGTGGAGCTGTACAAGCTGCCGGGTGTGGCCGAGACCATCGAGTGGACGCGCGCGCTGATGGAACTCAACACCATCGTGCTCGACCCCGAGGTGGTGCAGAGCACGCTAGGCCTGCTGCTGAAGTACCAGGACGACATCGCGCGCGTCGAGGGCGACGAGGTGATGCGCCTGCTCGACCAGATCCGCGCCGAGGCCGACGCGGGTGTCTGAGGCGCCGCGCGCGACGCCGGGCTCCGGGGCCGCGGGCCAGCCGGGCCTGCCGAGCCTGGATCTGGGCGCCGGCGCGGGCCCCGGCCTCGGCGCCGGGGGCGGCCCCATGGGCTGGTCCGCGCTGGCTGGCGGGCGCTCGCACCGCCTGGCCGAGAACGTCATGCACTTCGCGCGCGTGCTGCGCCACGCCGGGCTGCCGGTGGGCAGCGACCGCGTGCAACTCGCGCTGCAGGCGCTGCAGGTGGCGGGGCTGGAATCGCGCGCCGACTTCCACGCCACGCTGTGCGCCTGCCTGCTCGACCGCCACGAGCACCAGGAACTGTTCGACCAGGCCTTCACGCTGTTCTGGCGCGACCCCGACCTGGCCGGGCGCATGCGCGCGCTGCTGCTGCCGCGCGTGAACACGCGCACGCCGCCGCCGGTCAAGGAGAACCGGCGCCTGGCCGACGCGATGTTCCCCGCGCAGCGCGAGGCGCCGTCACGCGCGCCCCCGCCAGAGCAGCTCGAGATCGAGGCCACGCTGACGGCCAGCGCTTCCGAGCGGCTGCAGAAGGCCGACTTCGAAACGATGACGAGTGCCGAGTTCCGCGCCGCGCTGCGCCAGCTCGCGCGCCTGCGAGTGGCCTTCCCGCCCCTGCCCACGCGCCGGCGCGCGCCCTCGACACGACCGGGGCGGCCCGACCTGCGCGCGAGCCTGCGCGCGGCGGCGCGCACCGGCGGGGACGTGATCCCGCTGCGCTACGCCGCGCCGCGCAAGGTGGTGCCGCCGCTGGTGATCCTGGCCGACATCTCGGGCTCGATGTCACGCTACTCGCGCATGCTGCTGCACTTCGCGCACCTGCTGGGCCAGGGCACGACGGGCACGCCGCCGCGGGTGGAGAGCTTCGTCTTCGGCACCCGGCTGACGCGCATCACGCCCTGGCTGCGCCAGCGCGACCCTGACGTCGCCGTCGCGCGCACGACCGCGGGCGTGAAGGACTGGTCGGGCGGCACCCGCATCAGCGAATGCCTGCACGAGTTCAACCAGCGCTGGGCGCGGCGCGTGCTCGGTGGCCGGGCGACGCTGCTGCTGGTCAGCGACGGGCTGGAGGTCGGCGCGAGCGCGGAGCTCGGCTTCGAGATGGACCGCCTGCACAAGAGCTGCCACCGCCTGCTGTGGCTGAACCCGCTGCTGCGCTACCAGGGCTTCGAGCCGCGCGCCGCTGGCGTGCGCGCGATGCTGCCGCACGTGGACGCCTTCCTGCCGGTGCACAACCTGGAGAGCGTGGAGCAGTTGGTGCGGGCGCTGGCGGGGGGCGGGGGCTTCAGACGAGCGGCGGCAGCACCTTGAGATCGTCGTCGCGCGGCGGGACAGTGACGGTGACGGCGGCCACCTCCTGAGGGGCCGGCGCGGCCGTCGGTGATGCCGGGGCGTCCGGCGCCGGTGTGGGCGTCGGCTCGGTGCCGCCAGCCCGGATCTCGCCCGGCGCGTGTGCCAGCAGTTCCTCGAGGTCCATGCCCCGTGCGGTGGCTGCGCTCGAGGCCTCGGCGCCCCGGGCGAACCAGACGTCGGCCATCTCCAGCACCTGACCGGTGTCACTGCGGTACTGCCCGACCAGGGCCATCGCATTGCCGTTGCGGATCTCGCTCGAGGCTCGGTGCGCGAGGTCGAGCGCGGCGATGCCGAGCTCGGCCAGCGTCAGCAACTCGCCCGCGTCGGTGCTCGCGTCGCCATTGCGGTCGACCCAGACGCGCAACTGGCCGAACGCGGCGTCGGCCCGGGAGACGACGCCGTCGCCGTTGTCGTCGAGCGCGGCCAGTGCGGCATAGCCGTGGCCGTGGCGCGAGCCGTCGCCTGCGCGCGTGGCGCTGCCGAACAGCTCGCGCCCGTCGTCGATGCGGCCGTTGCCGTCGAGGTCGCGCGCGAGCAGGCCGTCGTCAGCGCCGATCCACCCGGTGCGGCGTGCCGTGCCCGAGCCCAGCAGGTCGAAGCGTGGGCCCCGGGCGGCGGCGATGGTCTCGATGCCGTCGCCGTCCAGGTCCAGGGCGATCGGCGTGGCGGCGATCAGCGCGTCGAGCTGCGAGCCCGACAAGGCCGCGAGCTGGCTGGCGGAAAGCGCGGAGAGCCGGTCGAGCGGGATGGCGGCAAAGTCCTGGGTCTCCATCGCGGCGAGCTGGTCCGGGCCGAGGACCGTCAACTGCTCGGTCGTGAGCGCGCCCACCTGGGCCGTGGTCAGCGCCACGATGGCGGCCGTGCCCGAGGCGCTGAGCACCGCCTCGCCCAGGCTGGCCACCTGTGAGGTCGTCAGGGCGCGGATCTGGGCCGGTTCCAGCCGGTCCAGGCCCAGGGTCCCGAGCAGGCCGGTCAGCCGGTCGGCCGTCAGGGCGGCGAGCGCCTCGGTGCCGATGGCGCGCGCCTGCTCCGCGCTGAGGCCGCCGAGCTGCGCCGTGGTCATGGCGGCGATCTGGCCGGCGCCCAAGCCTGCGATGACACCGTCGTCGGCTTCGCGCAGCGCGTCGACCGACAGCGCAGCGACCTGGGCCGTGCCCAGGGCCCGCAGTTGCAGCGTCGTGAGCGCGTCCAGGCTCGAGCCTGACAGGGTTGCGACAACGGCGGTCGTGAAGGCGGACACCTGTGCCGTGCCCAGGCTGCCGAGGTTCTCGGCGCTCCACTGCACCACCTGCTGCGTGGTCAGGGCGGCGATGTGGGTCGGGCTCAGCAGGCGCCCGGTCTCGGTGCCGAGCCCGGGCCAGGCATCGGGGTCCAGCGCCCTGATCTGGGCCGAGCCCAGGGCCGCCCATTGGGCCGGCGCAAGGCGCTGCAAGTCGGCGCCGTCGAGCCCGCCGAGCGCCGTGGTGGACAGCGCCGCGACCTGGGCCGTGGCCAGGGCGACGAGATCCTGCGTCTGCAGCGCGGCGAGCTGCGCCGCCCCCAGGCTGCGCACCTGGGCCGTGGACAGCGCGCGCATGTCCTGCTCCGAGAGCGCTCCGATCGCGCCGGCACCGATGGCCGCCACCTGGGCGGTCGACAACAGCGCCACCTGGACCGCGGTCAGCGCGTCGATGCCGGCGCTGTCGAGCAGGCCGACCTGCTGCGGCGTCAGCGCCCGGAGCTGTTGCGAGCCCAGCAGGGGCAGGGCGGCCACGAAGGCCGGTGCGTTCAGGGCGCTCGCGTCCAGCCCGGACAGCAGCGCCGTGCCCAGCGCCTGCCAGTCGGCCCTGTCGAGCGTGGCGAGTTCGGTCGCCTCCAGGCGCGCCCACTGGGTCAAGGTCAGGGCGCCCACCTGGGCCGGCGCCAGCCGTCCCAGCAGCGCGGTCCCCGCGGCGTCGATCGTGTCGGGGTCGAGCGCGGCCACCTGGGTCTGAGCCAGGGCCTGGACCTGACGCAGGCTCAGCCGCGCCAGGGCCGTGGCGTCCAGTTCCGACAGCAGTGCCGACCCGAGCGCGGCGACCTGCTGCGTCGTCAGTGCCTGCACGTCCTCGTCTTGCAGCGCCTTGAACTGACGCGCGTTCAGCGCCGCCACCTGGGCCGTCGTGAGCGCCGCGACCTGCGACGCGCTCAAGGCCGCCAGACGCTCGCCCTCGATGCCGCCGACCTGGCGCGGCCCGAGCGCCGCCAACTGCACGCGGTTCAGCCCCGCGAGCTGGTCGCCGTCCAGCAGCCGCAACTGCTCGTCGCCCAGGGCGCGCAACTGCGCGGTGGTCAGCACCGCCTTGTCCTCCCACAGCGCGCGCACGTCCTCGGCGGCCAGGCTGCCGAGCTGGGCCGTCGTCAGGGCCCGGACCTGCTCACCACGGAGCGTCGCGAAGTCCGCGCTGTCGAGCCAGGCGAGCTGCGTGCTGCTCAGGGCCGCCACCTGGGCGCCCTCGAGCGCCGTCAGCGTCGCGGTCTCGGCGTCTGCCAGGGCGTCGCGCGACAGTGCGGCGATCTGGGAGGTGCGCAGGGCCCTCACCTGGGCCGAAGTCAGTGCCGCCAGGTCCCCGGCGTCGAGCTGGCCGATCGCCTCCGCGGACAGCTCGACCCATTGCACGGGCCGCAGGGCGCGCCACTGCGCCGAGGACAGGGCATCGACTTGCGCCGCCCCCAGCCCTTGCAAGGACTGCGGCGCGAGCGCCGCGATCTGGCGCGCGTCCAGCAGGCCCATCAGGTCGGGCCGCAGGCTGGCCACCTGGGTGCTGCCGAGCGCGCCCACCGCGGTCGGGCTGAGGGCTGCGAGGCGCTCGGCGTCCAGTTGCTCCAACTGCTCTGCGGTCAGCGCGGCGGCCTGGCGCGTGCCCAGGGCCGCGAACACGCGGGTACCGAGCAGCGGCAGGTCCTCGGCGGCGATGGCCGCCACCTGGGCTGCGCCCAGGCTGGCCAGGCGCGTACCGTCCAGGGCGTTCACGAAGCCGGGTCCGAGGGCGGCCAGCGAGGCCGGCGCGATGGCCGCGAACTGCGTGGGAGGCCAGGCCAGGACGTCACTGCTGGGCAGGGAGGTCACCTGCTCGGCCGACAGCGCGCCGATCTGGGCTGGCGTCATGCGGGCGAAGTGCGACGACTGCAGCAACTGCAGGCGCAGCGGGTCGAGCGCGGCGATCTGGCCGGTCGACAGCGAAGCCACATGGGCATCGGCGAGCTGCTCGAAGCTGGTCTCCGACATGCCGTGGAGCTGCTCCGCCCCGAGGGCCTGCACCTGGGCCGCGCCGAGCTTGGCCCAGCGCGGCGCCAGCACATCGACGGCCTCCACCGACAGCGCGGCGATGCGGTCGGGCTGCAGAAGGCGCAACTGCGCGTCCCCGAGCGCGCCCACGGCGTCGGCGGGCAGGCGCTGCACCTGGTCGGGCGTGAGCGCGGCGATCTGGGTCCGATCCAGCAGCGCCAGCCGCTCCTCCAGCAGCACCGTGAGCGAGGTGGGCGGCAGGCCCTGGATCTGGGGCGCGGTGAGGCCCCGCAGTTGCGCCCCCGACAGGGCGCGCAGCACGTCGACGTCGAGCACCGCCACCGAGTCGGGCGCCAGGCCTGCGAGCTGGGCCGGCGCGAGCCCGCTGACATGCGCGGCCGACCAGTCGCGCACCGCCTCGGGCGGCAGGGCCGCGAGCTGCGGGGCGCCGAGCTGGCGCAGCATCTCCGGCTCGATCACCGCCGGCCGGGCCAGGGACAGGTCGGCCAGCTGGGCGGGTGACAGCACGTCGATGTCCCGGCGCAGGAAAGCCCGCAGCTCGGCGTCGGACAGGGCGGCGAACTGGCCCGGGCTCAGGGCGCGCAACTGGGCGGGCGCGAGCCGGGCCAGCACCTCCTCGGCCTGCGCCAGGGGCTGCAGGTCCAGCGCCGTGACCTGGGTTGTCGTCAGCGCGCGCAGTTGTGCCGCCCCGAGGGCGCGCAGGTCCTGCTCGTCGAGGATCGCGACCTGGGCGGCGCTGAGCGCAGCCATCTGCGCTGCGCCGAGCTGCGCAAGATGGGCGCTGGTGAGCGCATCCAGGCCGTCGACGTCGATGGCGCGCAGTTGCGCCGTCGTCAGCGCCCGGATCTGGCGCGGGTCCAGCTCGGCCCAGGCACCGCTGTCCACGCCGGCCACGGCGGCCGTGCTGAGCGCGGCCAGTTGCGTTGGCGTCAGGCTGCGCAGCGTGGGGCCCGCCACGGCCTCGAGCTGCGCGCCCGTCAGCGCGGCGATGGCGGCGGTGCTCCAGGCCGCGAGCTGGCGCGGCGCCAGGGCGACGAGCAGCGAGGCCTCGAGCGCGCGCGCCTGGTTCGCGCCCAGCGCGGCCCAGTGCTGGGGCTGCAGCAGCGCCAGTTGCTCCGGGGGGAGCGTCTGGATCTGCCCTGGCAGCAGGGCGCCGAACTGCGCCGAGGTGAGCAGGCCGATGCGCGGGCCGAGCACGGCGAAGTCGGCGTCGTCGAGCGACTGCAGCTGGGCCGGGCCCAGCGCGCGCAACTGGGCCTGGTTCAGCCCCTGCAACTGCTGCGTGCCCAGGCTCTGGACCTGCTCGGTCGTCAGGCCCGAGATCTGCGTCGTCGAGAAGCGGCCCATGTCGAGCTGCGCCAGGTCCTCGATCTCGATCGCGGCCACCTGGGCCGCGGTCAGGGCCTGCACCTGCGCCACGCGCAGCGCCTGCACGGCCGTGACGTCCATGGCCTCGATCGCGGCGGTGCTCAGGGCGGCGATCTGGACGCCCGACAGCTGGCGCAGTTGGTCGATGGTGAGGCTGGCCGCCTGCTCGGCGCTCAGTGCGGCGATCTGCGCGGTGCCGAGCCGGGACAACTGAACCGGGCTCAGGGATTCGATCCGTTCCGGCTCGATGCTGGCGATCTGCAGCGTCGTCAGCGCCGCGAGGGTGCCAGCGGGCAGGCGCGCGAAGGCCTCCGCGCTCAGGCCGTCGAGCTGCTGCGGCGTCAGGGCCGCGACCTGGGTGCTGGTGAGCGATCCCAGGCGCGTCTCCAGGGCGGCCAGCAGCGGCGCGGGCAGGGTGACGATCTGCAGCGGCGTGAGGGCCTGGATCTGCGGCGCCCCCAGCGCCTGCAGGTGCGCGGGTTCGAGCGCGCCGAGCTGGCCGCTGCCGAGCGCGGCGATCTGCAGCGTCGTCAGGCGGGCCAGCTCTTCGGGCTTCAGCCCCTGCAAGGCCTCGCCCTCGAGGGCGCGAACGGTGGCGGTGGACAGGGCCTGCAAGGCGGGGCGTGTCAGGCTGGCCAGGGCCTGCGCGTCCAGCGCGCCGGCGGCGGCCGGTCCGAGCGCCAGCACCTGCTCCGGGCGGAACTGGCGCCACTGCGGCGCGGACAGGGCGTCGAGCTGCGCCGAGGACAGGGCGGCCAGTTGCGATGTCGTCAGGCCCGCCAGGAAGGCGGGCGGTGCCTCACCCAGGGTGGCGGCGGACAGGGCGGAAACGACGGCCGTCGACAGGGCCGCGACCTGGGCCTTGCCCAGTTCGGCCAGCGTGGCACCGCCGAAGGCGGCTACTTGGGCCGCGCCCAGGCTGGCGACCTGGGCCGTGTCGAGCCGGCGCAGCAGGTCTGGCAGGTCGGCGCCGCCGGGCGCGTCGAGCGCGACCAACTGCGCCGGCCTGAGCGCCCGCACCTGCGCCGCCGTCAGGGCGGCGGTCTGCTCGTCGGTGAGCGCGTTCAACTGGTCCGGGGTCAGGGCTGCGACCTGGGCCGTCGTCAGGCGCGCGATCGTGCGCGTGTCGAACTGTTCCAGCAGGGTCGTCGGCACGGCGGCGAGCTGCGTGCTCGTCAGCACGCGCAACTGCTGCGGTTGCAGGGCGTGCACCTCCACGGCGCTGAGGGCGGCCACGGCCTGGGTCGCCAGCGCCGCCACCTGCTGCGGCCGCAGGGCGGCCAGGCGCGGGGCGTCCAGCAGTTCCGGGTGATCGTCCGTCAGGGCCGCGACCTGCGCCGTGCTCAGCCGTGACAGCGTCTGCTGGCTGACGGTGCGCAGGGTGTCGGCCGGCAGGGCGGCGATCCGCTCGGCCCCCAACGCCTGCAGGCGGTTCGCGCTGAGCGCGTCGAGGAAGCCGGCATCCAGTCCCCCGGGGCGGGCGTCGCCCAGCGCGACTGCCTGCTCGGGCTTCAGCTCGGGCAGGCGGGCCTCGAGCGCCGTCAGCGCCGGGGCGGACAGGGCGTCGATCTGGCCGCTCGTCAGCGCGCGGATGCGCGACGCCGGCAGCGCCTGCAGCAGCTCGGCCGCCAGAACGGCGGCCTGGGCGTTGCCCAGCGCCGCGTACTGGTCCGCCGAGAGCTTGGTCGCCTGCTCGGCGCCGAGTTGCGCGATGGTGTCGGTCTCGATCGCGCGGATCTGGGCACTGCCCAGGGCCTGGAACTGGCGCGCCTGCCAGCCCAGCAGTTCCTCGGCGTCGAGCGCCGACACCGCTGCCGTGCCCAGCGCCCCGACCTGGAACGGCGTCCAGCCGGCGACGTCTTCGAGCTCCAGCGCGTCAGCCTGGCTACCGGTGATGGCCGCGACCTGCGCGGTCGACAGCCAGGCCCATTGCTGCGACTCCAGGGCCGCCAGGGCGCCGGCCGGCAGCGCCGCGATCTGCTGTGGCGCGAGGGCTTCGACCTGGTCTTTGTCCAGAGCCTGGAGGCGATCGGTGTCCAGGGTGGCGAGCTGGCCCGGCGCGAGCGCGGCCAGTTGCGCCGGCGCCAGGTCGGCGAAGCGCGCGCCGAGCGCGGCCACGGTCGCGGCGCCTGAAGCCTGCAGCGCGCCCGGGGCCACGCCCTGCAGCGCTGGCCCGGCGAAGGCGTCCCACTGGAGTGATTCGAGGGCCTCGAGCTGCGGGGGAAGCAGCGCCGCGGCCTGGGTCGGCGTGAGGCGGGCGATCGTCCCCGGGTCCAGCCCTTGCAGCGCCGCAGGGTCGATCTGCGCCACCTGGGCACCGCCCAGGGCCGCGAACTGGGCGCTCGTCAGGGCCGTGATCGCCGCCGCGTCCCATGCCGCAATGGCGGCTGGGCTGAGCGCGCCGATCTGGGCGGGCGCCATCGCGGCGATGTCGGCCCCGCTCAGCGTCTGCAGGTGCTCGCTCGGCAGGGCGGCGACCTGGGCCGTCCCCAGGGCGGCCACCTGGGCGATGCTCAGGGCCTCGAAGGTTGTGACCGGCACCGCGGCGAGCTGGGCCGGGGCGAGCTGGCGCAGTTGCAGCGTCGTCAATGCGGCCAGTTGCTCCGCGGGCAGCTCGGAGAGCTGGGCCGGGGACAGGGCGCGGCGCTGCGTGTCGGACAGCTCGGCGAACAGGCCCGGGCGCGCCTGGAGGTCCTCCCCCGACAACCCGGGCATCTGCTCGGGCCGCAGCGCTGCGAGCTGGAGCGTCTGCAGGGCGCCCACCTGCTCGGGCGCCAGGGCCTGGACCTGCAAGGTTGTCAGGGCAGAGACCTGGTCGCCCGACAGCGCCTGCAGACTCCCGGGCTCCAGGTTGGCGACGACTTCCGGGCCCAGGGCCCGCACCTGCGCCGCCCCCAGGGCCTGCAGGCTGGCCGTGGAGAGCGCGTTGACCGCCGTCGCGTCCAGGGCCGCCACGAGCGAGGGCGTGAGCGAGGCGGCCTGGGCCGGCGGAAGCTGGGCCAGCGCGGTGGGCGACAGCGCCGGCACCTGGGCGCTGCTCAGCCCTTCGGCCTGCTTCGCGCTGAGCGAGCGCAGGCGGTCTGCAGCCACCAGGCTCTCGACGTCATCCACCGACAGCGCGGCCACCTGAGCCGGTGTCATGGCGGCGAGTTGCGCGGTCCCCGAGGCCAGGATGGCCGCGGCGAAATGCACTGCCAGGCGCTCGGGCGCCAGGGCGCGCACCTGGTCGGGGGTGAGCGCGGCGACCTGCCCGGTCGACAGCGCGCCCCAGGCGGCCTCGCCCAACTGCCCGAGGCCGGCAGCCGGCGCCACGGCCAACTGCGCCGGCGTCAGCGCCCGCGCCTGCTCGACCGAGAAGGCCTGCCAGTCCTCGCCCGACAGCAGCGACAAGGCCTGCGCCGACAGGGCGGCGATGCGCCCGGTGGACAGGACGGTGACGACGGAGCTCATGCGGGAGGTGGTGGCGGATGCAGGGTCCCGCGCCCTGAAGGCTGGCCGGAGGCGTGCGCCGCGCGCGCGCCCTCGGGAAGTGACTTATGGCTATCGGCACGTACGCGGAAATCTTGAGGTCGGGGCCGCCGCTCCGGGCCGCGGAGCAGCCATGGGCCGGAACAGGCCGGCTTCGCCCCCCTTCTTCCGCGGCTTGCCGGGGGCGCCCTTTCCTAGACTCGTGTGCCATGTGCGTGAGCACCGGGAATGGGAAAGGGCAGGTCAGTCGTGGGCGTCTTCAAGTCAGGGGCTTCGGTGTCGGGTCGGCGCGCCGCTGCGGTGGCGGCTCTGCTCTGGGCCGCCTTGGCTGCCGGCCTCCAGGGCTGCGGCGGCGGCAGCGACAGCGCCAGCTCCGGAACCGCGAACCCGGCGACGAGCCCGGCCCCGAAGGTCGTGAGCACGGTCCAGGTGACGCCCTCGGGCGGCACGGTTCCTTACGGCGGTACCCAGCAGTTCACGGCGTCGGTCACGTACTCCGACGGCAGCACCGCGGCGCTGAGCACCGGCGTGACCTGGAGCGCCACGCCCACGAGCGTGGTCACCGTGACTTCCGCTGGGGTGGCCACGGGCCGGCTGTCGGGCACGGCAACGGTGTCCGCGGCCTTCGGCGGCGTCACCGGTTCGGCCACCGTGTCCGTCTTCGCCCCATTCGCGGACGTCTCGCATGGCCGCGAGCACACGCTGGCGGTGCGTTCCGACGGCACGCTGTGGGCCTGGGGTCGCAACCAGTGGGGCCAGCTCGGCAACGGCAGCACCGTCGACTCGAACAAGCCGGTGCGCGTGGGCACGGATACGAACTGGGACAAGGTGGCGGTGGGCCTGTCGTACTCGCTGGCCATCCGCAAGGACGGCACACTGTGGGCCTGGGGCCTCAACCACAGCGGGCAGCTCGGCGATGGGACGCGGGTGAACCGGGGTGTACCGGTCAGGATCGGCACGGCTTCGAACTGGCGTGAGGTCGTCGCCGGCGACACGCACTCCCTGGCGTTGCAGAAAGACGACTCCTTGTGGGCCTGGGGCAGCAACGCCTATGGGCAGCTCGGGCTGAACAGCAAACTCGACCAGACGGCGCCCGTCAAGGTCCCGACGCCGGCGTCGGCCAAGTGGTCACAGGTCACAGCGGCCGCTGACCACACCCTGGCCCTGCAGACCAGCGGGAGCCTGTGGGCCTGGGGTCGCAACGACTCCTTTCAGCTGGGCTCGAGCGGCGCGGAGCCCGAGCTCCTGTTGCCCACACGGATCGACCTGGATGGCGAGTCCACCACCTGGATCACCGTGGCCACAGGCCTGGCCCACAGTTTGGCTGTGCGCTCGGACTTCGCTTTGTTCTCATGGGGTCTTTCGAGTAGCGGACGGCTCGGCCGCGCCACGGCGGTGCTGAACGCGCCCGAGCTGCCGGGGCGGATCGGCCTGGGGACGAACTGGGTCTCCGTGTCGGCGGGTGGCACGCACAGTCTGGCCATCGACCGCGACGGCTTCCTGTGGTCCTGGGGCGGCAACGAGCGCGGCCAGCTCGGCGACGGCACGCTCGTGGCCACAGGCACCCCCGCGCAGATCGGCACCGGCAGCAACTTCCCCGCCCCGTCGTGGAAGCGCATCCGGGCCGGCCATCGCTCCTCGATGGCGCTGACACCGGCCGACGCGCTGTGGGCCTGGGGCGACGACGAGTTCGGGCAA
>Ga0169931_10008658_pt1 | contig 14804 bp, 10 predicted proteins | sample Kivu_15m_20L_FD_129675 | JGI IMG/M metagenome (GOLD analysis project Ga0169931, IMG submission 129675) | Freshwater microbial communities from Lake Kivu, Western Province, Rwanda to study Microbial Dark Matter (Phase II) - Kivu_15m_20L... | ecosystem: Environmental > Aquatic > Freshwater > Lake...
AAGGTCGCTGGGATAATTCGTTCCGTCTTGCATCGCTTTGGCTCCTTGCGTGGATGTTTGGTAGACCCCACCGGGAGCCATAGCGATTTTCACCGTTCAAAGCAATTTCAAAACACGTTCTTACTTGGTCATGGAGTTCCTAAAGGGTTCAACCCTGCGTGCCTACCGATCTCGCTTTAGGAATCTCGCAATCCACGAAATCATTCGTATCGCAATGGAAACCACACGGGGTTTGGCGGCTGTCCATGATTGCGGATTGGTGCATCGCGACTTGAAACCGGATAATGTTTGGGTGGAATCCCCAAGTCTGAACATTAAAATCATCGACTTCGGTCTGGCTCATGCAACGACTGAGGACATGCGATTGACGAGGACAGGAATGTTCATTGGTACACCTTCCTATATGTCGCCTGAACAAGCCAGCGGCAGCCCCATCGATCCGAAGGCCGACCTCTTCAGCCTAGGTTGTATACTCTATGACTTGATCACCGATGTCCGTCCCTTCGAGAGATTAAGTGTTTTCGGAACTCTCACCGCACTCGCCAACCACACGCCAACACCCCCTCATGAGCTTCACTCGGCTGTTCCTGAAGAGCTTTCCAAACTGACCATGCAACTCTTGGAAAAATCGCCCACCAAACGGCCTTCAAACTGCAGAGAAGTCGAAGTTCGCCTTGCTACAATCCTGGAACAGGTCGATTGATCCCAAGCATCACCGGCGATTGCGAACTTCTCGTGCGCGAGGTGTTACCTAAGTGCTCGGAGGAATACTGTGAGAACCATCTTTTCCCTTCTTTTATGTGCTGTTTCGTCCCTCGAGGCAATCGCGGCGGAATCGCCAAACATCATCGTGATCATGGCTGACGATCTCGGCTACGGCGACGTGTCCTGCAACGGAAGTTCGACGATCTCCACGCCAAACATCGATCGATTCGCGTCGGAAGGAATACGCTTTACTAGCGGCTATTGCTCTGCGTCGACATGCACCCCTACACGTTTCTCATTCCTCACTGGAACGTATGCATTTCGTGAAAAGGGAACTGGGGTTGCCGCTCCAAATGCCCCTGCTGTCATTCGGCCCGGCACGCCAACGATTGCATCCATGCTGAAGGGACAAGGGTACGCAACCGCGGTGATCGGCAAGTGGCATCTCGGGCTCGGTGATCAGGCACCGGACTGGAATGGCAACCTCCAGCCCGGGCCACTTGAAATCGGTTTTGATCACTGCTTCATTCTTCCTACCACCAACGATCGGGTGCCCCAAGTCATTGTCGAGGATCATCGCGTCCGAAATCTCGATACCGCAGATCCACTCTGGGTTGGCAACGAAAAGCCTAGCGAGAATCATCCAACTGGAATCACCCATCGGACTGAACTGAAAATGGATTGGAACGTTGGCCACAATGGGACTATTCACAATGGTATCAGCCGTATCGGCTTCTACACCGGCGGTAGGCAAGCCAGGTTCCGAGACGAGGATCTTGCGGATGAATGGGTTCAGGAGATGACTCGATGGATGGAAGCCCACCAGCGTCAACCCTTCTTTCTTTTCTTTGCTTCGCACGACATCCACGTCCCTCGAGCACCGCATGAGCGATTTGTGGGCAAGAGTGGACAAGGCCCCAGAGGAGACTCAATCCTAGAGTTCGACTGGAGCGTAGGAGAAATCCTTGCCACGCTCGATAGACTCGGCCTCTCTGAGAACACACTCCTTGTCCTCTGCTCGGATAATGGTCCCGTCCTCGACGACGGCTACAAAGACCAGTCCGTGGAACTGCTCGGGGACCATCGCCCAGCCGGGCCCTATCAAGGTGGCAAATACAGCGTTTGGGAAGGAGGAACACGAACGCCATTTCTAGTCCGTTGGAAAGGACGAGTCCAACCAGGGGTCTCCGATCAAGTCGTGTGCACCATTGATTTGGCAGCGAGTTTCGCGAAGCTCGCTGGCGCATCGCTGCCCGATGATGGCTTTCTGGATAGCTTCAATCTACTTTCGGCCTTGCTGGGAGAACCAGAGGCTCGAGGTCGAGATCACTTGGTTCAGCAGGATAACGCAGGCAAACGCTTGGGGCTCCGCTCGGGGCCTTGGAAACTCGTACGTCAGCCACGCGGTGGGAATCGTCTTAAGGGGCAAGACGGAGGGACGATAGACTCTTTGTTCAATCTGACGGAGGATTCCAACGAGCAAAATGATCTTGCAAACTCCAACCCCGAGCAACTTCAGCGCCTGCGCGGAATCCTCGATCGCGCCCTACAATCTCGGTCCACTCGGAACCCATAGGAACATGTAGCGCACTGGGCGTTTTCGCGCCCGAAACGACCGCTGCTGGGCTCCGCCGCTGGTCGTCGGCTCGTGACGGTGAATTCATTCGTGGATTGCCGATTGCAACCCCCATATCCGCCACTCGTTTTTCTACGAGCGGTCTGCCTTCACGAACCAACGGTACGTGATGATCCTGCAAAGTGTGTGATTAAGCAGCTATCCGCGAACACTACATACCCAAAATCCCTAGTAGTGATCGGTGGAAAAAACATATCCACGCTTTCCGGCTTACTGCATCTTTCCAGCAATCTCAGTAAACCCATCGAATAATCGCAGTAGCTAATCTTCGGTACTCAACGGATCATCGTGAAATCCGATGGCGGGAAATGGTTCGGCAAGGTGTCCTCAAAACGATGGCCCCTGTGGGTACGGAAGATCGGTCATGAGACATGGGGATTCGGGAATCATTTCGTGAACCCAATCAATGCATGCACGCGATCCAGATCAGCCCTTTGATTCTTAGCACCCCAAAAACGACGTTTTCAGAAATCTGATCGAGAGCATCCGAAAGTCTTCGGGGATGAGAGGGGCGGCGAGTACAAAACACAAAGCTCGAAATCCCGCACGCCTCCGTTTCCGTCAACTCCTATCCGTGTGGAACCGATCGATTTGCGAAAATATTTACGCGAACCCAAATCATACGCGAGAGTCTTTCAAGCACCGAGAGACCGATGAAGGTCGCGAATCCAATCCGAGAAAAGCCTGTTCGGAAACAATAAAGTGTATTCCTCGCAATTTCTACTCCCAATTCGCGCAAGGTGCGATAACCACCAAGGGACAGCGTCTCGTGATTCGTTCCCCGTCGGTGGTTCTATCCCCGCCAGCCGACCCAAATACTGAGGTAGCACTCGACCAACCTAACACCCCCAAAGGTTAGCAAACCCGGTGTCTTCCTCGATAGCAGTACCGGGTTTTTTCGAAGTGTGATTTCCTTCACGGGCATGAAGTGTAGTGGCTTGCACAGGTCGTTTGGGGCGATCGAGAGCGGTTCGATTCCGACATGCCCGACTGTACCATTCAGGCTCAAGATCCAACCTCTCCGGGGTGATCTCGATGCAATGAATGCACATACAACGGGTAGAGGTGTATGCGGTAACACGCTTGCTTCGGGAGCAAGAGAATCTCGGTTCGAATCCGGGCTATCCGATTGGTTTGTAGTTGTAATGAAGAAGGTTCAACTAAGTCCGAAGTGTCTCAGAATAGGATCGGCTACTCAGTTCGTGAATCTGTTTTGCTTGTAAGTTTTCTTCGTTGTAAATCGCATCAGCAGGACTTCGCTCTGAAACTCAGTTTCGCGGAACATCCAGATAGCTTGGGATAACGAATCGTTGGTTGTTTTCAGGTCCAAGCGTCCAAATACAGAGCTTTCTTCTCCACCATTTCATCTCGTGTATTTTCATTGATCGATGCTGAGCCATTGCAACCTCATTGGTTCAGAAAAAACCCGCGAACTATTTCAGCTTTAGAAGCCTCTTGAATCCGACGTAACAAAGTTTCCAACAGGGAGTAAGATCATGCGACAGGACCGACTCGAGCATTCCTTTTTTCGCCGAAGAACTCACAGAGCATCTCTCATTCGAGCCGATGAGTAAGCGACGGCGCGGCTATCCCTCGGAGTCGAATGTCAAGCGGGGCGTCCGAATTGTCCACGGTGACAAATTGCTTGAAGAGAAACTCGGCAGAAACGATCCTTGTCCGTGCGGTAGCAACAAACGCTTCAAGCAATGTTGCATGCGGCGAGGTCGTTTTTGACGGCTCGAATCGAGACGAGTATTTTTAGGAAGAAGGATTAAATCCCCCTACTGTGGTACAATCGCAGGCTCGCGTAGGGTGGATATCGAACTCACGTAAAGCCTGAGCCAAAAGTAGCTTGAACGTTTCGCCGCGGATGCTTCGAAAACTGGATGTATGCTCAGGCTGGGCACTTCTGATAGGGGCCTGCCTACTCCCTGTCGTCATTTATTTTGCGGTCCACATGCGGATCGGCGCCGCAGACGTTCATGCGTGGTTGCCGGAAGGTCGCCCCGTTCGTCAACGCTACGAGGAATTTGTACGTATCTTTGGCTCGGATCAATACCTTGTCGTCTCCTGGGATGGTTGCCACGTCGACGATCCACGGTTACAGGCAATGGCGGAATCGCTGCGACGAGTCGACGACCAACGCACCGATAGTAAACGAGTTTCCTGGATCGAATCATTGCAAACCACCGATCAATTGGTACGGCGTTTGACCGATCCACCGATCGCACTGTCGAGGGAGGCCGCCTTTGAAAGACTTGAGTCTTCAATTATTGGTAGCGATGGGACGGCCGCAGTATTCATCAGCTTCGCGCCTGCCGGAATCAAAAGTCACAAGGAGGCGATCGAGTTAGTCCGGCGAGCGGCGGACGATGTCTCCGGTTTAGGTCGATCCCATCTGAAGATAGTTGGCTCTGTATTTGAGGCCTACGCGGTCGATGTCGCTGCGGAGGAAAGCCTCAAGCGGCTGGTCTTGCCCTCGAGCTTGCTCGGGGTTGTCTTGGCATGGTTGTGTTTGAGCAGTATTCGTGCGGTCCTACCCGTCATGGTGATCGCCGGTATCGGGCAAGTTCTAGCGATAGCCATCGTGACGGCGTTCGGTTCTGAATTCAGCGCCGTGTTGATCGTCTTGCCGACCTTGGTCTTCATGCTGACGCTGTCGGCTGCGGTACATTTCATGAACTATTTCACCGACGTCGCTCGCAATCATACGGATCACTTAGGGGCTCGGGCTGTATTCTTGGGACTTAAGCCTAGCATCTTAGCAACGCTAACAACCGCTCTCGGGATGATTGCTCTCGCGACAAGTCAGTTGTCGCCGGTCCGCAACTTCGGTTTTTATTCGGCGATCTCCCTATGTGCGGCAAGCACGATTCTCATTTTGGTATTCCCTAGACTCTCGGATTGGTTTTGTCGAAGCCGATACGTATCGGTCAATCTGAGGAGTAGCTCCACAGAATCCAAACAGCAAGACCACAGAGATGCGGAATCAGTCATGCCTTGGGCGAGGTCCTATACATCGTTCATGAGTCGCTATTGTTGGCCCGTCTCGATGGGTGGCATACTCTTGTTGTTGTTCAGTTTTTATGGACTGCTGTCCCTCAAGTCCTCGACCCGTTTCGATGACATGTTTCCACCCGGAAGTCCGACTGTTAGCGATATGGCTTGGATGGAGAATCATCTCGGTCCAATCGCTTCGGTCGAAGTCTTGCTGAAGTTCCCGAAAGACTCCTCCGCCGATGCCTTTGATCAAGTCGTTTGGGTCGATCGCGTGGCAAACCACCTTCGGAGGCAACCGGATATTGGTGGTTTGCTCGCCGCAACATCATTCCTTCCCAAACTACCAAATAGCTCTCGGGTGCGAGATGTTGTTCGTAGACGCATTTTTCGGAACTCGCTTCCGGATTTTCTACCTCAATTACAGCAACAAGGTTTGGTCTCAGAAACCGCCGACATGCGGATATGGCGCATCACCGCAAAAGTCTCAGCTTTGTCCCGTCTCGATTATGGGCAGTTGACCGCAAAGGTTCAGAATGCCGTTAGCGAGATCGTGCCGCCGTACGAAACGACCAAGGAACCACCACCTGCACTCGAACCGCAAAACGCAAATGCGGGGGAGATGGTAACACCTCAAGTGGATTTCACTGGCTTTTCCCCGATGATGCATGACACACAAACCGCATTACTTACCGATTTAGGGTCCAGCTTTACCACCGCTTTCCTTTTGATTACCCCCGTGATGATGCTAATCGCACGTGGGATTCGGCCCGGGCTTCTCATCATGTTGCCAAACGTCTTGCCCGAGACGGTTGTCTTCGGCGGTATGGCTTGGCTAGGATACTCACTTGATGTCGCAGGCTTATTGACAGCTAGTGTGGCCATGGGGATCGCCGTCAACGATACCCTTCACTTTGTGAATTGGTATTCGTGGAGATTGTCCGAAGGGGATACCCGTGAAGAGGCGATCGCACACACGTTTTCAAATTGTGCCCGAGCCATGATTCATACCATGCTGATCAGTTGTTGTTCGATGTTGCCGTTTATGTTTGCTGCATTCAATCCTACACGACAGTTCGCAATGCTGATGATCGCGATGATGAGCACTTCCATCCTTGGGGATCTAGTCCTATTACCAGCACTGCTCCTAAGTCCTCTTGGAAAATGGAAAAAACTGAACTAGCTTCATGTATCTACACTTGTCGCCCACGCGCTACCCAACAACTTGAAAATAGCCTGCTCGCATGCTATGTTAAGTCTCACCGTGGTCGAGCAACAAATTCAAGTTCGTACTTAGCAATGACGCAAAGTTTCTGATAAGTCACAACGAAGAATTGACATCATGAATTCCCGATCCCAGCAACGCCCCCTGCATTTCGAGTCGCTTGACGATCTTGTTACGGAATTGGATCGCATCGAGTCGGCGAATCGTCTGGGTACTTTGAAAGCGAATGGAGACTGGACTCCAGGCCAAATCCTGTCTCATCTCGCGGCTTGGATTGATTACGGCTACACGGGGTATCCCATGAAACGTCCTCCCTTCTTTATTCGCTGGGTGTTGCGATTGATGTTGCGGGGAATCCTGCGAAATGGGATGCGTACCGGCGTTCGAATACCGGGCGTGAAAGAGGGGACTTACGGCCAAACAGACGACGAATTATCAGTAGCCTTAGCCACATATCGAAACTCGATTGCACGACTTCGGCGAGGCGAGCCCTGCCTCTATGACAGCCCTGCTTTCGGACCGATGTCCCAACAAGATCGTATCCGCTTAAATATTCGACACGCAGAACTCCACCTGAGTTTCCTTGCCTTCTAGCATCGGCAACCCAATCGGTCCGTCGACGGGAACAGAAAGTTCAAGGATACTTAAGTTCTCCTTTGAGAAACAGCACCTCGGCAGAACGAACCCCCGGTCGAACCTCTCCCGATGGAATCACCAATCGGTCTCGCCAGTGAACCGTAAAAGTGGTGACATGCGATGCGGGTTGTTCGCTAATAGATCGCCACGAATCGGTGTTAGTGTCATAAGCAAGGATCGATTTTGAAAAACCAGGGTGCTGATCCAGCGGTCGGAAATCGACCAAGCTACCATCGTCACCTCCCAAAATCGTAAAACCTGACTGACCCAAGTCGGGACCCGGACTTGGAGCCGCTGCCGCCGCACGCGGTAAATCCGCAATGCGCAACCAACCTACTTGTGGCCGATAGCAGTAAGCATCCCTCAGATACTTACGAACAGGCTTGCCGTCCCCCCCTGCCGACAGCTCGACACCACTGCATAAGTAAAACGCGCCGTCTCGCACTGCCGCAACCGCTAACATCCTTGCGGGCCCTGGCCATGCCTCAAGCTCCTTCCAAACAATCGGCTCCTTATCTAACTCGAGGCCCCAAAATTGATGCATCGCAACCGTTGCATCGGGAGTTTCAATACCGCCCGCGATGTAGATCGTGTTTCCAACCAACGCACCGCATCCTTGAGCACAGGGGCGTGGCAACGCAGGCAGAGCCGATTGCTCCAAACTCCCTTCATGCCACCTCAGAAGCCATCCTTCGTGGTAGTGCCGAGTCTCATCGCTCCCTCCGAAATAGGCAACACCTGGCCCAAATCCTTTACTTTCTGTGATTGATACACAAACTGCATAACCAACGGATCTGTCTAACTTACCTGCATCGCGCCATTGAGCATCAGGATCGCTTAAAACATAAACGCGATCATGCCACACTTTCTTTCCACCCTGCCAGGGCGGAGCATCCGGAAAGTTGGCCCCACCCGCGACAATCAAGGACGCTCCATCTGTCCCAGCAATCGGCCCAGCTACACCCAATCGGTTGGGAATTGGTGCCAAGTGTCCCCAAGTCCCGTTCTCATCGGCTTGGGCAGAGAAACTGTATAGTACGATCGAAACTACCAAAGCGAACGAGGAGGTCCAATACTTTTTCATCACACGGAAACAATGTTGCATGACTATGGGACTTCGGATCGATTTCGCTGCTTGTCTTTCTTCTTCGGTGCACTCGCCTTCGGGATCCAGGCACGCAAATCCTGCTTGCATTGAGCGTATGCAGGATCCGAGGCAAGATTATGCCATTCGTTTGGATCGCTTCGATGATCGTAGAGTTCTTCTCCACCATCTGAGTACAAGATGTATCGGAAATGCTCTGATCGGATGGCATGATTCCCGAAACCATGTGTCGTTATGGCCGGTTGCAATCGTTCCTGATCCGGATTGCGAATCCAGGGAACCAAACTGACTCCATCAAGCCCATCAACCGCGGGCAAATCGCAAAGATCAATCAGAGTCGGGAAAAGATCGACCAAACCAACAGGCTGAGTGCATCGCGCATCTGCTTGGGCAGAAACCTTACTGCGGTTGGGCGTCGGCAGGGCGACGATGAGTGGGACACGTGTCGAACGCTCCCACAACGTGAACTTGTGAAGATGCTGTTTCTCTCCCAAATGCCATCCGTGGTCAGACCAGAAGACGATAATTGTATTGTCTGCATGAGTGGATGCATCCAAGGCTTCCAGCAAATGTCCCACCAGCGCATCGGCATACGCCACGTTTGCGAGATATGCCCGCACTAACTCGCGATGCTTGCCCTCACGTACTACCAACTCAAAATCCTCACCTCGATCCTGTGCCATCTTGAACCCTAATTCCGGGAGATCTTCGCGATCATTCTCCTTCGCAATAGGCATCTGGATCGTATCCTCGGGATACTGATCGAAGTATTTCGAGGGTGCATAGAACGGTAAATGCGGTCGATAGATTCCTGCGGCGAGAAAGAACGGTTGGTCTTGGGGTTGCTTAAGAAAGTCAACCGCCCACGCGACCATGCGACCGTCCCCCATGTCTAAGTCACCTCGATTCCACGGCCCCCAATCGAATTCGAGCGGGTTCTTGGGTGGCTTGGATAACGTTCGAACCGCTTCCAAGCCGTTGAGAGGAAATCCCTCTGGCCACTGAAAATTTGAAACATCCAAGCCGCGCGCGAGTTGATCTTGGTAATGGCTGTCAAATAATTGATCAAAGTATTCGTGCCAGTCGCTGGATCGATTGAAGCTTGGCATGTGATGATTCACTTTGCCACCACCGATCACACGATAGCCTTGTGATTTGAAGTACCCTGGCAGGCTGGTAATGTTCGGAATCACCTCATGCCAAACGACATCGTTGCCATAGATTCCAGTAGACACAGGACTCCTTCCAGTGAGTACACTGACCCGCGAAGGATTGCAAACCGGTGCGGGTGCATGCGCATTCGCAAACAGAATGCCCCGCTGGGCTAATCGATCGATGTTGGGTGTACGAATCTGAGGATGCCCACCCAGGCACCCGACCCAGTCGTTCATGTCGTCGACAACGATCATTAGGACGTTGGGCCGCGGATCCGCTCCGAGCAAGGAACCGCACCACATAGCTGCATTCGAGAGGATCAGAATGCCGACAATGCTCAGCCAAAAACTTGCTTTCATCCTGCTCTCATTTTTTTGATTCCGTCAACCAATCCAAACCGAAACGTGCGCATGCGATGGACTGGTCTTTTTCATAAAGGCAGAGAATTGTGCCGTCGGGGAGAATAGCAAGATCGCTGTAGGCGCTTGGCCCTTCATCGAGTGTTTTTTGTATAGGCCAAGTCTTGCCATCGTCGCGGCTGAGTTTGATCGTCAGGTTGCGGCGTTTTCCTCTTCCTGCGGGTTCCTCAGCGCCATCGCGCCCTCGGGCGAGTGAATGCGGATTCGAAAAGATCAATGTCCCAGGTGCCGAGGGGTGATCGACGAGGCTCGCCATGCAAATCGGCTCCCAAAGCTCATCATGAAATCCGGGGGCACTCCACGAGGTGGCGCCATCCGGGCTGATGGTCACCAGTTTGCGATTGGGTCTGGACACATTGCGAGAGATCATCATCACTCTGCCATCGGACAAAGATGCAACGATCGATTCGTTCGGGACTCCGAAATTTCCTTCGTTGGGAATCGCGACATCTCCTGCAGTCCATGTCTTTCCATGATCATCGCTGTAGATCGTACCGCACGCCGAAGGAGCATGATCGCCGATTCCTCCGTAAGCCAACCAGATCGGAACAACCAACCGCCCAGTGCGGGTTTGTATACCGTGACCAGGTCCTGTTGCGATCACCTTCCAATCGTAGCGAGAACGAAAGGGCTCGAAGCATGAGGTAATTTCTTCGGGCTCACTCCAAGTTTCACCGTCGTCGGTGCTTCTCATGGAAAAACAGCGAGCGTAGTTCACACAGTAAAGGAACTCAATAGCGCAAGTCCGTCGATCGACGATCGCGACTGGGTTGTTGACGGTTTGTTCGCGCTGGCCATCCACTGCTTTGCGCGGATTACCCTCGATTCGTGAACCGTGATGCGCGATGTGCTGCGACGGCAACCAAGTCTTGCCACCATCGGTGGAGCGACGGAGATGGACTTCGATCTCCCCCCAGTCTTTGCTATCATTACGGCGGGCTTCGCAATAGGCAAGGATCGTCCCCTTGGTCGTGACGACCATTCCGGGAATCCGATACCGAGTGATCCCCCCCATGCCGGGTGGGAAAACATCGACTCGCTGCAGATCGAACTCGTCCGCTTGGGCATAAGCACCCAAACAGAAATGGACCAAAGTGAGCAAATAAAACGCAAAACGTATCACGGCTTGCTGAGCCATGGCAGAACCCCAAACTGATCGAGTTGTTGCTCTAGTTGATTGAACTGCTCGGATGTCGGCGACACCAGAGGCATTCGCGTCGGGCCACAGTCGAATACATACCGATTCATCAAGCACTTAAATGTCGCGATCGGATGAACGCTCGCTTCGATCAATGTCTGAATCATCTGGATAGCAGTTTGTTGCAATTCTGCAGCCCGCTCCTGATCCCCCGCATCGTAGGCCCGAATCAATTCCCGGTAGAGAGGGGCTGCAAAGTTATAGGTGCTCCCGACCGCGCCGCGACATCCAAGGGAAAGGGCGCTTAGGAGCAATTCGTCACGACCAAAAAGCATGTCATAACGCCCGCCATCGACGCTTAGGCAATTACCGAAATCGTCGAGATCCTCGTAGGTGAATTTGACTCCGACCAAATTGGGGATTTTGTCTCCGACTTGCCGAAGGAAATCGTGGACCAAGTCCTTCACGCCGGTCATCGATGGGATGTGATAGTAATAGAAATCGAGATCGGGCGCTGCCCTTGCCACCTCCTGACACCAATGAATCAAACCCTCTACACCAGCAGGTTTGAAGAAACATGGAGCCATGCAAGCGATACTGTTGGCACCGATCGCTTGCGCATGCGCAGCCAGATGGCAGGCTTCTTTAAGCGATGTATGCCCCACATGAACGATCACCCGCAATTCGCTCGGGGCTACGCGTACCCATCGTTCCGCCAACTGACATCGCTCAGTAGTCGTCAGCGATAGTCCTTCCCCCGTCGTGCCGCAAATGAAGGCACCGACAACACCATTGCGAGAGAGCACATGCGAGTACCCCTCCACCGCGTCAAAATTGAGATCGCCGTTGGAATGTAGCGGAGCAAAAGGCGCTGCGATCAGGCCTTCGATCTTAGAACTCATGCTTATTACCTGAAACGTTGAGTTGAGTTGAGGGATTACTTCAATGGGCTCAGGTCAGAAATAGCCATGTACGTAATTGCCGCCAAGGCCGCTCCCAACAATGGACCAAAGACCGGAACCCACGCGTAGCCCCAATCGCTATCTCGCTTGCCTGGGATGGGTAAAATCGCGTGCATGAGTCGGGGCCCGAAATCACGCACCGGATTGATCGCGTAGCCGGTCGTGCCACCGAGTGACAAGCCAATACCGAACACCAATAATCCCACGGGTAACAACTCCAAAGTCCCGAGCCCTAACTTATTCGTCGGCTCATCGGAGGTGACCGGAACCAAGCTTGGAGAAACCATCAACAGGATCGGAAGGATCAGCGCATAGGTGCCGATCGCCTCGCAAATTAGAGACTGGCCGAGGTTGCGTATATTGGGACTCGTACAAAAACATGCAAGCTTCGCATCTTGATCGTTGGTTGCCAGGAAATGCTCTCGATAAAAGACAAACACCGAGAGCGATCCAAGCATCGCGCCGAGGAGTTGTGCAATCACATATCCGAGTGCCATGTTCGACTCGAGTTTTCCTGTCATCACTGCAGCCAGGGTGACAGCTGGGTTCAAGTGCGCACCACTGTATCTGTTCGCGCAGAATGCGCCGACAAATACGGCAAGTCCCCATCCTGCTGAAATCACGATCCAGCCGCTGTTGTGACCTTTGGTCTTGGAGAGCACTACGTTTGCCACCACACCATTACCGAATAGGATCAGCAATGCAGTTCCAAAGAATTCAGCAATGTAAGCACTCATTCAGATACCTTCTTTGCTTTCCGTCACTCGATCACCCGCCCATGGATCGTGAGTCCACGGCCTGATCCTTGCATAAAACTCTTTCTTCGCCGCTGGCTTAATTCACCAGAAAGAAGTATAGCCGCACGCGCTGCGTGAGTCAGTACGGGGCAATCGCGGTACGCAACCGCCGCTACCGCTGCCAAGCCGCCAAGCGATGGATGACGCGTTGAAAGCGAAACTTGGACATGCATTGCATCGCTCTGGCACGCGAACGCTAGCAAAATAGCAAAAGAAACCTGGACATGCATTGCTTGGGTCGTACATGCGAACGCTAGCAAAATAGCAACGGGACGCAGTGTGTGTCCTTGTTGTTCCTTTGTTCCTTGTTGTTCAGTACGGGTAGGGCTCCCCCACATCGGGGTGTTGCCTTATTGCGACTTCTTCGTCTGTTGATATCTTTGCACACCTTATTTCTTTTGTGATGAGAACGGAGGTGAATCATGTCTAAGCCAACCGACACGACTGATCTTACAAAACTGAATGCCGCATTCTTCGATATGCTGCGACGAATCTGGGGATTTCAAAGTCTTCGACCTGCTCAACAAGAAGCCATCGAATCGATCCTCGCGCGAAGAGACACCGTAGTGGTCATGCCGACCGGCGGAGGCAAGTCCCTTTGCTACCAAGCACCCGCCGTCCACCAAGGTGGCTTGACGATCGTCGTTTCGCCATTGCTCGCGCTGATGAAGGATCAAGTGGACTCTCTCAATGCTGTCGGCGTGTCGGCCTTGCGTATCGATAGCACCCTAAGCTCCGATGAGAAACGCGAGGCAGCTCGCTTGATCAAATCAGACTCTGTTTCTTTGCTGTTCGTATCTCCGGAACGTATGGTTGCGCCGGAGTTTCTAAAATTCCTCGAAGGAACCGACGTCCATGCGATCGCTATCGACGAGGCTCACTGCGTCTCCCAATGGGGACATGATTTCCGGCCTGAGTATCGGCAGTTAGGATCGCTTCGATCGTACTTTCCAAAGGCAGCGGTACATGCGTTTACTGCAACAGCAACGGAGAAGGTTCGACTCGATATCGTCGAGCAATTGCAACTGAAGAATCCGCGTGTTCTCGTCAGTTCCTTCGATCGGCCGAACCTGACGTACCGAATCCTGCCCCAAGTAGATCTCCAGTCGCAACTCAAGGAGGTCTGCGAACGCCACCGTGGCACGGGGGGGATTATCTACTGCCTCCGCAGAGCGGACGTCGAGTGGATCACTGCATACCTCTCCCAACAAGGATTCTCGGTCGTCGGCTATCACGCAGGCATGTCCAACGAAGAGCGAAAGGATGCTCAGGATGCATTCGTGAACGAACAAGTCGACCTCGTAGTGGCCACAGTCGCCTTCGGCATGGGTATCGATCGTCCCAATGTCCGTTTTGTCGCTCATGCGGCGATGCCAAAATCGATCGAACATTATCAACAAGAGACAGGTCGCGCTGGCCGCGACGGACTTCCATCCGAGTGCATTCTGTTCTTCAGTGTGGGTGATTGGATCACTCTCCGTAAAATCACCGAATCGAGCTTGGTCGAAGCCGGAGCCTCGATCGAAATCATCGCAGCCTCCAAAAAGCAACTCGAAGAGATAGCGAACTACTGCCGCACGCCCAAATGCCGGCATCGCGGGCTCGTCGAATATTTCGGTCAGTCGTACGATCAAGAGAACTGTAGTGCCTGCGATGTTTGCCTCGGAGATACAGACAACGTTCCCGATGCGAAGGTTATCGCACAAAAGATCATGTCGTGCGTCGTTCGCATCGGTGAGCGTTTCGGCGTGAACTACCTGGTCGATGTCCTCGTCGGATCCAGAGCGGCCGACGTATTGAATCGCAAACATGATCAACTCAGCACGCACGGCATCCTCAAAGAAGTGCCGAAAAGCCAACTCAGGGATTGGGTCTATCAGTTGGTGGGCCAGGAACTGCTCGCAATCGAAGGTGGCGAATACCCGATCGTCAAACTGGGCCCCCAAGCCCGCAGCGTTTTGCACGGAGATGCTGAACCTCGATTGATCCGAACCATCTCGAAGTCCGAACACCGCAAGCAAGCCGTCCG
>Ga0169931_10008661_pt1 | contig 14798 bp, 10 predicted proteins | sample Kivu_15m_20L_FD_129675 | JGI IMG/M metagenome (GOLD analysis project Ga0169931, IMG submission 129675) | Freshwater microbial communities from Lake Kivu, Western Province, Rwanda to study Microbial Dark Matter (Phase II) - Kivu_15m_20L... | ecosystem: Environmental > Aquatic > Freshwater > Lake...
GAATTTGTCAAATAAGGTTGCGAATTTCTCAAATAAGGTTGCGAATTTGTCAAATAAGTAGATAAATAATTTATGATTACTTATATACCAATATTTCTTTATATTGTTTTTATTTATATTATATTCCTTAATTCCTTATACCTTAAAAAATGATTTTACTATCTTCTGTTTTTCCTTCTCTAATTCATTTAATTGACTCTCCTGCGTATTCACATAACTTAAATAATTTTCTAACTCTTTTATTATACCCTCATCCACTAATGATAAATTTATAAATACTCCATTCTTATTCTCATTTATATCCACCTTGTTATTACAAAATATACGCAATATCTCACTCTGATGATACTGCGTTAATCCCTCTATATTCTCCTTTAAACCCTTCAACTTATTTGTATACTCATTCTTATCGTCTATTATACTTATTACACTACTCATTAAAAAATACTATACTATTCTTTTTAATATTGTTTACTCCATTTTATTTTATTTATTTTCATGCAATACTAATTTTTTTATTATCTTCTTTTTTATCTTCTCCTTATTCTCCACCAATTCACCTATTATACTTACCACCTTATCATTTAATTCATATCTCTTACTTATTATTCTTATATTTATCATATCATTCTCCTTTATTGAATTAAAATATTGATTCGAATTATGATGATCACGCGATATATATACCACTATCGGTGTTATTTCCTCCGGTGATATCGCCTTTATTCCCGCCTGTGTTATTACCTTCGCTTGACATGTTATTATACTATTCTCCAATGGATTACATACAAATGATTCAAATACTACATTAAATACAATATTCTTTCCTATTATCTTTCCACTCGAATACTCCACTATCTTTGTTGATTGTGGCTTTACATACCCCTCCACTATACATTTTCCTTCTATATTCCTCTTTATCACATTATATATCATTGAAATACAACTTACCTCGTTTTTACATTCTTTACTAAAATCTATAAATGGTATCACTACTTCTTGCTTTATTATTATTTTGTTATATAGATTTGTTACACATCTCGGAGATATTGAAACTTTTTCTTCATTTTGTATTTCTGTTATTACTTTTTTCTCTTTCATTATTCTCTTTACACTTCCCATTCCTACTTTATTTATACACTTTTCCTTAAAATCCTTTTCAATTTTATTTTATAATTATTATTTACTCATTAATTTATAATAATTCATATCTAAGGGCTTATCTCTCTCACTAAATCTTAATTCTCTTCCTATTTCCTCCATTTTCTTCTCCTTTTTCATATTCTCTCTCATCTCAAACTTTTTTCTAAACTCCAAAAATTCCCTCTCTTCCTCACTTATTTCCTCTCCCTCTTCCTCCTCCTTCCCCTCTTCCTTCTCCACCTCCTTTCCTTTCACATCCTTTCTTAATTCTCCCTCTATATCCTCTTCTAATCCTATCTTTACTACACTATATGTATCTGGATTGTTAAATATTGGATTTTGTATTGTTATCTTATTTCCATTAAAATAATTACTTGCAATACCTACCTCCTTATTCGTCTTTTCATCTATTACCGCTACATCCATACTATACACATTCTCTCCCAAATAATTATCATAAAACTTTAATATTCCCCTCTTTAATGGCCTGTTTTTATATACCTCTCCTGTCTCTAGATTCTCATAAACTATATTCTCATCCCCCTCCAATTTTTCCCCTTCTTCTATTATTGTTACTCCTTTCTTTCCACCTATTACCCTCATAAATCCTTCTAATGTTGGTATATTTTCAATATCATCTCTCATAATTATCTTTTGTTCTTCCTCTAATTCTTCCTCCATTAACTCTTCCTTTCCTTCCAAATCTAATTCTGCCACAGTTGTTTTCTCTCCTTTCTCCTTCAATGATTTTACTTTACTCTCAAAATTATCATACTCATTTTCCTCCAATTCCTCTAATTTTCCTATTACACTTATAAATTTATCATTTAATTCAAATGTCTGACCAATTACCCTAACATTTATTGTTTCATCTTCTTTTATTTTTCCGAAATATGGCAACATATAATGATGGTCTCTTGCAATATAAATTATTAATGGAGAATTATCATCATCTGTTATTGCTAAGGCTCTTAATCCAGCTTGACTAACATTTTTAACAACACAATTTACCCTCATACCAGCAACAGGATTACATACTAAACATTCAAATACAACCTGAAAAAATAATAAATTTCCTTTTATTTCACCACTAGAATAAGTTATAATTCTTGATGAACCTTTTTTTATATATCCTTCAACATTACATTTACCTTCTACTTTTTCAGTTATTACTTTTTCTAAGATTTCTTTAATATTTGCGCCTACAAATTTAAAATGAATTGATATCTTTCTTGTTACTAAATTTCTCATATATAAATTACCATCTCCTTTTGTATATTGATTTAATTTAGTTTTTTTACTTATTTTTGACTTTATAGTGAATGATGGTGTGTTCATATATATATATTTATATATATAAACATTTATTTACATTTTTCATTATTTACTTTTTTACACTTGACTCTATTGTGTTTATTAATGCTTGAATTGGTGTTAAAAACCAAACTTTTTCATTTCTATTTATTGAATTAAAATATCGTAATAATACCTCCTGCAATATACACATTTGTGTATGGTTCATTTTTGTTGTATTATTCTTTTTAAATGTATCATTACTATCTATTTTTAATAAATTTATATATAATGAAATAATTACTTTCTCATTTAAATTATTTTTATCTATAGACTCTAATTTTTCTAATGCATTTATATAATCTTCCTTATCTTTTAAATTATCAAAAATATATATCATATTATTATTTAATATATCATTTAATATTGATATAACCTCTTTCTTTCCTGATTTATCGCAACTAATTGCTTTTGAACTTCCTAATCCCTTTTTCTCTATCATCTTCTTTGTCTTAAAAGTTAAATTTAAAAAATCATTTTTTAATGCTGTTATAAAACCTATTATCTGATTTAATCTTTCTTCTTTATCTTTTATTACTAATTTTTCTAATATATTATCCTTAAAATATTGTATGTCTTGAGAACCTCCTGGTATCCAAGTATTTTTTGGAATATCCTTTATATATAATTTCTTTATTCCTTCTTTATCTATTAATAATATTCCCTCTAATCCCATCTTTCCCTCCAATTTATATTTATTAAAATAATCTCTCATTAATTCTATAAATTCATCCTCTTTTTTCTCTTCTAATTTTTCAATTGCTAATAAATAATTTAATACTATTAATTGTTCATTATTATTTAATAACTCAATTATATGAGATATTATTATTTCTTTTCTTTCTTTTTCAGATAAAAATCCTAATTTTTGCTCTAAGATAAATCCAATATTATAGTACCAATTATCATTACCTCTTTGAACTTTATTTATTTTTAAACTATTTTTATAATTCTCTCGATTCTCTTGAATTATTAATGGCTCTTTTGTCATTATAGTTGGCTTACTCTCTTTCTCTCCTACTTTTGTTGCAATCGTGGTCGAAACCATAGAAGGTGCGAGAGATTCCATTATAATCTCTGGTTGTGTTTTCATTATTATCTTTTCTCTTTTGTAATCGATTGGTATTTGTCTTTCAAATAATGGAATAATTTCATTATTTAATTCTAATGGCTGGAAAAAATAATAATCTCCTATATTTACCAAATGACCATATCTTCCATATTTATCTTTTATAAATTCACTTTTATTTTCTATTAATTGCGTTAATGCAACATCTATTGATTCTATCGGATATTTTTTATTTTTATTAATACAAGATATTAAATCAACGCATTTATCATCAAGAGTTTTACTTGTTGCTGTTCTTTTATAAAAATGCCTTTCTTGAAATAAATCTCTTATTTTTTGGGTTATTTTATCTGTATTTATTGATAATAATATATCTGTATAAGCATCTGATTTTATTCCTATATTATCTTTATTCATATCTGGAATACATTTAAATTCACATTGCATATAATCACATAATCCTGAATTATCCTTATCTCCCACTACAAACTCTAATTGCTTCTGTTTACCGTCTTTATCTTTTGAAGAAAGTATTTGAATAACAGGAATGGAAGAAAAATTTTTGGCTGAAAAATTTTGTTGTTCGCTATTTAATATACAATCTACTGCACCTTCTTTTAATACTCTACTGACTTGTCCGATTTGTTTTGCCTTTCTTTCACATAAACGATATAAATAAACATCAGCACATTCATCTTGTTCATCATTTTCTAATGTTGAAGCATGCATATATATTTCTACATTTCTCTTTTCAAATGGTAAATCTCTATGACTACAATTTCTTACAGCTCTTCCTTTTGTTTGGTCTATTAAATTTATATTATACCATGGTTCTAAAATGTGTACTTGTCTAATATTTTTAAAATCTAACCCTTCTGTTCCAGATTTTGATATAATTACTACTTTTACAAATCTTCCATCACTGTTATTATCATTTGTTACAGCTTTTACATCTTCTAAATTATCTGGTGATAATGCTGGATCACCACTAATAATAACATATTTTGCAGGAAAAAATGTTTCTCCTTTTATCATTTCACTACGACTTTTATAAGTTAATGAATCAATTGGAGGAACAGGAGCATTTTTAAATAAAGAATGATTTTTTGTACCATATCTAGTAAATCCTAATTCTTCTAATGCTAATGCGACGGGAACAATACCACCATCAATATAAAAACTATAAATTAAAATAATACCTTCAGAAAGTAAAATACTATTTGTAATACTTTTTATCTTAGAACTATAATTTTCAATTTCATTTTTTGAAAATATTGCAGGAATATTTGGTTTATATTCAAAGTTTCTTTTTGTTTCATGATTATAATCTAAACAATTTTCTAATCCTTTCTTCCCTAAAAGATTTTTTACTTCAAATTGTAATTCTTGTGATTCTCCTTTAAAATATTCATAAGGATAAACAATATTTAATGCTTCTAATGGTCTCTGCAATATGGTAAATCCAATTGATTCATTTGTTTCAAATTCACTTAAATTCGAAGGTTTTGATTTAATCTGTTTAATAATAAATTTATAAACTTCTTTTTGATAGTTATTAACACTAGAAATAAATAATTTATTTTTTAATTCATCTAATTCTCTATATTCTGGAATTTTTTTTCCATTTAATTGTTTTGTAGGAACAATATAAAGACCATTTGGATTATTATCATCTTTAAATGTATTTTGTGGGGAAAATTCATAAGGATATATTGTATAAGGAAATAAATAAGGGTTTTCACCTTTTAAATAAGATATATATCCGGTTGCATATCTTCGTAAATTATCTTTTCCAGTTTCAACAATAGTACCATCAGCTTCAGTTGTTTCAATAAAAATACCATCTTTATCGGGGTCTTTATTAAATATTTCATTAAATTGAATCTCAGACCTCCCATCATTTAAACGCATAATATTAAGTAACCAAATAATTTCTTTATAACTATTGTACATGGGAGTGCCGGATAATAATAATAAACGCATTTGTAAAAATTCAGAAAATTGAACAAGTTTATAAAATTCACCAGCAATACTTTTTCGAACACTATTATCATCAGTATTTCTAATATTATGAATTTCATCAATAATTACTAATCGATTTCCAAATAGTTTCTTTAATTTTTGTATCATAATTGTATTTCTAGTTTGTTTATTTTTAATTTCATCTGGTATTGTAGTTGCATTTCGAATATATTTTGAAAATTCTTCATAACCTAAGAATAAATAAGAATTTTTTATTATTTTTTTAATTTGACTTACGACTTTATCTTCTGATAATCCTTTCATATTCATTGGATTTATTTCTTTTAAAAACTTATTTCCAGTACAAGAACGAATATTCCATAAACCGTCAATAAGACGCAATTTTCGTCTATCAAATAATTGTAATTTAAAGTTTTCTTGAACATTTGGACTTGCAACAATAATTATTTTTTGTTCAGTATTTAACCCTATTTGTTTTAAATAATCTCTCATTTCTTCTGCTACTGTAATTGCGGAGCATGTTTTACCAGTACCAAGACCATGATATAATAATAAACTATTATAAGGTGTTTGAAAAGATAAGAAATTACGAACAAATAATTGATGAGATGCGAGTTCAAAATCAGCATCACACATTTTATTTGCTAATTCTTTAATATCTTCAATGGATGATGCGATTTCGCTGGTATAAGAGTGTAAACCGAATTCTTTTTTGGATGCAATTTTGATATTAAATTCCGGGTCATTTAAAGTAGGATAAAGAAATTGATAAGCATTTTCTTTTGTTTCAAGAATATCTTGACTAGATGGTATTTTTGATTTGTTTTCTTGCAATGTATTATTGAAATTTTGAATTGATTTTAATTCATTTTCATCTTTTAATTGTAAAGATTGATTTGTTTTTTTCTTTAAAGATTTACTAATTTCAAAAATAAATTCTTTTTCAGGTTTTTCAATTTCTCTAGATTCTTTGATATTTTTTACAGATTCACTTTCACTTTCTGGTTCACTTTCACTTTCTGGTTCACTTTCACTTTCTGGTTCCGTTTCGATATCACTTATTTCTGATGTTTCGGAAGAAGAATGGAGAGATTTGATAGGAGAAATTTGTAATTCAGATGTTTTGGATTGAGGAGTAATTGTTTTTAATTCAATCATTTCAGATGATTTTGTTGTGGGAGTAATTGATTTTTGTTGAATAATTTCGGGTTGTATTTGAGATTCTTCAATAATAGAAATCTTTTTTTGAGGTGTTATAGAAGAGGCTTCAGGTGTAATTGTTTTCAACTCAATCATTTCTGAAGATTTTGTTTGAGGTGTTTTAGATTCAGTTTTTTCATCATCAGAAGAATAATCATCAGGTCGAATTGGTTGAATTTGAAAACTAGGAGTTTTACTTTTATAAGAGGATGAAGGAGAAGAAATTTTACCTAAAGATGGTGGAATAAAAGTTGATTTTTTTGATGATTGTAAATTTTCAGATTTTCCACTAATATCACCACTAATTGCAGTAGAAGGAATAACTGATATTTTAGGTGGAGCGGTTATTGTAGGTAATTTTTGGATAGGAATAACAGGGGGTAATTTAGATTTGATAATAGGTGCAACGAGTTTAGGTGGAGATTCAGAAGAAAGGGAAGAATCACTGGAAGAAAAAGAAGGTAATTTCATTTTTTTGGAAATTTTTAAAGTTTTTTTGGGTGAATTCATTTTTCCTCTGGTTTTAGATAGTTTAGGTGATTTATTTTCAACATTTATTACAGGATTATCCATCTTATATATTATTAATATAATCTATATTCTTGTAAAACATTATTAATTCTTTTTAATATATTTAATTTTTCTAAATTATAAGGTCTAATATTTTTAATACAATCATCAAAATTAAACCAAGCCATATTTTTGACTTCTGATTTTTGATAATCTTTATTTTCAATAGAATTATAATTCATATAAGCAATATAATATTTATGTTTATAAGCTTTCATATTAGAGCCCATAAAGATTTCTTCGTATGGAATAATATTTTCAATTAATTTAAAATCATTAGAAGAGTAACCGGTTTCTTCTTGATATTCACGAATGGCACAATCGATATCTTTTTCTTGAAAATTGCGGCGTCCTTTTGGGAATCCCCATTCAGGTTCGTTCCAATTTGTAGTAGAATCTTGTAAGAGAGATTCAAGATTATATTCTTGGTCTTTTATTTTGATGCCTTTTTTTAAGGATTCAAATTTTTCCATGGAAGAATTTTCTTCACCGCGATATTGAATACCGGAGTAGTCCCCCCATAAAAGTTTCCACATATCTTCAAATTTCATGGTAAGAAGTCTATTTTTTTCTTCGATGGTCATTTCATCAATGACGGTTTGAATATATTCTTTATTAAAGAGAGGATATTTACCGCGAATAAATTCAACAAATCCGAAACTATCTTTTCGTTGAATCATAAGAAATTCGAGACCTTTAGAACTATCTCTAAAAGTGATAATACCGATACTAGTGATAGGATTTTTACAATTATTAAAAAGATGACCGATTTTGCCGCAATTATTGCAAAAATTATTAAAAGTAGATTTTGTATTTTTCATGTTTAATTTATATGTATTTTGTATTTTCTTTTTATATAGTTTGAATCTAATGGTATTAGACGCAAAAGTTTGGGGGCCGCATTATTGGTTTGTTTTATTAACAATTGCATTATCTTATCCGAAGTATCCGAATGATGTGACAAAAAAGAAGTATTATGAATTAATACAAAATTTTCCTTTATTTATGCCGGATTCTCAAATAGGAAATGGATTTAGTGATTTACTAGATAAATATCCAGTAACTCCATATTTAGATAGTAGAGAATCTTTTGTAAAGTGGGTACATTTTATGCATAATAGGGTGAATGTAATGTTAGGGAAGGAAGAAATAACATTAACAAAATCATTAGATAATTATTATGGTAATTATAAGCCAAGACAGCAAAGATGGAGAGAAGAATTAAAGTATAGGCAAAAATTAATATATGTGGTGATAATAATATTATTATTAGTAGGAATAAAATATTTTTATAATAAATAGTAATAATATTTAAAATCTAGTAATATAGTAATGGTAGGAAATAAAGGTGGAGCTGCAATAGTGGAAGGAGGATATGGATGTATATTTAAACCGGGTTTAAAATGTAAGAATAGTAGAAAAAGGGATAAAGGAGTAGTAAGTAAATTAATAAAAAAGAGATATGCGACGGATGAATATGAGCATATAATGAAAATAAAAAATAGGATAGGTAAAAATGATAAATTGAATAAATATTTATTTTTAAACAATATAACAATGTGTCAACCGGCAAAATTAAATAATGAAGATTTAAAAAACATAGATGATATATGTGAGTGGTCATTAAAAAAGAGAGAAAATAAAGATGTAATATTATCAAAAGAAATAAACAATCATATAGAGGATTATAGAATAATAAATATGCCTGAGTTAGGAGTATCATTTCATGATTATATGAGAAATGAGTTTATAACAGTAAATAAAATAATAAAAATAAATGAATTAATAGTGGAATTATTAAAGGAGGCATTAGAGGATATGAATAGGAGGGGAGTAATACATGGAGATTTGAAGAGTTCAAATATATTATTTCATATTGATGGTGAAAGGAGGGGTGAATTTCCGGTGATAATAGATTGGGGATTATCCTATGTAACGAAGAGTGATAATGAAGTACCGGATGAGTTATATAGATATAATATGCAATTTCAGCATCCATTTTCGACAATATTATTTGATAAAAATTTGGAGGATGAATATAGTAATTTTTTAAGAAAGAATGAGAGAATGGGGTTAGATTTTAATAGAGAAAATGTGAGGCCATTTGCGGTGGCATCATATATAAATTTTAAAAAAAATCATCAAGACCAAGAAAGATTTATAAAATTAGTATTTTTGAAGGCATATGAAGGAGAGATGTTAGAGTTATTAAAAGGAGAAGATTTATATATAAAAGATATAATAAATGAGCAATATTATGTATATTATTTTGTGAATTATATAATAGATATATTAATAGGTTATACGGATAGGGTAAGAAATAAATTAGATATAGTGAGATATTTTAATGAAGTATATATGTATAATTGTGATATATGGGGATTAATGTCAATTTATTATGAGTTAATAGATTATAATGTAGAGATGTATAGATTAGAAATAGATAAATATAATAAATTAATGAGACTATTAATGAATATATTAATAAAAAATATATTTACAAATGGGGATAAAAGAATAGATGTGAATAAATTAGTAAAGGAGATAAGAGGAATGAATAATAAATTAAGGTATATGGAAGGAGGGGAGAGGGGAAAGAGTAAGAGGAGGATAAAGGTGAGAGTGGGAAGAAATAAAAAAAGGATAACAAGAAGAATAATAGTAAAAAAGGGTGAATAAATATATAATATAATATATAATATAGTGATGAAGAAGGAATTAATAATATTTGGTATAACGGCGTTTTTGGTAGCGAATACATATTATGATGGTAAGTTATTAAAGAAGATAAATATATCGCAGAAGTATGTGAAGATGGCGACATTTGCATTTGCGGGATTATCAATTTACATATTTATGAGGAAGAATCCGAATAATTCGGAGGCATTTATGAGTAGTGCGAATGATATGATAAAGATGATGCCGATAAGTAGAGGAACGATGGATATGATAACGCCATTTTTAGATTTTACGAATAATAAATCATTTAGTGGAGTGAATCAGGTAGTGAATGAGATGAATGGAGGAGGAATGCAGCAGCAGGTGAATAGGATAATGAATTCAGGAAAGACGGGAAATAAGAGGAGTGTGAGTGATGCGAAGAAGAAGTGGGTGGCGGCGCAGCAGAATTGGAGGTGTGCGGATTGTCAGAAGCAGTTGCCGGCATGGTTTGAGGTGGACCATACGATAAGGTTGGAGAATGGAGGTACGAATGAGGTGAGTAATTTGAGTGCATTATGTAGGGAATGTCATGGGAAGAAGACGGCGTGGGAGAATATAGAGAAGCATGGTAATTAGTATGTAAACGAAGAAAATTTGGAATGAAAAATTTGTCAATCATTAAAAATACTGAATTTGTCTTTACATATTTTTACAATATAATATAATCAAACAGCCAAATTTGTCAATCATTAAAAATACTGAATTTGTCTTTATGTATTTTTACAATATAATATAACCGAACCAAATAACCTAATTTGGAATGAAAAATTTGTCAATCATTAAAAATACTGAATTTGTCTTTATATATTTTTATAATATAATATAACCGAACCAAATAACCTAATTTGTCAATCATTAAAAATACTTAAATTGTCTTTATGTATTTTTACAATATTATATAATATAACCAACCAACCATTATCATCAATATGAATTTATTAATTTTTTCATTTCACCCATATCATAATAGTCTTTCACCATATTATGATATATTATATCTCCTTTTATTATTACTATATTTTTTCTATTATTATTATTTTTTATATTTTCTGATAATATTAATAAATTATCCGAACTTAACGCACCATATAATCCAAATGTTCCTGCTGTTACTATCGAACATCCCGCATTCTTTAAATAATAAAAATCCTGACCTATATTTCCACATCTTATTTCTATTTTTATATTCATTTTCTTTAATCCTCTCACATATTCTTCTATATATTTCGCACATATTTCTTTATTCTTTTTTAACTCTTCATTTGTTATTTTATTTATTGAATTCTTTGTTCCATTATGATCATTACATGATAATATTATTATTTTTTTAAAATTTCTTCGTGTTAATGCTATATTTATCGCCTTCTTATAAAAATCCATTGAAACCATACTATATGAAATCATTCGATTAAATGGACCATCTGAACAACGAAAATGAATACATATCGTGTCTTTTATTTCATTATCATACTTTATTTCATTTAATTTTATATAATTATTTATTATAAAATCTAAATATTTTTTTATATGCTTTTTACAATCAAATTCTAATGTATGTAAATGTGGAGAATAAAAATTTAATAATAAATATAATTTTATTTTTTCTATTATAGAAATCTTAAATCTATATTCAAAATCAAATAAAAATATATCATCTCTATAAATATCCTCATTATAATTCTCTTTTTTTATCTTTTTAAACTTTTCTTTATCCCCCTCACAATATAAATATAATATTAACATTCTATCTATTATATTTCCATAATTATTATCATTTACCATTGCTATTTGCTTATATTGATATTGTATTAATACTATTATTATTAATAGAAATAAAATTATTATAATACTATATTTTTTTATATTTTTATACTTTATATTCATTATAATTATAAATAGAAAAATTTATTTATTATTTATTTAAATCTCTCAAAGCTTATGAAAATAAATAATACTTGTTTAAAAAAAATACAAAACGAATAGTTCTATTTTTTATCAAAACCTTTACTGATTTTTTCATAAGAGTTGAGAGATTCACTTTAATTAAAAAATAATAATTATTATTGTTCTTTCATTTTAATAATTATTATTTGTAAAATTTTAATAAGAATATATATTAAAATATGGGAGATTCAGCAACACCTATGTTGTCTTATATTCCTTCCTATGGTGGAGGACCATTAGACTTAATTACTAAATTTTCCACATTTATTATTTTTATTTTAATTATCACTTTATTTGTCATGTTATTTATGAATGGAGGAATTATTTCTAGTTATTCTTTGGCAATTTTACTAATTCTCTCGATTCTTACTATTTCTGTCTTTAAAAATATAGGCGGTTTAGGTGCTTTAAAAAATATGAATCTTATGCTTCTTATTTGGCTTATTCCTCTTTTTATGTTTGTTTTGCTTTCTAATTCTACCTTTTCTGAACAAACTAAAAATATTATTTATCCCATTTCTAAAACTTTACTATTTCTTATTATTCTTAATTTTGCCGCTCCTTCTCTTATTTCTTTCCTAGGTAATAGTATTCAAAAATCTCTTCAATTTGTTAATCTTATTGTTCCTTTATTACTAGGTATTATCGCATGTATCGCAATTGTTGCTGTAGTTATGTATTGGGATAAAATTACTACACAACAAAAACTTTATATTGGAGTAGCAACTTTATTATTATCGATATTTTCAATTTATAGCTCTGATGTTATTGCATATTTAATGACTAATAAATATTCTCTTTTTCTAAATTTATTTATTTTGTTTATTTTTGGAATTATTAATTATATTGTTTATAAATTTACAAATAATGGTTTACCTGCAAATGTTCTACAAATTGTTTCTGCTATCTTTTTATTACGATGGTTTTATTTATATTTTATTACCTATTATGGGAAAAGCGGTGATGTAACTTTTGGATATATGATGGAAAATCTCAAAGGTACATTTTTTTGTGAAACATTTCGTAATACAATTTCTTTATTAATTAAAAACTTTTTCTTACTTATTTTCTTATTTTATATTGGTTTTATTTTTTATATTTATCGTAAAAATAGTTTTCAATTTCTTTCTACATATAAAAATCTCTCACTTCTTAGTTTTCTTTTTATTGGTGTTCTTTTAATGTGTGGTGTACTTTATAGTATCAAAGGTGGAGATAATTTATCAAAAGATGGTCCAGCATTTCTCGGATTAACAGGTAAAATTATTGGTTCTATTTTGGGAGGTATTGCTGTTTTAGCAGCTTTAATTGCTATATTATACCGTTTTACAACGATACCTTCATCAACAACAGCCATTTTATATTTATTAAATGTTTTATTGGTTATAGTGTTTTTAAGTTTAATAATAAGTTTATTCAGAATAGATGTTAGTAATGTAAGTATATCATCACCAGGAACATTAGGTTTCTTTTTGAACTTTTTCATGAAAGTTTTATTATATTTACCTTGCTTAGTTTTAAATTTTGCAGAAGAATTAAGAAAACAACTTAATATTGCATCAAAAGAAACAACATCTTTAATTATCCTTGGTATTGAATTATTACTAATTTCTCTTAAATTTGTTATACCTTATGTTTTTAATAATGTGATTAATAAGTCTGGTTATAAACTTACCAAAGATACGATACCAACAGATTTTAAAACACCACTTATTGTTCCTCCTTATATAAAAAATTTGAAAATGCCCAAATATAATTATTCTTTATCTGCTTGGATTTATATTCACCCTGTACCTAATAATAAAAATGAAGCTTATACTGAAAATACATCTCTTATTAATTTTGGTAATGTTCCTAATATCATGTATAATGCTCAAAATCAAACATTAGTATTTGAAATAGATATACCAAATGACATGGGAAATAAGAAAACAATAATTTTACCCGAAAGTCCAGCAAAAGTAAATATAACATTACAAAAATGGAATCATGTATTTATAAATTGTATAGAGGGAAATTTTGATGTTTTTATGAATGGAGAATTAGTATCATCAACTCCAAATGTGGTTCCTTATAAAATGCCATTAGGAATGTCAATCGGTAGTAATCCTGGTATTTATGGGGAGGTTTCAAATGTAGTATTTTATAGAGAACCATTCTTACCAAATGCGATTAGTATATTATATAATTCAACAAAAAATATGAATCCTCCGCAACCATTACAATTATAAAATAGTAGAATAATGAAATAAATTATATAAATAGTAAAAATAAATTTATATAATTATGAAATATTTTGTAACTCATTATAAACCATTAAAAGAACGAAAACAAAATGTATTAAAACAATTCAAAAAAGAGAATATTGAAGCAGAATTTATAGAGGATTTTGATAAGGAGGAATTAACGAATAATGAATTAAAAATATTTCATAAAAATATAAAACCATCGGTAGCATCATTGATATGTAAACATATAGAATGTTATAGGAAGGTGGTAGAAAGTTATGAATATGCGGTAATATTTGAGGATGATGTAATATTAGAGGAAAGTTTTGAAGAAAAATTAAAAAAATATATAAAACAATTACCGGAGGATTGGGATATGTTATTTATAGGGAATGGATGTAATTTGCATATAAATAAAAAATTATTAAAGAAGGATGTAAATGTATATAAAAAATCGGTATATCCAAGTTTAAAGACATTTTATCATGAATTAAATTTAGAGGTACAATGGAAAAGTTATTTAGAAAAAAAAGGATATGATTATAATAAAATAGGAAGAATAAACAGGAATGAAAACTTAGATGATA
>Ga0169931_10008662_pt1 | contig 14797 bp, 11 predicted proteins | sample Kivu_15m_20L_FD_129675 | JGI IMG/M metagenome (GOLD analysis project Ga0169931, IMG submission 129675) | Freshwater microbial communities from Lake Kivu, Western Province, Rwanda to study Microbial Dark Matter (Phase II) - Kivu_15m_20L... | ecosystem: Environmental > Aquatic > Freshwater > Lake...
TACAAATCGACGATAAAGCCAATAAAAAGCCATATTCACTGCGCTACATCGGTTCGCTAGTGAGTGATTTTCATCGCAACCTCATCAAAGGAGGCATTTATATTTATCCAACCACGCTGGCATCGCCAAATGGAAAACTTCGTTTGATGTATGAATGCAATCCCATGGCCATGATCGTAGAACAGGCCGGAGGTAAAGCCACTGACGGCTTTCAGGACATTCTTGAAATTGAGCCAACAGATATTCACCAAAGATGCCCATTGTATGTCGGATCTTCGGCCATGGTCTTGGAAGCCATGCAATATTTAAAGGAGTACAGCAACGAAAACCTTGAACCTCAATACGTTGTAGATAAACGCTGAAGTAATTTTCGTTGATTAATTAAAACTTCAGTCATTTAGATACGTTCATGACCATTGTTGAGGCAATCAATTAATTAATTTGGGGATACTCAATTAATTTCAACGTATTATTTATTGCTTTAATTTCTCAAGTTCCAGGTGAAGTGCATTTACAGAAATTGTTGTTTCCTGAAATGAGAGTATAAGGGATATCATCATAAAAATTAAACTGATCCCAAATAAAATTCCAGAGAATAATTGTAGTTGCAGGTAAACTGTGAACATGGTAATTACGCAGGTGAAAATACTTGCAATTCCAAATGCCTGCATATTTCTTATCAAAATAATACGCTTCCTGAGATTTTTAATTTGCTTTAATAAACCCGGATCGTGTTCGGTTTCGTATTTGCTTTTTAAACCTCTTATGAGCGCTGCCAAAGCCAGAAATCGATTTGTGTAAGCCAGCAATAGCAATGAAATAGCCGGAAAGAGTAGGGCAGGGGTGGTAAGTGAAACTTCCATGTAGTGTATTACTTAAAAAATGATGTTCATTCAATTCTTTAATTCGGAATTGAGACGATTATTTTACGGGTTAAATTCGTTTTCCTGAAATAAACAGCCTGCAATTTAGTATGTTCAAATTGACTGTAGGGTTGAAAAGACCAAAGATTTGAGCTCTTTTTAGGCTTTTTTTTGGGGTGTATTGGCTTTAATTCCTAGCTCAGCTAGCGAAACTGTTTCTTGAATTCTTTTTTGACGTGTTTCGTTTCGGCGAGCATTAAAAATCCATTCAAGAATACCTCTGCGGGATGAATTTGAAAATTGATTCCAGTTTTCAAAGGCTTTCTTGTTTTCTATCAAAAGTCCTTTTAAATCATCTGGTTCTTCCAGTTCACATACATGATCAAGCGCGTTCCATTTTCTATTTTTCTTCGCAATTTCAATTGCTGCATGCCCAGAAGCGTGAATTAATCCTTTCTTTTCCAATCGTGCAACCTTTTCTTTATTTACTTTACTCCAATTGGATGAAGGTTTACGTTGACTCATGTACAAATAATACGATTGAGCATCTCGTTTTCGGGGAGCACTATCAATCCATCCAAAACACAAGGCCTGATCTACAGCTTCGCTGTAATAAACCGAAGATATTTCAGAATTTTTTCTGTAAATAATCAACCATACAAAGCTTAATTCGGAGTGGTAATTCAGCAGCCATTCACGCCATTTTTCTTCCGAGTCGCAATAAATGGTTGTTTGCCCCTCGATAATTTCTTTTGCCATTTATTCAATTTTAGGGATCAACCCTCTGAGGCCCATATCCACAACATTTTCATTGGCACCTGGTTGCACGTCCCATTTACCGTTTGAATTCGAGTCAACCCATTCGAAACTTTTATTCACCGATAAGGACATATTTATAGTGATGTCCTGAGTTTCATTTCCCGTTATCACCAATGCATTTTCAAACTGACCCGTAACCACACAACTGCCTGCTGGTATCGGAGATGAGTTAAACAAAGGATTGGGAACTGTAGTAGCGCCTGCCGGAGCTTGCCCTGTGTTGAGGCTGTATTGCGTTTCAAATCCCCAGTAACCCTGCAGTCTGTTTCCGTTAACTTGTACGCTTTGATTTTTTACCAAATAAGATTGTATATAGGTGTTAAATCCAACAAAACTAGCTAGTGTGCCGCTTAAGGATATTCCATTAAACATAAATTTCACATCGTAATTCTGGTACAACAGCGAAAGTCTCACCCATTCATAAGATCCCGGATTGATTGATGAAATAGGGATTTCCAGAAAAGTTTCTCCCGGTTCGACAATCACACTTTTTGAAAAATCAATGGCCGGCGAACCTCCTGCACTGGTTTCTTCAGCATGATAAAGTACCTCACCTTCGCCCAATAATGTAAATGCCGATGGAGCCAACTCAAAATAGTGTGCAGAAATGGCATTGAATACAGGACTTTGTGCTGCATTGCCTGTACCAACACTGCTGGGTTGACCTGTGTTGCCAAGACGCTGCTGGGTTGAGTCAACTGAAAGTTTCACAATCAATTTGGGCCCTAAAGGAATCACAGGATCAGGAATGTCTTTGGGTTCTTTTTTACAGCCGCTTGTTACAGTTGTAAATAGAAGTGAGAGGACAATTGCCACCAGACTGATATGTTTTAACCGAATTGTTGCCATTTGAACAATGATTTTTACCGCACAAAAGTTAGGTAAAAAAGACAAGCAATTGATTTCAAAGCGTAGCCTAAAATCGAATTTCCAATCACTGACTCAGTTTAATTGAGCTGGTATTCCATACCGGTGAGTTTGCTAACTTCTGCAAGCAGTTCCGGATTGGGTTCAATTCGGATGCTTCCTGATTGCAGACTAATGGTTAACATCGGATCGCGGCTAATGAGCTGAATACGCAATTTGCATTTCCCCGGGTTTTCATCAAACAAAACTTTCATTCTGGCGATCAGCGACTCTTCCAATTGATTTTCGTTCACCGAAAAAGTAACCTGGGTGTATTTATCTTTTAACTCGGTTAAAAGTCCAATGCGTAAAATATCGGGCTCGAATCGCGTTCTATCACGAAAGTCTTCGCGTGCTTTCCAGTTCATGTAAATGATGCTTCCCTGCTCAAGCAGGTGCTTGAATTTCATGTACGTTTCTGAAAAAATACGCATCTCATGCGAACCGCTGAAATCTTCAAATACGAATTGTCCGTAAGGTTTACCTGCTTTCGACATGCGATGCTGCACCGAGGTGATGATGCCTCCACTTTTTTGATCGCCGGAATTCTTAAATGAGGATACATCTTTCAGCATTTCTGCATTAACAAAACGAAAGTTTTGCATTTCAGATCGGTAATCATCCAGCGGGTGCCCGCTGAGATAAATCCCCACTACTTCTTTTTCTTTTTCCAGCTTTTCCAGAACATGCCAGGCTTCCGTTTTGGGAAGTGGAGGAGGAGCAATTTCCAATTCATCGGACTGGTCGCCAAAAAGTGAATTTTGAGAACTATCGCGGGCCTCCTGCACGCTTTGACCATATTTGACCAGATGATCCAGGAAAGGGGGTTTCCCGAACCCTTCAATGTGGAAAAACACGGCCCTGTCAGCAATGCCCATGTTATCAAAAGCTCCTGCCAGGGCAAGATTTTCGACCGTTTTTTTATTTACGGCACGTAAATTAACCCGACGCATAAAATCAAAAATATCGGCAAACACTCCGTTTTCTTCTCTTTCTTTAACCATCACATCTACTGCACCTTCGCCAACACCTTTAATTGCTGCTAAACCGAAACGAATTTCGCCCTTTTTATTGACCGAAAATTTCATTTTCGACTCATTCACTTCAGGGCCTAAAACCTTTAATCCCATGCGTTTACATTCTTCCATGAAAAACGTCAGTTTATCCATAGAGGAAAGGTTATTCGTTAAGTTGGCTGCCATAAATTCGGCAGGATAATGCGCTTTTAAATAGGCTGTTTGATAAGCTACAAAGGCATAGCAAGTGGAGTGTGATTTATTAAAGGCATACGAAGCAAAGGCTTCCCAATCGGTCCATATTTTCTCAAGTTTTTTAGCATCCAGACCTTTTTCAGAAGCACCTGCAATAAACTTCGGTTTAAGTTCATCGAGTGTTTTGCGGTCTTTTTTACCCATGGCTTTTCTGAGTTTATCAGCAGTGCCTTTGGAAAATCCGGCAAGTTTTTGCGAAAGCAACATCACTTGTTCCTGATACACGGTAATTCCGTAGGTTTCTTTAAGAAACTCTTCCATTTCCGGTAGGTCGTAAGTCACCTCCTGCACGCCATGCTTCCGTTTAATGAAATCAGGAATGTATTCCAATGGCCCAGGTCGATACAGGGCGTTCATGGCAATCAGATCTTCAAATTTATCGGGTTTTAAATCGCGAAGGTATTTTTGCATGCCCGCACTTTCAAACTGAAAGGTGGCATTGGTTTCAGCCTTTTGGTATAATTCAAAGGTTTTTGCATCATCTAGCGGGATGGTATCAATATCAATTTCGAGCCCGTGATTTTCTTTGATCATTTGGAGAGCATCACGAATAATGGTCAGGGTTTTAAGACCAAGAAAGTCCATTTTTATTACCCCGGCGTCTTCAATTACTTTTCCTTCATATTGGGTAACCAAAAGGTCGGAGTCTTTTGAAAGAGCCACCGGGATTAATTCAGTAAGATCGTCAGGCGCGATAATAATACCTGCTGCATGCACGCCTACATTTCGCACCGAGCCTTCGAGTGTAAGTGCCTCATGAATCACCCTGCCCTGAAGGCTATCCTTTTGTTCGTAGAATTCCCGGAGCTTTTTGATGTTCTCCATATCATCCGCTGCATAGCCTTCCTTTTCTTTCAAGCTGTCTTTTCCATCCAATGGAGCCAAAACAACGCGATTGAGAACTGTTCCCGGCTTATCGGGAACCAGCTTGGCCAGCATGTTGGATTCAGCTAGGTCTAAATCCATGACCCGGGCAACATCTTTGATGGACGATTTGGCGGCCATCGAACCATAGGTAATGATTTGAGCCACCTGATTTTTGCCGTATTTTTCAACTACATAATCAATGACTTTTTGGCGGCCTTCGTCATCGAAATCCGTATCAATATCGGGCATGGATGCCCGCTCAGGATTTAAGAAACGCTCAAACAGTAAGTCGTATTTAATTGGATCAATATTGGTGATGCCAATGCAGTAAGCTACTGCAGAACCTGCGGCAGAGCCGCGACCCGGACCAATAAACACACCCAGGTCTCGACCTGCTTTAATAAAGTCGGCAACAATCAGGAAGTATCCTGCAAAGCCCATTCTTTCAATTACATCCAGCTCAAAATTGAGGCGTTCTTCTGCTGTTGCTTCAAGAGTTCCGTAGCGTGCATAAGCACCCTGCATGGTCAAATGCCGGAGGTACTCCATTTCAGTTGCAAACTCTTTTGGATAAGGGAACTTCGGCAGCGCAATGGCTTTGGTTAGGCTCAGGAGTTCAACCTTGTCTACAATTTCGTTTGTATAATCAATGGCATGTGGCACATCGGCAAACAGGCGATTCATTTCCTCTTGCTTTTTGAAATAGAACTGATCGTTGTAAAATGCAAATCGAGTTCCCTTCAAGGAAGAATCGTCGTCGTTGAATTCCTTATTGGTTGGCGTACTTTGTTTTGCACCTGTATTGATACATAGCAAGATATCATGCGCGTTGGCATCATCCTGATTCACGTAATGCGAATCGTTGGTAGCAATTACTTTCACATTGTGCTTAACACTCCATTCCAACAGCACCCGGTTAACTTCTTCCTGCTCAGGAATGTGATGTCGCTGCAGTTCAATGTAATAATCCTCCCCAAAAAGATCCAGCCACCATTTGAAAAGTTCTTCGGCTTTTTCAGGCCCTTGTTTGATAATGGCCTTGGGAACTTCTGCACCTAAACAGCAGGTGGTTGCAATGAGCCCTTCGTGATGCTGAAGTATTAATTCTTTATCAATGCGTGGGTATTTTCCGTAAAGTCCTTCAAGATAGCCTAGTGAACATAACTTAATCAGGTTTTTGTAACCGATTTCATTTTTCGCCAGCAATAGCTGGTGAAAGCGAACATCCTTATCATCTCTTGAAAACGCTCGCTTGTGCCTGTCTTCGACCAGATAAAACTCGCATCCTACAATCGGTTTAACCAATGGTTTGCCGTCGCTTCCTTTGTTTTTATAGGCTTCTGCCACAAAGGCGAAGGCTCCAAACATGTTTCCGTGGTCAGTAATAGCCAGAGCGGGCTGACCATCTGCAATGGCTTTTTTATAAAGTTTTTTAATATCTGCTGCTCCGTCGAGCAGCGAAAACTGGGTGTGAACGTGTAAATGCGAAAAAACAGGCATAGGGCAAAGATGCTTAAAAGCGCCCTTCTATAAAAGAATGAGTTATGAACAGAATGCTTAAAAAAATAAAATCGAGCAGAATAATCAATTATTAGGATTCATGCTTTTAAGCCAAAAAAATCTTATTATTGACTCAACGATTGTTCGGGTTAAGTCATGCTTGTCCTGACGGTCGTAACGCCAAAATCAAACCAATGGAGCCTACCAATATACAGGACCCCGAGTATTTTCACAAGGTGGTCGATTGTCAGTATGCGTGTCCTGCGCACACGCCTGTGCCCGAGTACATACGCCTGATAGCTCAGGGAAAATATGCCGAAGCCTATATGATTAACTGGGATTCGAATGTTTTTCCGGGTGTTTTGGGACGAACGTGTGACCGCCCTTGCGAGCCCGCCTGCCGGCGGGGACGGGTGGAAGAGGAACCTGTTGCCATATGCCGTTTAAAGCGTGTGGCAGCCGACAACAAAGGCGATATCCATAAACTGATGCCAAAGGGACCGTTTACACCCAATGGAAAAAAAATCGCACTGATAGGTGCAGGACCGGCTTCACTAACGGTAAGCCGGGATTTGGCTCCACTGGGCTATGAAATTCACCTTTTCGATGAGCAAAAACTCGGTGGTGGTTTTATGCGAAGTCAGATTCCAGCCTTTCGCCTGCCGGAATCTGTTTTGAATGAAGAAGTGAATTTTGTGCTAAATTTAGGTATTCACACACATTTTAATCACTACGTAAGTAGTTTAAAAGATTTGCTGCAACAAGACTATAATGCTGTTTTTGTGGGTTCGGGTGCGCCCAAAGGTCGCGATTTGCCCGATTTGCCCGGCAGAAAAGAAGCAGACGACAACATACATATAGGTATTAACTGGTTAGCCAGTGTGGCTTTTGAGCATATTCATAAAATTGGACGGAAAGTAATTGTCCTTGGCGGTGGCAACACCGCCATGGATTGCTGCAGAACAGCCCGTCGCCTTGGTGGTGAAGAAGTTAAGGTGGTGGTTCGAAGCCCTTTTGCAGAAATGAAAGCCTCGCCTTGGGAAAAAGAAGATGCTCAGCACGAAGATATTCCCATCATTGATAACCATGTACCCAAATCTTTTGTGGTCGAGCAAGGCCGCTTAATTGGGATGATGTTCGAAAAAGTTCAGGCAATTACTGAAAACGGAAGGCGCAAACTTGTTCCTACAGGCGAAGCTCCCGTGTTTATTGAAGCCGACGATGTTTTGGTAGCCATTGGCCAGGAAAATGCATTTCCCTGGCTGGAAAGGGACCTTGGTTTGGAATTCGATGAATGGGGAATGCCACTGGTTGATGCCTTGACTTTTCAATCAACCTTGCCTAAGGTATTTTTTGGTGGAGATGCAGCTTTTGGCCCTAAAAACGTCATTACAGCTGTTGCGCAAGGGCATCAGGCAGCCATTTCAATAGATTTGTTTTGTCGTGGCGTTTCCTTGTTGGAGCGGCCTTCGCCTTTTGTGAACCTGCAAAGCCAAAAAATGGGCTTACATGAGTGGGCGTATGAAAGTGAAGTGGTTACAGACCTTCGCTACGCAGTAGCTCAGGCAGATAAAAAAGAAACACTTAGCAGCCGGAAGCTGGAAGTGGAGCTTGGATTTACAAAACTAGAAGGATACAAGGAAGCACAACGATGCTTGAATTGTGATGTTCAAACAGTGTTTACCGAAAACAAATGCATTGAATGCGATGCCTGCATGGATATTTGTCCAACCGCTTGCATAACTTTTATTAATAATGATGAAGAGGACTCGCTTCGCGCAGCCATAAAAGTTCCGGCTTTAAATACCGAACAGGATCTGTACGTTTCTGACTTGCTAAAAACAGGCAGGGTGATGGTGAAGGACGAAAATGTTTGTTTGCACTGCGGTCTCTGCGCCGAACGTTGCCCGACATCTGCATGGGACATGCAGAAATTTTTCTATAACACAACAAAAGCGCATGCAGGATGTCTATAAATAAAGTCAAAATCAACGATTTCGTTATTCGCTTTGCGAATGTAAACGGAACGGGTTCGGCAAGTGCCAATTTCCTGTTTTGTAAATCCATTTTCAGGATGGGCATTCCGGTAACGCCGAAAAATATCTTTCCATCAAATATACAGGGTTTGCCCACCTGGTACGAGGTTCGGGTGAGCGAAAAAGGCTATCAGGGCAGGCGAGAAGGCATTGATATCATGGTAAGCGTAAATCCGCAAAGCATGGCCGAAGACGTGAAATCGGTTTTGCCCGGAGGGTATTTCCTGTTTGACAATACCAAGCCTTTGAATCCCGATTACCTGAGAAGCGATATTCACTACATCGGTATTCCTTTGATGGAAATGTGCAATGCTGCTTTTGCTGATCCGAGGCAGCGTCAATTGTTCAAGAACATTGTTTATGTTGGCGCTTTGTCTGCCCTTCTGAACATTGACTTTTCGGTATTTGAAGGATTGCTGGCGGAGCAGTTCCGTGGCAAGGAGAAGCTGATTGCTCCAAACATTCAGGCACTGAATATGGGCATCGATTACGTGAAGCAGCACTTCAGCTATCCGCTGGATATTCGGGTGGAACGTCGTGATCTGGTTTCGGAATCGATTATGGTGGATGGCAATTCGGCCTGCGGCCTTGCTGCTGTTTATGCCGGAGCCACAGTGGCAGCCTGGTATCCCATTACACCCTCTACTTCGGTGGTGGAAGCGTTTATGGATTACTGTGATGAGTTCCGGGAAAATGAAGACGGAAGTCGAAATGTGGCCATAATTCAGGCTGAGGACGAACTGGCCGCTATTGGAATGGTGATTGGTGCCGGCTGGAACGGTGCGCGCTCATTTACCGCAACCAGCGGTCCGGGACTTTCGCTGATGAATGAATTTTTAGGTTTGGCCTATTTCGCTGAAATTCCTGCCGTTCTAATTGACGTGCAACGCACCGGACCATCTACCGGAATGCCTACCAGAACTCAGCAATCGGATGTTCTTGAAGCAGCTTACGCCTCTCACGGGGATACAAAACATATTTTGCTGTTTCCATCCACTCCGAAGGAGTGTTTTGACATGACTATAGAAGCATTTGATTTAACCGAGCAACTTCAAACTCCGGTCATTTTGATGACCGATCTGGATTTGGGAATGAACGATCATATGTCGGCTCCTTTTGAATGGGACGATCACCGGCCATACAAGCGGGGTAAGGTGCTTGACGCAGATATGCTTGAAAAGATTCAAAAATTTGGCAGGTATCTGGATGTTGATGGCGATGGAATTCCTTACAGAACCTACCCTGGAACGCATCCCACCAAGGGTTCGTATTTTACCCGCGGAACTTCTAGAAATGAATATGCTGTTTACACCGAGGACGGGGAAGTGTATAAAGAAAACATGGATCGACTATCGAGGAAATGGGAAACTGCAAAAAGCTACGTTCCACAACCTTTTGCTTACCAGAAAGAGAATCGTTCAGAAATAGGGATGATGTTTTTTGGTACTTCTCAGTATTCATGTGAAGAGGCTTTGGACAAATTCAATGCAGAAGGGTTTTACATGGATGCGCTCAGACTTCGGGCCTTTCCTTTCCACCGGGTGGTGGAAGACTTTATCGCAGCCCATAAACTTGTTTTTGTGGTGGAACAAAATCGCGATGCTCAATTAAAAAGTTTACTGATGATTGAGTTGGGGATTGATCCTTCTAAATTGATTTCAGTGCTCAATTACAATGGATTACCTATAACTGCTTCATTTATTACTTCAAGTGTTGAAGCGGCGCTTAATTCAGTTGTTTCATAAATCTGATCCGCTATGACCTACATAAAACCTAAATTTCGTCATCCCGATTTGCCTAAAAATAACTTGGGCTATTCTGTGGATTATTACGAAGGTTCACTTTCGACGCTTTGCGCCGGATGCGGCCATGATTCGATATCGGCGGCCATTGTTCAGGCAGCTTACGAACTCGATATTGAACCACACAGGCTTGCCAAATTGTCCGGCATCGGATGTTCTTCCAAAACGCCTGCTTATTTTTTAAGTAACTCGCATGGTTTTAATTCGGTTCATGGCCGAATGCCTTCTGTGGCCACAGGAGCGTCAATGGCCAATCGCGACCTTATTTATTTTGGTGTTTCGGGCGATGGTGACTCGGCTTCAATTGGCATGGGACAGTTTGTGCATGTCATCAGGCGCAACCTGAACATGGTGTATATTGTTATGAACAACGGCTGTTACGGGCTTACGAAAGGGCAGGATTCAGCAACTGCCGACAATGGATCCAAAAACAAGACAGGAAATGTGAACCTGTTTGAATCAATTGATTTGGCAAGCATGGCCTTGGATTTAGGTGCTGATTTTGTAGCTCAAAGTTTTTCGGGTGATAAAACACAGCTCATACCACTTATCAAAGCAGCTATGAAACATCCCGGGTTTGCATTTATAAATGTGATTTCACCCTGCGTGACCTTCAACAACAATGTGGGTTCCACAAAATCGTATGATTATGTTCGCGAGCACATGGATGCCACTTCTACTTTTGATTTTGTTCCCGAAATGGAGGAAATTAAAACATCTTATTCAGAGGGAAGCTCAAAAGCAATACGCATGCACGATGGGTCATTTTTAAATCTTCATAAACTTGCTCAGGAATGGGATCCAAGCGATAGGTTGTCGGCTATGAACGCGGTTCAGAATGCCAAAGCGCGACAGGAGATATTAACAGGTTTGCTGTATATGAAGCCGGATACCACAGATTTACATGCATTGATCAATACCAGTCCCCAAGCTTTGAATTCGCTTGGTAAAGAAGAACTTTGTCCGGGTTCGGATGCTCTCAAAGCAATCAACCGTCACCTTCGCTAAATTTTTTGAAGCCCGGGTCTCAAAAATTAGGGTTGTGATTTTTGCACAGTTTCCTTCCTGATAATTTAATTTTGTATTTGATAATCATTGATTTGTAATCAAATAAGAATGATTTTGTCGGTTTTTATGTTCTGTAAACCTTGGTGAAAGTAAGACAAGTAAATTTGTTGGTAGTGGGTAGTTGTTTTGTTGTAAAGCAAAAATGTTGTATACTTGTAGTTAAATTGTTTTGATATGTCAGGCAAACAAAAATCCCAAAAACCCAAATCATATCCCGAAACTAATTCTGAGGGTGGTTTTGTTACTGATTTCCAATCTTTCGAATACAATAACAACATTCAGCGAATGGAGCAAATCCGCCGTGGAATGGCGGTTTCAGCTATAGAGCAATTGAGCGGGGAGGCGCAAATCCCCGTAAAGCGGGTGCTTCAATACCTCAACATGCCCCAAACCACCTACAACAAAAAAAAGCGCGAAGGCGAAGCCTTGAGTATACGCGATACTGAGCTGCTGGTGGCTATTCACGAATTACTGGCCTACGGCCTTGATGTGTTTAACCACAACGAAGAAGCTTTTCTTCGCTGGCTTGGTAAGTCCAATCCTTCGCTTGCAGGTTATACTCCCGAAAGTCTCTTTGATACTTTAACCGGCATTCGTGAGGTTCACAACAATCTACAATCCATTGATTACGGAAATTTTGCCTAATGTTGGTTTACCGAATTGAAAGGCAAAAGTATCTTCATGAGGTGTTTCAAGGCCGTGGTGCAGCGCTTTCGCGCGGAAACCGATGGAACAGCTTCAATACACCCATGGTGTACACATCAGCGAGCAAGTCACTGGCATTGCTTGAAATAATGGCGCATATTGACTTGTTTGAAGACCTTCCTAATGACAGATACATTCTTCAGATCGAGATTCCTGACTCGATTTCAATTCAGGAGCTCCGGATTGAACAATTGCCTAGCGGCTGGGAGACTTTCCATCCAGGCAATTCAACAAGGTTGATTGGCGATGAATTTATCCGAAACAGGCTGGAAGCAGTCATGAAAGTCCCTAGCAGCCTTTTGAAAGGCGAGTTTAATTACCTACTCAATCCTTTGCACGAAAGCATGTCAACAATTCGGCTTGTAACAGCAGAAACCCTTGATTTACAGCGTTGGAGAAAAAACGACCCTTCAGTTGGTTCTTTCTAAAAGAACATGGGAGCCCCGTCGAGTCGCATCGTATCTTTTGGGTTCAAAACCATTACCGGTATTTTGCGCTCGTTGGCAATGATTTCCTGCTCATGATTACCTGAGAAGAACTCCATGAATTCATGGTCTTCTTCGCTCATAATTAGAATCAAATCAGCATTTTTTGATGCTGCATAATCAATCAATTCTTTATGAAAGGCTTTTTTGCCGGTGGTTTGCCCAATTTCATAACGGCAATTGTTCTCTTCAAGATACCTTTTGGCATAATTCACATTGGCATCAATGCCACGTTTGATGAATTCGTCGGTCTCAGGTTGAGAAACTACATGAAAGGTGCAATCGAACAGCTTGGCTAGATTAGGCACCCTCGAAAGCTTTTGTCTGCTTTCGGCTTCAAACGAAAATGGAACCACGACATTTTCGGGACGTTCCTTGCTTGCAAGGTCCTGAACCACAATAAAGGGCACCTGTTTTCCATTTAAAACAACTTTGATTGCGTTACTGCCTGACCACCTTTGAAGCCCATGAATTCCTTTGGTACCCATAACTACAAATCCAACATGAAGTTCGTTCGCTAAATCCCCTATGGCTTCGTGAAAACGACCGGGACGGACCAACACACTGCATTCAATGCCCTGTTCTGCCATAAATTGCTCTGCGTGGTTTTGAAGCAAAGCTTCTGCTCTTTCTTTTTCAATGGTTAATTCAGGGCTATCGTCTCCGGCTTTGCCGGGAATAAAATGACAAAGAAAGAGTTTTCCCGAGGTAATTTTAGCGTACATGGCTGCATGACTCAATGCTGCCGGGGTGATTTCAGAAAAATCAATGGGAACAAGAATGGACGGTTGTGAAGCAGAACTTGACATATGAGGATTATAATTTTGAGCGCAATGTAATAGAAACACACGTAATTTAGTCGGCTTAATGAGAACTTAATATAATGGCGACAGTTGCACTTCGGGGAAATAAAAAAGTAATACGTGCATGGACCATTTACGATTGGGCTAATTCGGTGTATCAGCTGAGTATTACATCGGCTATTTTACCTGCTTATTATGGCGCTGTGGCTAAAGGCGATGATCAGGGACTGGTTACTTTTTTTGGTTTTTCCATTGTAAATACCACGCTTTATGCGTGGACGGTTTCTGCATCCTTTTTATTGGTTGCAATTTTCTCTCCTTTATTGGCCTCAACGGCCGATTACACTGGTCGCAGGAAATTATTCATGCAAATATTTACATGGATGGGCTGTTTAGGATGCGCCGGTTTATTCTTTTTTACAAAGGAGAATCTGGAGTGGGGCATTTTTTCGTTTTTCATTGCCAGCGTAGGTTACAGTGGAGGCTTGGTGTTTTACAATGCCTGGTTGCCCGAAATTGCCCTGCCGGGCGATGAAGATAAAATCTCTGCTCGAGGATATGCCCTGGGCTACACCGGAGGCGTGGTTTTGCTGATTTTAAACCTCATGATGCTTTTAAATCCACAGTGGTTTGGCCTACAACCCGGAGGGATGGCTGCGAGAATCAGCTTTTTAACTGTAGCTGTTTGGTGGCTAGGCTTTGCTCAAATTACGTTCAAGGCTTTACCCAAGTATTTTGTACCTCCAAAATCTGAAAAACGCCCCTTGTTCAACGGCTATCGCGAATTGCAAAAAGTATTTTCAGAATTCAGAAAGCAAGAAGCCCTGCTTCGATTTATTACCGGTTTTTTCTTTACCATGATGGCTGTGCTTACTGTAATGTATATGGCTGCCAATTTTGGTAAAAAAGAATTGAAACTCGACGACAAAGTATTAATTCCCACAATTTTAATTATTCAACTGGTAGGAGTTGCAGGAAGCATTGGCTTTGCCAGGTTATCGAAGCAAATTGGCAATATTCGAGCCTTGCTTGTGAGCATCGTTATCTGGATAGGAATTTGTGTGGGGGCTTATTATGTAAACGGCGCCCAAGGATTTATGATTCTGGCCTCGGTGGTTGGATTGGTCATGGGCGGGGTTCAGGCCCTGGCTCGTTCAACTTACGCCAAGTTACTACCCGAAACCAAAGACCATACAGCCTATTACAGCTTTTATGATGTTGCCGAAAAGCTTGCTGTGGTTTTAGGTACCTTTTTATTCGGCTTGTTCGAATGGCTTACCGGTTCAATGCGAGCTTCGATACTATTGCTAGGGATTTTGTTTATTCTGGGTTTTATCTTTCTGTTCAAACTGAGGAATAGTAAAATGCTCAGTGCTACCGTTTAAAAAAATAAGGTTTTAAAAAGCAAATCCCGGTTCATGTTTCCAATAAGCCGGGATTTACTTGTGAGCTCATACTCCTTATTTATTCAGGAATAATCGTTCCGAATTCCAGCAGTCAGTAAAGTACCTTGCTGTGTAAATTCCTGTGCACAAAATGCTTAGGTTCACTTCGGCCGCAGGCCCGGACTGGCTGAATACAAGCTGCCCCATTGAATTATAAATTTCAATATGTTCCCATGTTCCTGAACTCAACTTGATTTGACCGCCCGAAGGATTGGGATGTAAATACA
>Ga0169931_10008663_pt1 | contig 14797 bp, 11 predicted proteins | sample Kivu_15m_20L_FD_129675 | JGI IMG/M metagenome (GOLD analysis project Ga0169931, IMG submission 129675) | Freshwater microbial communities from Lake Kivu, Western Province, Rwanda to study Microbial Dark Matter (Phase II) - Kivu_15m_20L... | ecosystem: Environmental > Aquatic > Freshwater > Lake...
AGGCCGGTATCGGCCCCGCCATCAGAGCTGTCCCAGGTAACCCAGCGACCGGCGGAGGACTCCCCGAGCCCGATTGATCGGGTGCTCAAGGAGGCAGCCGAACGTAATCAGCGTATTCGAACCGAGACACAGCAGGCGGCCATGAACCTCGAACGCCTGATACAACTGGTGGTAGGCGCAGACGATATCCCCGCCGAGTTCAAGCCCCGGCTCTTGGCAGATAAGCCTCTGTCAGAATGGCGGGTCGATGCGACGCTCCCTGCAGAGATGCCTGCAGCGCCCGCAACGACGCCACCCCCAACCCTGCACACGCCAGACGAACCCCATCCCAGTGCGGGTGCCGATCTCAATCCCCGTGAGACGCCTGCCTCCGACTTTGCACCTGGCAGTCTGCCGCCGCTCTCAGAGGAAGAAGCAGCCGTATTTTCTGCGTCCGGGCCCCGGACTGCCGATCCCACTGCCTTCGCGCCGGCGACCAATATGCCGCCCATGGATCCGCAACGATTGCGGCCAGAAGACGGTGGTATCTCACTAGCCTACGCGCCTGGAGACATGCTTTTTGCCAAAGGCGACCCCGCAGAGATCTTTTTTGTTGTCACCGAGGGCCGCGTATCGCTCTTTGAACCCAGCACCGGCTTTGAAATGGCGGTGCTCGGGCCTGGCAGTTCTCTGGGCGAGCAGTCTATTCTCATGGGCGGTGTGCATAGCCTGTCCGCCCGCGCCCTGGATCGGGTGGTCTGCACCACCGTACGGGCCGATCGCCTCAGAACCATTCTTGATCAACAACCCGGCGTGGTGAAGCCCGTGTTTGAGGCGATTCTGCTGCAGCTCTCGATGCACAACGAGCTCCGGAGTCAGGGCAACAACCTTCCTCTCTAAGAGTTCGGTGTGCAGGCCTTCTACACCGACCGCTTCGTGCTGCCCCTGCCAGCCGGGCATCGGTTCCCCATGGAGAAGTACCGACTGCTGCGTGAACGGGTGGCTGCCGAGTTACCGGGCGTTATCCTTACCGAACCATCACCAGCAGAGGATGTAGACCTCGCCCGGGCACACGACCCTGCGTACGTCGCCCGTCTTGCAGGCGGACACCTCACAAAGACCGAGCAGCAGAAGATTGGGTTTCCCTGGTCAGAGGCCATGGTCGAGCGGTCACGGCGTTCGGCCGGTGCGACCCTCGCCGCCTGCAGGGCAGCACTTGCCACACAGAGCATTGCAGTGAACCTCGCGGGAGGCACCCACCATGCCTACCCAGACCGAGGCGAGGGCTTTTGCTGTTTTAACGATGCTGCGGTCGCCGCACGGGCCATGCAGGCCGAAGGACTCGCCCATCGGGTCTTGATTCTCGACCTCGATGTCCATCAGGGCAATGGCACTGCGGTGGTCTTCCAACACGACCCCAGCGTCTTTACCGTCTCGCTCCACGGGGAAGACAACTATCCCTTTCAGAAAGAGACCTCCGATATCGACCGCGGTCTGCCCAACGGCACCGGCGACGCGGAGTACCTGGCCTGTCTTGAGGAGGTACTTGAGGAAACCAGACGCCAGTTTTCACCTGATCTTCTGATCTATCTCGCGGGTGCAGACCCGCTCGCTTCTGATCGCCTCGGTCGACTGGCCCTCACCCACGAGGGACTGCAGCAACGCGACCAGCGGGTCCTGGCTTTTGCGGAGGCACTGGGCCTGCCCGTTGCTGTCGCCATGGCAGGGGGCTATGCCCGGCCCATAGACGACACCGTAGCCGCACATTTCAACACCGTAAGGCTCTGTTATGAATTTTCTTGTGGGCGTACAACGCGTCTCGGGCCGGAGTACGGGTAGCCGATAAGCCGTTGGGGAATGTCGAGCGCCCCGTACGCCGAAAAAAAATGCCATCGAGATGGCAGCTTCAAAGTCCAGGATTTACGAGCCCCGGCCCCTGGCAGGCCGGGTTACAGACACACAATGCCGCTTAGAATTTTTTGCTGTACTGAAGGCCCAGGGAGTTTTGGGACATTTCGATAGAGTCTGTAACGCCGGGCATCAAAAGCATGGGGCCAGAGACAGAGTTCTTCTTGGCATGCATAAAAAATCCGCTGAGTTCATCCGTCTTGGAGAGTTTCATAGTGCCCCCGAGCGTGAAATGCTGTTCCATCACACCAGGTGCAAGTATGTTGAAAGTAACGTCAGCGGCGCGAATCGGGTTATCGCCCCGGTTATACCCTGCGCGTAGTGTGAGAGTGGGGCTCATCTCCCACTGCACACCAAGCTTGACCACGTTGATATCCTGCCAACCAAAGCCAGAGCCGTTCGGACTTCCTAATGGAACCCCTTGAAGAATCGGATTACTCGGATTCGCAACCGAGGCAACGCCGCTGTACTCAATACGCTGATAATCCAGAGCGACCTGAACAGAAGGCGTCGCTTGGAAGGACATGCCTACCGCATAGTTGGCGGGAATATCGAAATCCCCGCTTTCTGCGAAGAGGCCAGCGTATTTCTTAAACCGTCCCATATTGACCTTCGGCGAATAGCTTGCGCCGATAGACGTGGTGTCGCTAAGTTTATTTATGTAACCAAGGCGAACTCCGAAACCTGAACTGCTCTCGGTTCCGAGATTATTACCTCCGCTCTGAATACCGAATCCTTGTAGTCCATAGGCCTCGAACTGCTGATAAACGAGCAAAGGCGTCACACCCAACGCAGTGCGTTCTGTCAACTTGTACGCCACAGTTGGGGCGACAATAAGTTGCATGAGGTCAACACCCATTTTCCCCTGACCATTCAGAATATTGGTCGGATACTCCGTATTCATGCCGCCATTACCGTAGACCGTGAGGTTCAAGCCGATCTTGTCGGAATAGGCCATGTTGTAGCCAAACTCCGGAACTAAAAAGTAGTTCTTGTCGCTCTCAACGTGAGCCACTTGCTGCCCACCCATGGTTCGTGTCGCCGAACGCTTCGGACTAAAAATCTCTGCACCAAGATCCCAACGGTTACCCGCGAAGGCCGCAGCCGCCGGATTGTTGGCCCCCGCAAACGCATCATGGGTCATGGCTACGGACGCACCGCCCATACCTTTTGCCTTAATGCCATAGCCGTGTGCGAAGTAGCCGTTGGTTGCCTGCGCGCCTGTGGCCGCAAGGGCCAAGCCCAGGGCCACCGTGGTCAGGCGGGGAAGATGATGAAGCTTCATAGTCTGTCTCCTCGTTTTTCAATCGTTCTTATAGAGGGCGCTTTTTATCTACCCTGCAAGTCGGGCGCCCATCCGCCCCGCAGAATATTTTTTATCGGTCCCGGCCTTGGCCGGGACACCGTATAGAAAACTAGAACTCGCCCTTAGAGGCCCGCTCCATCATTTCGTAAATGGTCTGCCTTACATGCCAGGCCTCCTCTTTCAGCGGCGAGGGCAGCTTGCGGCCCATCTTCACCATCATGTCCATATTGAGGGTGTAGAGCCAAAGCCCGTCGTCCTTTTCTAAGAGCGTGATACGACAGGGCATGTAGGCTGCCATATGGGGGCTGAAGTCGGCCATGCGACGCGCGATCATGGGGCTGCAGAAGTTATAAATGGTGAGAAGCTTTTCCTTGCGCCCCGTGCGGGCCTCAATCTCGCGAGACAGCGGCAGAGTGCCAACATCACGCATGTTCTTCTCTGTGGCGACGATCTTGAGAATCTGCTCGACCTCCGCCACGGTGACACCCGGCTTTACCTTGCGCTCCCAGGTGGTCGCGACCGCGATATCTCCTTCGCCTTCAATCCACCGATCCCAGAGCTTCAGGGCCTCTGCACCGGCACCGTCTTCGAGTTTGCCCAGTGTGGAAATCGTGGCACACCCTGACAGGCCGAGTACCACAACCGCCATGGAGGCTAAGGTGATTGTTCGAATAAACCGCATAGATGTCTCCTCATCGTTTTTCTTGTCATGCGTTGTTATGCAACGTGATTACAGGGTGGTGTTTTGCTAGACAGACGACGAGTCTCACACATACCCTAGGGGGTAAGGTATGCAATCTATTTGCTGGTTGTCAATTACGGGGTTATCCCAAAGAGCCATAACGATTGCTGGCATACTCAAAACGATTCCTTCGCCCTCAACTCTTCTCTAGGAGGCTTGATCGCTATGGTGCAAGGCACAAAGAAGACCGTTCGGGCAAAGTCCCAAGATGCCGCTGTTATCGCGCCACTACCGCGCTCCCCAGAAGAGCAACACGCCTATCGGTCTGAGTATCAAAAAGACGTCACCAATCGCCTGAGACGCATCCAAGGTCAGGTGGGGGCCATTCTCGAAATGATCGAATCCGACCGCTCATGCGAAGACATCGCCCAGCAGATGTCTGCCGTCCGTAAGGCAATGGACAAGGCCTTCTACCGCATGATGACCTGCAGCGTCATGGAGGCGGCAGGGGTCTGTGAAGTAGACCGACTCAAAGAACTCGAGCGGTCCACCCGAATACTCGAACGCTACGCATAAGGGGCAACCCGCCGCCCTGTGCCCGACACATTCGCGCTTTACTCGGTCCTCATCCACCTTCTTGGAGGGATAGGGCTCTTCTTGCTCGGCATGTCGCTGCTCACCGAGGGGCTGAAACTCGCGGCGGGTAGCACCCTAGAGCGGATCCTCACCCTCTGGACACAAACCCGACTACGCGGCCTGCTCACAGGCTTTGTCATGACGGCCCTGGTGCAGTCATCTTCGGCGATGACGGTGGCCGCCATTGGCTTTGTCAACGCGGGGTTGCTGAGTTTTCAGTCGTCTCTTTGGGTGGTTTTCGGGTCTAATGTCGGCTCCACCGTGACCGGTTGGCTCGTGGCCTGGATCGGGTTCAAGATCAAGATCGATCTCATGGCCCTTCCGTTTATTGGTATCGGCATGGCCCTTAAACTCGTCGGCGAAGGGACACGACGAGGCGGCCTTGGGGCCGCAATGGCGGGCTTTGGACTACTCTTTCTCGGTATTGATCTGCTCAAGCAAGGCTTCACCGGCCTCGGGCCCAATACCCTGCCACCGTTGGGAAGCGACCTTATATCCGTGCTCATCGCGGTGGGTATCGGCATCCTTGCCACAGTGATTCTCCAAGCATCTGCCGCCACCCTCACCCTCACACTCACCGCCGTGGCGGGTGGCATGCTGCCGCTCGAGGCAGGCGCAGGCGTGGTGATTGGCGCAAATCTCGGCACCACCATAACGGGCATTATGGCGGCCATTGCGGCTACGCCCAACGCCAAGCGACTGGCAGCCGCCCATGTCTTTTTTAATCTGGTCACCACCGTCGTGGCGCTTGCCCTCTTGGGCCCACTTTTCTGGATCGTGGGATCTGCCAGCGAACGTCTCATTGGTAGCGGTGACCCGGTGAATCAGCTGGTACTCTTTCACACGGTCTTCAATATCGTAGGCGTGGCCCTGATGTGGCCCCTGTCAGATTTCCTCGTGCGTTTTCTACGATCCAAATTTCGTTCAACCGACGACGAGCTTGGCCGGCCGCGACACCTTGACCGCAACGTCGCAGCCGTTCCCGCCCTCGCCCTCCAGGCGCTACGTAGAGAACTTGCTCGTATGGGCCACGTGACGATGCAACTTGCCGAGCAGGCGGTGCAACTGCAGCTATCAACCCCGACAACAGACGTGGCAGTAAGCGAGGAAAAGGCGCGACGTCAGCTGTCTCGCAGCCTAGAGGCCGTAGAGAGCCTCCTCAAAGAAATCGGCGCGTTTATCAGTGAGATCAGTCAACGGCCCATGCACCCCGATGTCTCAGGGCAGCTACCGGAATTGCTACGTATCGCCACCCATTTCGATACGGTCGCCCGTGTGATGCATCAGCTTGGTATGCAGCCGATCGACCCAGCCACAGGAACATCGCAGACCGCCAGCTTATTCACCCAAGCCATTACATTTTTTCGCGCGGCTGATCCCTCAAGCGCCGACCGCATTGCGGGTTGGCGCGCGCAGACCGAAGCGGCACACCGCGCCTTCGAGAACGACTATCGATCGGGCAAGACCGCGCTCCTAGAGGCCGGTAGTCGAGGCCAGGTTGCGATGCAGACGCTCTACGACACGCTCGCAAAAATCAGCGACCTTCGTCGGGCTACCGACCAGACCCTAAAGGCCGCGCAGCGCATTAGCCAGCTCTCCACACCCAGTATGGGTCACTAACGACGCAGACAGGCCGGAAGCGCAGCCCGCCCCGCATAGACGGCCTGGGCTCCGAGCGACTCTTCGATACGAAGCGCCTCGTTCCACTTCGCCATGCGCTCCGACCGTGCAAACGAACCCACCTTGAGCTGGCCAGTATCCCAGCCCACCGCGAGGTGCACGATCATGACGTCTTCGGTCTCCCCAGAACGGGCAGAGACAACCTTTCCCCAACCATGACGGTCGGCCGCATGCATTGCAGCGGCTGTCTCTGACACGGTGCCCACCTGATTTGGCTTGAGTAAGACCGCATTGCAGGCCCCCTGCCCTGCAGCAACCTCTACCAGGTCAGCACGCGTCACGAGATAGTCGTCTCCGATAATCTGAATACGATCTCCCCAGCGTGCGGTGAACTGCCGCATCCCCGCCTCATCGTCCTCGGCCACTGGATCTTCAATCGAAAGAATCGGGTAGCGCTCTATCCAGCCTGACAAGACTGCGATCCACTCCTCGGTGGTATAGCGTCGCCCCTCTAGCCCGAGTTGATAGACCCCATCACGCCGAAACTCCGAGGCCGCAATATCCAGAGAGATTGCCACCTGATCGTAGCGGTAGCCTGCCCGATCAATGGCCCGTGTCAGGGTCTCCAGGGCCTCCTCATTTGAGGCGAAATCGGGCCACCAGCCTCCCTCATCGGCCACACCGGCGCGACGCCCACGGTCTTGCATGATCTCGCCTGCAGCCCGATAGACCTCTGCGGTCATCACCATGGCCTCATCAAAAGATTCCGCACCCACAGGCATCACCAGAAAGTCCTGAATATCTACCCGACGGCCTGCATGGGCCCCCCCGCCAAAGATCTGGATCTCGGGCAGAGGAAGCCGCACCGACCGGCCCTGCGCGAGGTACTGCCATACCGGCAGGTGTACCTCTCGAGCGGCTGCATCAAGCACGGCAAAGGAGGTCGCAATGAGGGCGTTGCCACCGATCTCAGCCCGCGTGGGCGTGGCATCCAGGGCCATGAGCCGTTGATCAATGGCGAGCAAATCATTCACGGGTAACCCAAGAATCGCAGGCCGTATGCGATCGCGAACATGACCAAGCGCCTTCTGGACATCGAAGCCGCCCAGCAGAGGGCCACCATCGCGCAGGTCTACGGCCTCCCGGCTTCCCCGTGAGGCACCTGCCGGTGCAATCCCACGGCCCATGACACCGCTGGAGAGCCCCACCTCGACCTCAACGGTAGGGCGCCCGCGAGAATCCCAAATACGCCGGGCCTGGACAGACTGAATTACGGAAGACATACGGTACGACTCCAATCATCGAGAAGATCTTGGGGGGAACTAGAGGGCCGCTGAATATGAGAAACCGCAAAGCGTCGCACCTGCTCCTGGTCGTCCGGCACCGTTAGATACTCCACGGGTGACTTTCCATCCACGCGCGCAAGCAGCATCGCTGCGAGCAGCTCGGCCACGCGGGCAGCAAGATCGGCAGACGGCTCCCAGGACACCCAAGGCGTGTAGGCATTCAGAAGCTGCGTGAAGCTCTTCAGGTAGAGAGAACGAAAGGCGGGACGCCAGACAGATTTCAGAAGCAGGTGATTCAAGCAGAATGCGATATCGAACGCGGGGTCTCCATAAACCGCGCACTCAGCGTCGAGAAAGACTGGACCACGGGGCCCCACCAGAATGTTCTTGGGGCTCACATCCCCATGCACAAGCGCACGACGCATACTATAGGTACGTTCAACCAACGCCTGAAGCGCGGGCTGAAGCGTCGGATGCCTGCGACCGGCTTCGACAAAGTAGGGCTCAAGCCGCAAGGCATAAAACTGGTCTTGGTGGGCGAACTGCTCTGCAAGTGCTGCTCGGTTAGCCGTTGCGTCGTGGATCTGGCCAAGCCGGCTGCCTACCGCCTCCGCCACAGATGGGTCAACCACCCCATCGCGTAATTGCAACTTCCAGACCGGATACTGATCGTGGGGCAGATACTGCATGGCAAAGCTCTGAGAGACGCGATCGTGGCCTAAGACCTCAGGCACCCAAGATGCCTCTAGCGCCGACACAAGCCGAATCCAGTCGACCTCGGCTGCATTTCTGGCTACGGGCGCATGCCACACGGCCGCAACCCGCAGTTGCGACAGGGCCTGCTTCATACAGAACCGCTCCTCGGCGGTATCGACCCGTACGATTAAGGAAGAGACACCGCCCACCAGCGGGGTAAACACTCGGTCCGCAGAAGGGCCACCCAGGCCCATGCGATCTAAGGCGGCGTGCAACCCTGCTCGGTCACTGTCGGAGAGTTCCATGGCCGTGAGTATCCCCTAATTCCGCGCAAAACCTCGTACACTTTTAGCTCACAAATTTTTGCTTGCAACACCCTGGCCAGCGCCTAAAGGAGACCGTTCACAATGAATAAGCCCGTTGACATGACCGCCGAACTCTTGGCCACGCAGGCTGAAGAAAATAGAGATCGCTCTGTCTATGAGCCCGATCAGCCAGGGCGCATCTTCCCCCAGCGACCCGTATTTAAAGACCATGCCTCTGAGCGCCAGTACCGAAAGACCCATCTGGTGGCGGCCTGCCGGGCCTTTGCCCTGCACCATCTGGACTACGGCTTTGCCGGTCATCTCACCATTCGAGACCCGGAGTTTCCAGACCTCTACTGGACCAATCCCATGGCGGTCCACTTCTCCCAGGTAAAGCTCTCCAACCTCATTCTCGTGAACCACCAGGGGGAAGTGGTAGAGGGCCGCCACGGTGTCAACCGGGCAGGCTTTGTACTACACGCGGCTGTGCATGAAGCGCATTCCGACATCGTTGCCATGTGCCATGCCCACACTGTGTACGGAACCGCCTTTGCATCACTCGGCTGCCCCATCGCGCCCATCTCTCAAGACGCTGCTGTCTTCTTTGAAGACCATGTGGTGATCCAGTCTGAGAGCGGGAAAGTAGCCGTCAGCGAAAAGGCAGGGCACTCGGTGGCGCCGTACTTTAAGGGCGTGAAGGCCGCGATTCACCAGAACCACGGACTCTTTACCGCAAGCCGACACAGCATCGACGCGGCAGCCTTCTGGTTTATTGGCCTAGAGCGGGTCTGCCAACAGCAGCTCATCGTGGAGGCCACTGGCCGTACGCCTACATTGGTACCTCCCGAGATGGCCCGATACAGCCGAGAACATGTTGGTAGTGAATACATCGGCTGGCTGCATTTCCAGGTGCTCTATGAGCAGATCGCAGCAACCCAGCCTGATATGTTTGACTAGAGAAGCGGTAATTCGATCCGTACCCAGGCCCCGCCCGTCTCGGGGTCGTTTTGCCAAGCAATACGGCCGCCATGGCTCTCGGCGATGGTCTGCGAGAGCCAGAGGCCGATTCCCGAGCCGCCTGGCTTGGAGCTCACAAACACCTCCAAGGCTTTGAAGTTCACGGATTTCGGGAACCCCGGACCATCATCCCGCACCAGACAGACGGCCAGACTGCCCTCCCGTTGCACACTGACCCAGAGGTTGCCGTCAGGATGGCTATGGCGAATAGCCTCAATCGCGTTATTGATGAGATTGAAAAAGAGCGTCTGCAACTGCACCACATCGCCCATCACCTGAACGGAGGCATCGATGGAGGCACGCACCTGTATCTTCGCTTCCGTGCAGTAGGCCTCCACCGTCTTTAGTACTGCACCGACGACATCGGCGAGATGCACCACACTATGCTGCGCCGCGCCTTTCTGAAACAAGGCCCGAAGACGGGTAACAATTGCGTAGAGACGCTCAGACTCTGAGACCACCTCATGCAATGCCTCACGCGCTGGCCCGAGATCGGTGCGTTCTCGTACCAGCCGCTCGACAAAGCCGAGATTGAGCCGTATGGCGGTCAGGGGCTGGCTGAGCTCATGGGTGAGGCTACCTGCCATCATCCCAACTCCGGCCACGTTGGTCATCACCGAGGCACGCTTTAGGTTCTCGTTTTTCTCATGAATGACCTGCTGCAGCCGCTGATTCATCGTCTCCGCATCCATCAGCTGGGCCAAGACCTGCTGCTTCTGCGACGAGACCCTTTCTAGGCGTAACTGTACAAACCCAAACTGCCCGATCACAAACCCGATTAGGGCTAGCAGCATAATTGCGACCTGATCAACGCTGGGATAAAAAGTGTCCTGTCGCGCCTCGGTGCCAAGAAAGAGGCCCACCGCACGAATAAGAAACCCGATCGCAATTAGGGCCCCCATCACCGACAACAAAAGCGCCCCGCCCCGACGGGTCTCACGATGAATCCGCAATGACTGCAACGAGAACTCCACAAAAAAGAAGACGTGCACCGCATTCACAAAGATCATTCGGTGTACCGGGTTCGCCTCAAATATCCACATCGCCCAGAAAATCCCCAGATACACCGCAGCGATGGGCCCGTAGCGCAAGAACAGATTTCGGCGCATACGGTCGGTGGAACACTCCCGCTCCACCATCAACACGGTCGCCCGACAGAGATAAGCCAGCATGAAGGCGATATGCGCGGCCATAAAACTCATCCATGGGGGTACTGAACCACGCATCCCGACAAGTAAGGCGCCCACTCCCATACTGATCCACGCCAGATTCCATAGGCGAATCTGCAGATCAGTCGTTTTTCGTGTGGAAAGATAGAGGCTAAAGGGCACGACCAGGTAGACAATCCCGACCACCAGGTAGAGCGTTCGAATATCCATTAGAAACCAGGCATTATCTGTACATCATGAAAGAAGAGCCTTCATTATTGCGTGGATCGCTTATTGATGATCGCACCCAGGACCTAAGTCCATGGAAAAGGTAGTAACGCACTCGGCCCAAGGAGGCCAGGGTTCGCTTCTGGTTCGTCTAACAGCCATCCTCGCCGCACTCGTTCTCGGTAGCGTCATCGGTGTCGCAGGGCTTGGACTTTTCGCAACCGTGCGATTTTTCAACGACCTCTGGCGCCTCCCCCTTCCCAGCGTTCTCTCATTTGAGGGGCTGTCCTTTAGCCCGATAGTGGGCATATCGCTCCTAGTCGCCGCCTTGATATCAGGGCAGATACTGAGATTCCTGGAACATGGTCGGCCCCATGGACCCGCTGACCTTATTCTTGGCGCCCAAAGAAATCACAGCCCAGACATCAAGGCTGGCATGCTCTCTTCGCTACTGGCAACCGTGAACCTTTCCGGAGGCGCATCGGTCGGGGTTTTCGGTCCCTTGATTCATTTTGGCGGATGCCTTAGCGCTTTCTTCGCACGGACTTTTCGTTCATTTACCAAGGATATTCCCCTAGATATCGCATTGGGGAGTGGCGCGGCAGCAGCAATTGCTGCGGTGTTTGCTGCACCCATCGGAGCCGCGATAATGGCTCATGAGGTAATCATTCGACGCTTCGGGTCACTCGGAACTGGTCCCGTGATTGCAGCGGCGTTTGGGGCTCACTGGGCTGCTCAGAACATCTGGGGAGACCACGGAATGTTTTTCGTCAAGTCAACCCCGGAATTCTCGGGAGAGACCGTCGTCCTAGCCATAGCCCTTGGAATCCTCACAGGATTCGTCTCTGTAATTTATATCCATGCAGTCACAGGGGCCCCCCGATGGGCGCAATCTAGCCAAATTCCCTTGGTCTGGAGACCGCTAGTACCCGCCTCATTTCTTTTTCTCCTATCTCCGCTATTCCCGCATTTACTTGGTGCTGGCCTTGGCGTCGTGGATCTCGCATTGGTGGGGCAGATGAGTCTTCTTCTGCTCATCTGCCTCGTCGCCCTTAAGATTCTAGCCACAAGCCTATGTCTGGGCTTTGGAATGTTCGGTGGCGTCTTTGCGCCAGCGCTCTTCATCGGTGCGCTTACCGGAGCAATCTTTGATGGCCTACTCAATGGGCTTTTTTCCATCGAATCTAGTTTTGCTATGGTGGGAGCTATCTGTTGTATTGCAGCCGTCATTGGTGCTCCGCTTGCATCAATTGTGATCGTCTTTGAACTCACCGGCAGTTACGAATGGGCGGTGCTCTCCATGATCAGCGTGGTCATTAGTCAGCAGATTTCTCGAAGCTGGGCCGGTCGATCACTCTTTGACAGACAGCTCGCGTTCCGAGGGTTGCACCTATCGGACGATCGCCCAACTGTTCGTACACCATAAGACCCAATCACCCAAAGCGATTTCTTCAACCGCGGATGAAACGCTTAAGGTAAAGAACTTCACCCATGAAAAAAGACTTCAAAGGCAACAAACAATTCCTCCCCACCAAGATCTGCCAGGCATGCGCGCGGCCCATGACATGGCGAAAGTCTTGGGCGAAAAACTGGGCAGAAGTAAAGTACTGCTCGGATGCCTGCCGGAAAACTGGAAGTTCAAAGACTTCCCGCATGCCCCCGAATGGATAAGGCCTCCATCGCATGCCGCGCAAGGCCCGACCCGGCCTCTGAATACATGTTGAATGAGGGCACCCCTAAGGCAGCAAGCTCTTCGACTTCTTCAGTGAACTTTGCAATCGCCACAACTTGACAGTCGATTCCAACACTCCGAATCTGCTGAGCCGCAAAGACATTGCTGTTGTGGCTCGGCATCGACAATACAATAAGTTCCTTCGCAGTACTCAGACGTAGCTTGTTCCAGAAATCCGTATCCGTGGCGTCTCCAACCAAGACATTACGGCCCTGAGCCCGCTGTAAGGCGACCCGCTGTTCGTCGTGCTCTATACCAATAATCTGGTGGCCAAAGTTCTTGCTCAGTTCATCGTAGGCACCCGTTCCCACGCGCCCCATCCCAATAATCAAGACACGCGCATCGCCCGTATCAATCATCCGATCGTTCGGATGGACACGGCCAGACTGGAAGCGATCCCAGAAAGGCTTGAGCTTCTGATACGCGCCCTCCGAGGCGCTCGTAAACGGCGCGGCCACGGCAAAGCTCAGACTCACTGCAATTGCGACCACCAGCAGCCAATCAACCGGTAGCCACCCCTGATTCACGCCCAAGGCCGCCACGATCAGACCAAACTCAGAGAAATTGGCAAGACTCAGCGCGGTGAATAGGGAGGTACGGGACCGCAGCCCATACCGGACCACAATGACGTAATACAGAAAAGTTTTGAGCGGCAGAAAGAGGCAGAGAGCCAGGGCAGCTATCACGACCTCAGGGGTGGGAAGACCCTGCATGCCTATCGACAGAAAGAATCCAACCAGCATTAACTCTTTAAAGTTCAACAGAGATCGGGCCAACTCCGCAGCCTTGGGATGGTTGGCGATCACCACACCAAGAATCAATGCGCCCAGATCTCCCTTTAGGCCCACCGAATAGAAGTACTCATAGCCGACACCGAGCGCAAAGAAAAGACCACTCAATACAAGCAACTCTCCGTGGCCCGCCGAGTCGAGCAGGCGATACAGAAGTGAACGCACCGCGGGCAACGCAAGCAGAAAGATAGAGAGCGCCCAGAGTGTGGGGTAACGTCCCTCGCTGATGGCGAGGAAAATAACGGCAAAGACATCCTGCATCACCAGGATGCCAATGGCGACCTTCCCATAAAACGCGGTCATGTCGCCTTTTTCCTCCAAAACCTTGACCGCAAACACCGTGCTGGAAAAAGACAACGCAAACCCCAGACCGACCATCGCCGGGAATGACAGATTCAACAGTGGTGACGGGAAAATCCGCTGACCAACCCACAAAATACCCGCGAAAAACGCGGTCGATGCCAGGACGTGCGCAATAGAACTGCCCCAGATTTCTGCCTTGGCCAAGGCACGCAGATCGAGCTTCAGGCCAATGCTAAAGAGCAGCAGCGTCACCCCAAGATCGGCGACCAACTGCAATCCTGTGGGGGCTGCGAATCCCGCAAGGTTGTAGGCAAAGCCCGCAGCCAAAAACCCAACCATCGGGGGTAGCCCAATACGACTTAGCAAGACACCAAACAGAAAGGCAAATCCAACAAGCGTGACGAGCATGGCGATGCAGTACCTCTCAACGATTTACACCATATTTTCAACTCGATCATAACGAACGCGTATCGAGCGACCAAAGACATGTTTGCAAAGTAAAACAACGACACGCGGAAGCGTTTTCGGGTTCCTCGCGATTGGCCGTACACTAGCCCACTTTGCGATGTCTAAACCCCATACTTACGGCGCCAATTAAGGGAGTACCGCTTCCGATGGGGGCGGGTTAAGAAGATACGAAGTGGCGAAGTCAACAGAGTGAGATCACCATGCTATTGCTAGAAGGATTCTGGTTTGTCGCGGGACTCGTCGCCCTTGTGGTCGGCGCCGACACACTGGTTCGGGGAGCCTCCAAGCTGGCCCTCTCTTTTGGGCTCTCGCCCCTTGTGGTGGGGCTCACCATCGTAGCCTTTGGTACCAGCGCACCTGAAATGGCCGTCTCGGTAGATGCTGTACTTGGCGGGCAGACCGATATTGCGGTCGGTAACGTTGTTGGCAGCAATATCTTTAATGTGCTCTTTATCCTAGGCGCCAGTGCCCTCATCGTTCCATTGGTTGTGCATATCCAGCTGATACGGCAAGAAGTACCCATTATGTTGGGCGGCAGCCTTTTGCTCGTAGCCTTCTGTCTCGATGGCTATGTTTTTCTCTGGGAGGGTATGGCGCTCCTACTGGCCCTCTTTGCCTACACTGGGTTCCTCGTCGTTCAGTCGCGACGCCAGACGGCTGCCGAGGTAAAGGAATACGACGAAGAAATTCAT
>Ga0169931_10008665_pt1 | contig 14794 bp, 19 predicted proteins | sample Kivu_15m_20L_FD_129675 | JGI IMG/M metagenome (GOLD analysis project Ga0169931, IMG submission 129675) | Freshwater microbial communities from Lake Kivu, Western Province, Rwanda to study Microbial Dark Matter (Phase II) - Kivu_15m_20L... | ecosystem: Environmental > Aquatic > Freshwater > Lake...
GATCCACAGTCATATGTTGACAGATACAATAATGAACCAAGTTACAAAAAATGGTTTGATGAAAACTTTCCAGAATATTCCTCAATTTATCAAGCAGTAGGTTTGGAAGAACCAAAAGAGATAGCTCCTTTTGTTGATCCAAACCTAGATCCACAATATTACATTGACAGATATAATAATGAACCAAGTTACAAAAAATGGTTTGATGAAAACTTTCCAGACATGACAATTTATGATGCAGTTGGACTGGAAGAATCTGAAATAAAAGAACCAGAAAGTGGACAATGTGGACCAGGAACAGATCTAGTTGATGGTATCTGTACAATAGTTGATAATTCACAGGGGGGAGGATGTCTAATTGCTACTGCAGCATATGGTTCTGAGATGGCACCGCAAGTACAATTCCTCAGAGAAATTAGAGATAATAAAGTGATGAGTACATCATCCGGAGTTTCATTTATGACTGGATTTAACCAATTTTATTATTCCTTCTCACCTACAATTGCAGATATGGAAAGGGAAAATCCAGTGTTTAAAGAAATGGTAAAAATTGGGATTACGCCAATGTTAGCATCACTATCCATAATGTCAGCAGCTGATACAGAACAAGAAATAGTAGGATATGGAATAGGTGTAATTCTAATGAATATTGGAATGTATTTTGTAGCACCAGTTATGTTGTTTTTCGGTATTAAAAAGGCAAAAACACGACTAAGTTTTTAATCATAATGAACACGATTACTAACATGGGCAAACTAAGTAGAAATCTTAGAATTTGTGGAGATTGCGGAGTTGTTTACACTTCTGTAAGTATGACAAAATACATTGATCAATGCCCAGTATGTCAGTCCAAAAGATACGAAGCAATGCCAATTAAATCAGATGTAGATTAAATATTCAATATAGATTTTTTAATAGAAACAAACTGTTGAGAATTATTGTCAGATGATCCTGAAATTGAGAAAATAAAACAAAAAAAGCTAGAAGAGATGCTTAAACAACAAAATCAGCCTCATATTCAACCAGGAATAATTGATCTAAATAGTACAAATTTTAATCAAATAGTTTCTGCTGACAATCCTACACTAGTTGATTTTTGGGCAAATTGGTGTGGTCCATGTAAAAGCATGCATCCAATATTTGAAAGTCTTTCAAAAAAATACACAAACATAAAATTTGCGCGAGTTAATGTAGATCAAAATCAAAATATTGCAATGAAATTTTCAGTGCAGTCAATTCCCATGTTTATCATGTTCAAATCGGGACAAATCATGGATAAAATGATGGGTGCAGTTGGTGCTCCCGGAATACATATGATTTGTAAAAAATATTCAAACTAGTAAGCGTAAGCTGCATCTTTTTTACGTTGAATTTCTATAATTTCATTAAAAATTTCTTGTTCTTCTGAGCTTAGTTTATGCATAAATTTAGCAAGAATTTTTTTTGCCTCATGTGAAGGAGGAAAAGTATAGAATACTTCTTCTTCAAAAATTTGTCTGCCAATTGTTATACCCTGAACTGAACATGCAACCTCTTGACCAGATTTTGCAGAAGTTACAGTTTTTTTATCTAATTGAAGCTGATGTACTAAACCAATTTTTCTTCCATCTTTATTCATAAAGGGAACTTTTTGTTTTAATGTTCCAACATCAACTCTGATTCCAAATACAGCAGGGTCAGTATTTCTAAAAACATATCCTTTGAGAAATGTGAATTTAGAAATTGGAGTCAGTTCTGCAAATATTGCATCATCTTCATTTGCAGTATCTTCGCTTACCCATGCATTATAGTTATCAATTAAACTGTAGATTATTTTGTCTTCAAAAATTTTGATATGACCACTTTCAGATTCTTCTTTTGCATCTGGAAGAATTTTCACATTAAATGCCAAAACAACTCCCAAATGTCGATCATTTTCTTTAATTGCTCTAGTTTCCATTATGTCACGACGATTAACAGGTCCAATATCGGCTTTCGATATCGGTACTTGAGAACGTCGTAGCATCTCAACTATTGCCTCAAGCGAGCCTATGGTGTCACATTTTAAAACAACGCCATTAGTCTCAGTATCAATAAACACTGATTTCATTTCAGATTCAATTAGTTTGGTATATTTTTTTACATCATCTTCATTTGATGCAACATAAAGTGTACTGCCTGGTAAAACTCCTTCAAGGTCAGGGGATGCAATTTTGAGTCCTGCAGCAGCATCTACACTTTGTACTGGTTTGAATTTATCTCTAGGATCTCTCATTTCATCAAGCGGTTTTGGTAAAAGAATTGCTTTTGGTTTTGTTATAATAACAGAATCTCTTTTTGCAACCACAATAGTATCAGTTTTTTTTATACTTCCATCAATCAAAATTATATTTGCGGTATGTCCTAGTCCTATCTCCTCATTAACTTCGAGTACAATTCCCCTTGATTCTTTTTCTTTCTGATCTAATCTTTTTTGCAAGTATTGTTGAGTTAATCCAACTAATACTGCAAGTAATTCAGGAATTCCAACTCCAGATCTTGCAGAAATTGGCACAATCGCAATTTCAGATTTAAAATCTTTAACTCGATAAAATGCTTCAGATTGATATCCCAAAACAGATAGAGTTCCCACAACATCATATATTTTTTGATCAAGATCTGTTTGAATAAATTGATCTTGTTCTTTGATTGCTTGTGTGATAAATTTAGTGTCTGACTTTCTCCATCCAGATATTTGATCACATTTGTTTAGTGCAACAACAAATGGAACTTTTCTGCTTTGTAGAATTTTTAGACTTTCATTTGTTTGAGGTTGAAATCCTCTGTTAACATCAACTACAAGTATAGCAATATCAGCTGCAGAGCCACCTCGCGCTCTAAGATTTGTAAAAACTTCATGTCCAGGTGTGTCAATAACTAGAATTCCAGGAACCTGATTTTCTGATTCTTGTAATTTTTTGTATAATGGTCCACATGTTTCTTTAATTGTTTCAGTAGGAAGAAAACTTGCTCCTATATGTTGAGTAATTCCACCAGCTTCTCTACCTTGAACTCCAGTGCCTCTAATTCTATCTAAGAGAGACGTTTTACCAGAGTCTACGTGACCTAAAACTACCACGATGGGTTGACGAATTTGCAATCAGATCACTCAAATGCTACCCTCGATTCGTGATCAAAACTTTCTTGTGAATCAGATGCATGAATAATATTGTCACTAAATCCTAATCCAAAATCTCCACGAATAGAACCAGGTGCTGCTTCAAATGATTTTGTTGCACCAATCATAATTCGTGTGGTTGCAATTGCATTATTCCCTTCGATTATTGCTGCAACTACAGGTCCAGATGTAATAAAAGATGTCAGCTCACCAAAAAATGGTTTATCTTTATGTACGCCATAAAAATTTTCAGCTTGTTTTTGTGTGAATGTAAACATCTTTAATTTTAAAAGTTTGAATCCCTTTCTTTCAAATCTTGCAATAACTTCACCAGTAAGTTTTCTAGCTACTGCATCTGGTTTTACAATGAAAAGAGTTTGTTCAGTCAATTTTATTTCTTGTGTTGAATTCCGCCTTTGACGTATTTTTTGGTCCACTTTAATTTTCTTGGATCACGTTTTAGTTCTAGAGCATTTTTCTTGCATTTTGCTGAACAGAACCATAAAACAGTTCCATCATTTTTTGCAAGCATTGTACCTGAACCTTTTGCAACAGGTCTAGCACAAAAACTGCAGGGTTTAACTAAAAGACTCATCTATTTCACCTAATGAATTTTCTTTGCTTCTCTCTCGGTTTCTCTTAACATAAGAATTTCTCCTATTCTAACAGAACCTTTAACATTTCTTGTAAGAATTCTACCTTTATCCTTACCAGAAAGAACTTTTACTCTAACTTGAATGACTTCACCTGCAATACCAGTCCTACCAACAATTTGAATAATTTCAGATTGAGTTACGTCGTCAGTTGTGGTACTCATTTGCTAGACTTTCCACCTTTAATTTTAGCAATTGCTGAGACAACTTGGTCAACTATATGTTGTGCATCACCAGCATCTAAAATTGCTGCAGCGGCAGAAGTAATGTCAATGCCCAAAGACTTTCCTAATTCTTGTTTACTTGGAACAAATGCATATGCCGCACCTTGTTCTTCACATAAAATAGGAAGATGTGCTACTACTTCTGGTGGTTCAACATCTTCAGCGATAACGATAAGTTTGCTTGTACCTCGTTCAATGGCTTTTGTTGCCTCATTGGTTCCTTTCTTTACTTTACCACTGGTAGATGCAACTCTAACAGCTTCCAAGATTGGATTTACCAGTTCCTCTGGCGTCTCAAATTTTACATAATAAGCTTTACCCATACTATGTCACCCTTTAGGGATCATTCTCCATTCCCATCATGCTATGGATTGGTTTTAAAAGTGTTATCGGAAATGACAGACTTGACTTTTTGAATGTATTTTGACATCAAAGTGTCTAGTTTTTGCTGACTTTCAGCTTCTCCATATATTCTAATGATGGGTTCTGTACCACTGGGTCTTATCATAACCCAGTTTTTAGAATCTATTGTAATTTTGATTCCGTCAGTTATATCAGAATTAGGAAATTCTTCTTTTAGTGATTTTATTAGTTTTTTAGAATCATCTTGAGAACATGGAACTTTATCTTTTGTTGTAAAAGAGGGTGGAAGTTCAGAAATTAATTCAGATAGTGTTTTTTCAGATTTTGCTAAAAGATCCATCATTAAAGCTAAAGTCATACAACCATCTCTTACCTGATTATGTTTTCCAAACATGAATCCCCCATTTTCTTCAAAACCAATTAATGCATTTGTAGGTACCATCTTTCGTGATACTTCTACACTTCCAACTTTAGTTCGAATTACTTTTGAATGAAATTCATTTGCAACAAGTTCTATATTTGAACCAGAATTCAAACAAGTAACAACTAGAGAATTAGGATTTTTTTGTAAAATAAATTTTGTAAGCACCAGAGCAGATTTATCACCAGTAAGAATCTCTCCGTTATTATCACAAAATATACTTCGATCTCCATCACCATCAAATGCAATTCCAAAATCTGCATTATTTTCTTTAACTGATTTGGAAAGTTCAGAAAGATTTTGAGGAGTTGGTTCAGAACCACGCCCAGGAAATTGTCCGTCAATTTTATCATTAATTAAAAATATTTCACATCCTACTGATTTACAAAATATCGTGGCAGTAACTGCCTGTGCCCCATTTCCTAAATCCAAAACAACTTTCAGATGTTTTGATTTTATTTTCTGGAAATCTATATGTGAAATTATTCCATTAACATAAACATCAATTGCTCTGTTTTCTTTACCTGTAGTTCCAAATGTAGTTGGATTTTTTATCCAATTTTTATTCAAAAAAATATCTTCTATTACCAATTCATCTTCTCGTGGTATTTCTACACCATCTTTTGCAGCGGGTTTAATTCCATTATATTGTGGAGGGTTATGAGATGCTGTAATCATAATTCCACCAGAATATCCAAGTTTCTTCACAGCATATTCAAGACATGGAGTTGGTACAAGTCCTGCATTATTACAGTCAAGTCCGGTATAATTTATTGCAGAACATACAACTTTTGCAATTATTTGACTTGATTCTCTTCCATCGTATCCAACCAATATTGGTCCTGATTTGAAATAAGTTGCAATTGCCAATGTCATATCATGTACAAATTCTAAGCTAAAATCTTCAGAAAAAACACCGCGAATGCCATTTGTTCCAAAAAATTTTGCCATAGTTCACTTCAATAATAGATAAATTTGTGTTTAATGGCAAGTCCGATGCGGGAGTCGCCCAGCCTGGTCAAAGGCGTAGGGCTTAGGACCCTATCTCTTAGGAGTTCGTGGGTTCAAATCCCACCTCCCGCATTGGTTGTCTATTTCTGTGAATGATTAATAATGAGAAAATAGTGATCAAAAAAAGTTATGAAAAAGACAGTGATTGGCATTACAGTAGTTGGAAAAGATAGAGAGGGGATAGTTGCAGCATTTACTAATTTTGTATTTGAAAACGGTGGAAACATTGAAAAAGTAAATCAAAATGTTGTCAAAGGTCTTTTTGGAATGTATCTTGAAGCATCATTTACAAAGATAGTAAATGTGAAAAAATTTGATTCTGGGATTCAATTATTATCAAAAAAAGAGAAAATGGATGTAAGTACACATCATGAAACAAATTCTGAAAAAAATATTGCAATACTAGTTACAAAAGAACCACTATGTCTAGAAACAATACTTGATGCTGCCAAAAAGAAATCATTGAAAGGATTCATTTCAGCAATAATAGGTACTGAAAAAACATTAGAACCAATAGCAAAAAAAGCAAAAATTCCATTTATTACAATCTCAGAATCAAATCAAGAAAAAGCTGAAGAAAAAATATTAGAAATTTGTAAAAAATATGAGATTGATCTAATTGTTCTTGCAAGATATATGAAAATACTTAGTCCAAATTTTGTGTGGAGGTATCCAAACAGAATAATCAACATTCACCCATCACTCTTACCTGCATTTCCAGGTGCACTTGCATACGCGCAAGCATTTGAGAGAGGAACAAAAATAGTTGGTGTAACTGCCCACTACGTAACGGAAAACTTGGATCAGGGACCAATAATTTTCCAAGATTCTTTTAAAGTTGATCCAGATGATTCTTTAGAGGAAATTAAATCCAAAGGTCAAAAATTGGAAGCAGACACTTTGCTTAAAGCCACAAAGATGCACCTAGAAAACAAACTCGAAGTTCGTTGGAGAAAGGTTCATGTCAAGTCAAAGTGAAATAAATGGTAGAAATTAAATCCCAATTTGATCCCGAACTAAGGAAAATCATTAAAAAGAAAAAACAGATTGCAATTATTCCCGTAGGCTCAATAGAACAACATGGTCCACATCTACCAATTTCTACTGATTCGGATATTGTTACAGAAATAGCAAAAAGATTATCAGAAAAGATGAATTGTTTTCTTTTACCTACATTAACATATGGAGTATCGTTTGAACATTCACCGTTTTTTAACATTAGTATCAGAGAAACAACACTTCGTACTATCATGAGTGATTTGTGTAAATCACTTCTTGCAAATAACATCAAAACAGTTTTTATCATTAATGGACATCATGGAAATCAAAAACCATTAAAAAACATCGATGGAAAATTCAGAAAATTATCAAAAAACAAACTCCGAATTTTTTCACTTTCATATTGGCATTTTATGCAAAGAGAATTTGATCATGCTGGATTTGTGGAGACCTCATTGATGCTTGCAATTTCAAAAAATACCAAAATGAAATTGGCCAAAAAAGGACTTGTAACAGATGGAATGAAACAACATCAAATCAAAAAGCTAGGACAATTAGCATCAAAATCATTTCCAAAAGTTACAGAAAACGGAATTTGGGGAGATCCAAAAAATGCAACAAAGAGAGACGGGTTGGTGATTTTAGATGAAATCATGAGAAATCTTGGAAAAAAGTGTCAAACTTGCCTTACTGAGCATAGTTCAAAGTTACACCAATGAAATTTTAATATAATCCCTCAATATCAAAGCCAATAAGTGATATAATGTCCGTTGATATGGCAGTAAAAGTATTGGATGAGAGTATCAATCAAATAGTATTGATAAAGCTCAAAGGCGGTAAAACCATTAGAGGCAATCTACTTGGTTTTGATCAGCACATGAACCTGCTACTTGACTCATCAGAGGAAATTCCTACTGAGGGCAATTCAAAAAGCCTAGGCACCATTGTTGTAAGAGGAGACAATGTTGTAATGATATCTCCTCCACCAGCAGCAAATTAGGTGAATTGAGATGACACGCGGCACAACTTCTATGGGTGGTTTTACAAAGAAAAAAGTACACATTAGATGTAGAAGATGTGGTAATAATGCGTTTCATAAGAGACACCACCAATGTGCAAGTTGTGGATTCCCAGAGGCTAAACGCAGAAAGTATTCCTGGATTAAATGGTATACGTAGATGCAAGAGATTGCAATAATTCTTAGTTCTATAGCTGGTGTTGCTACAGCAGCTGCTGCAAGAAAAATGCCAAAAAACAAAACACAGTTACTTAGTTTAGGTGCTAGTTCACATATTAGAACTCAAATTAATTCTTTAAAAATTGAGAAAGATATTCTAACAAAAACAATTTCTAGATTATATCAAACAGATTATGATTTTCCAAAAATTCAAAAAGACAAGCTATTGTTAAAGTATCAACACCAATTAGGAATTGTACTTGCAAAATTAGAAAAGCTTGAAGATGCAAGCCATCATCCAGATCTAGGACCTATCGGTGACGGATTAATTACATTAATGGATCAAAAGCTATCAAGATTAGATGATAGATTATATGAATTATCATCAAAGATCATAGCTGCAAATCCAACTACAGAAATAAAAGAAGAGAGTATGGAAACAAAACCAGAAGCAAAACAAAATAAGAAAATATTTAATTTTGAAAAACCAAAAGAAACAAAAATAGATCCTATCATAATACCACAGCCAAATTCTAGACAATCATTTGAATTAACTACATTAACTAGATTTTCAAATAAGGAACCAAAGTTCCCATTATTTGAAAAAGCAGTTGAACCAAAAGAAGAAATCATTCAAGAAATGATCAAACCAAAAGAAGAGATCAATGTAGTTCAACCAAAAATAGAAGATAAAATTGAGATTATACAAGAAATTAGTACAAAGCCAGAGATCAAATTTGAAACAAAACCAGACATAAACAAAGAAGTTGCAAAAATAACTGAGCATAAGGCTCTTCCAGAACCAAAGAAATCAAATCCAACTGCAGTATTAGATGATGACTTTGATGAAGATAATTCAGATGATTTAGATAAGATCAAAGGCGAAATAATGAAAGTACTCTCCAAGATTGAACAAGCCGAGGTAGAGTAATTGTCCTATGATGGTGCCATTGAGGCATTATCAACTGATGCATTAAAATTTGTAAAAGACGATTTTGTAATTGGGTTAGGTAGCGGTAGAGCAGCTACTGCATTTGTTAAATCTCTTTCATCATTTATAAAAATAAAAAATTATAACATCAAAGGAGTTCCAACTTCATTACAAATTAAATTGATTGCTGAAAAAGGAGGAATTCCATTAGTTGAAGCTGAACAAGTTGATCATATTGATATTGTTTTTGATGGTGCTGATCAAATTGATTCGCAAAAATTTGTCATCAAAGGTGGTGGTGGAGCTTTATTGCGAGAAAATATTTTGTTTAATCTAGCAAAAAAAGTAGTAATCATGGCAGATAAATCAAAATTTGTTAAAAACTTTACAAGATCAGTTCCAGTTGAAGTTCATCCTCAAGCAAGGAATTTAGTTACTTATGAAATCAAAAAATTAGGAGGAAAAGCAGAACTTCGTCTAATTGATAGAGGCTATCCATTCTTTACAGAGAATGGAAATATTATTCTAGATTGTGATTTTGGAGTAATAAAAAATCCAAAAATCCTATCTCAAAAAATAAAACAAGTAGCAGGAGTGGTAGAATCTGGAATATTTATCAGAAAACCCGATGTCATTTACAGAGCCAAAACAGGCGGTAAATTTGACATAATTTAGAGATTATTTTACGGAAAAACAATTCAGTGTTAAATCATTACAATTTGAGGATTTGAGAGTATAGATGCTGTTTTGAATTATTCATCATCAGAAATTAGCCATGATAAGCCTCGGACTTCTTCCCAAGCATGTTTTTGTTCAGTGGTATTTTCTAACATATCATAGTATAATGAAAATTAGTTTAAAAGATCTATGAACAATTTGTTCAGATCAATGATCCATAATCTAATGAACAGACTTGGGCCAAAGTGCCCAAGTCTTGGACGATGGTTTGGTCACAGCAGGCGAATGACTCCATTAGCGTATGATAACCATAGTAAGTTTAGAAATTTTCCTTAAAAGACTCACGTAGAAATTATCAGTAGGATCTAAATACTATTTTGAGAAGACATGAATAGTTGGGTCTCTCACCAAACAACTAATCGTTGCTGGTCTTAAGATCCAATTAAATATTTTATTTGATAATTGATATTTAGGAGATAGAACGTTTAACAAACTTTCCATGACCTAATTTTCCAACAACTTGAAAATCTTCAGCCACAAGTTGACCTCTTACTATTGTTTTAACTGGCCATCCTTTCAGTGACATTCCCTCATATACAATATAATCAGAAAAGCCACCAAATAGTTCTGAGGAAACCTTATTTTCTTTTTTTAAATTTATCATTGTAACATCAGCATCAGCACCTTTATCCAGTGTTCCTTTTGTTGGATACATTCCAAATATTTTGGCAGCATTTGTACTAGTAAATTTTACAAATTGTTCAAGTGAGATTCTATTTTTATTTACACCCTCACTCAATAAAATTGGAATTACAGTACCTATGCCTGGAAATCCAGCAAGAGCACCCCAAACATCAGTACCACCAAGTTTCAGTTTTAATTGATTTGCAACATGATCTGTACCTATAGTATCAATTAGATTATGAGATAATGCATCCCATACAGCAGCATTATCTTGAACAGTTCTAATCGGAGGCATAACTTTGGCAAGATATCCTTTTTGATTTTCATAAGACAGTGTAAGATAATGTGGACAAGTTTCAACAAAAATTTTAGTTCCTAGTTTTCGTTCTTCTTTAATTTGCTCTAATGCTTTTTGAGAACCAATATGAACAAAATAGATTGTACAGTCATAATTTCTTCCAAATTTTGAAATTGTCTTTATTGCCTTTGCTTCAAATTCTGGTGAACGGCTTTCAGACCATGCAGGAAGTCCATCACGATTTTTCTCTTTAGCGGTCTTTATTCCACATGCACATGATTCATAATCTTCGGCATGAACTAAAACAGGACAACCAAGTGATGCGGCATTTTTTACAATTTCTTCTACTATTTCGTCAGTTACATTTACTGTCGCTTCTGATAATTGAGTTGAATACGGCGCCATGTCCATATACACATGACCTACATCACCACCAAGATTCATGTAAATTTTAAATGAAGTGATTCCTTTTTCAATACAGTAAGACATTTCTTTAATTTGTTGAGGAGTAAAAATAGATGCATGGATTGTATAGTCAACATAGTGATTTTTGGATGCAGCTTCTAGTTGATCTCGCAATGAATTTTTAAATGAATTTCCAAGTCGTAACATTCTCATCATCGTTGTAATTCCACCAATAGCTGCAGCGTGTGATTCTGTTTTTGCAGCCTGATCAATTGGAGAATATACTCCATAATGAACATGAGTATCTATTGGTCCAGGTATTGAGATTAGACCATTTCCATTTATTTTATGATCACATGCAGGAATATCGTTTGTGAAACCAACAATTTTTCCTTCATCAATTATGATATTTTTGTCAAGCATCCCTTGAGGTAAAATTATGTGTGAATTTGTGATCACGGTATCATACGTCATCAGAAAATTTTCATGTCTTGCAGTCTATTATGCGTTGAGATAAACGTAGGTTTAGATAATTTCTGGACAAAATTTGATAAATTGTTCATAATAATAGTAAAAATTAGAACATGGCAAAATTCATCATTTTCAGATATGCATTGCTCAAATATAGCATCTCATTTTTTATTTGATTATGAAAATTCACTTCAAAGTATTTATCTTACTTTCAAGTAGTGATAAATTCATTATGAATAAAAAATTACTTGTTTTACTCTTATTTGGTTTGACAGTTTTACCGATCTTTGGATTTTCCACACTTGCTTTTGCAAATAATTCAGATATTCCTGATTGGATTAAAAATAATGCAAAATGGTGGTCTGAAGGAACAATTAGTGAATCAGATTATATCAAATCATTACAATATCTTATTACAAATGGCATTATCCAAATTCCAATTACTGAAGTAACTGCAGCTCAAACATCAGTAACAGATGAAGAACGTGCTCAGAGTTTTAAAGTGACTATTTCCAACATTGTAGCTCCAATTTCAACAACATATTTTGAAAAATTTGAAATGACTAGCTCCGAATCAGGTGCAGCAGACGATCCTCGTGGTAGAATGTATGAATTTAGAGATATTAACCCGAAATTCTTTTTAGAATCTTTACCAAATGCTGACAAAAAACAATTCTACAAATTTGTAAGTGATTGGATGGATAGAGGAGATCTTAACAAATTTAACATTGATATTGATGTGTTAGACGGAAAAGGTGCCATAATTCAAACTTGGAAATTTGACAAATGTGAGATTACAAGTTATGGCACATACCTACAAGATACAGTTTTCATATATCAATTTTCTAAATCTCAAGATTCTGAAATTCGAGACAGAACCAACTTTAGCTGTGTTGGTGTTCACTTGGTAGTTCCTTAGAGATAAACAAATGAAATATTAGTTGATATATTTTTTGTTTTGAAAATAATATAAAAATTCCCCTGTTTTGTCCAGGTATACTTATTCCGAAATTTACCAAGATATTTTTTACATCTTCAGAGTTCATCATCCGATATCCTTCTCGAGTCAACTCATCAACAATTTTAAGAAATTCATCAAATCCTCCTAGTTTGCGACTAACTATGGCAAGAGCATTTGTTTTGTAATAAATAAATTCTTTATGGTGCCTTATCTTTTCAATGTCCTTGTACTCTTTTTTTATTCCTCTACGTTGTTCTTTACTAATATCCATTATGTCTTTTTCAACGTCTGAGACAGACTCTTTGATTCTTTCTTTGATGGATTTTCCCAGCTTTCTTTAGAAAATGAATAAAAACACATCTCTTAGAGGTAATGCACGGGCCGGTGGTTTAGTGGTATAATGCCTCGTTCGCAACGAGGATGTCGGGGGTTCAATTCCCCCCCGGTCCATTAAAAATAGTTTCCAGAAACTATTATACATAAACAATGATTATAATCTTCCATGAAGGTTTTTGATGGAAAAAAAGCAGCACAAGAATACATGTCAAAACACACTCTTGCATTTTCTACTCCAGAACTAACTCTTATGAGATTTGCATTTTGGTTAGGAGATACAGTTCCAGATCCTGAAAATAAAGAAAATTCACTTCCACGAATGCTAACATTTATGGTAGAACAAGACTTTGCACCAATCTTAATTGATGATGACAAATACGAACCATCTGGTGCTGTAAAAAGCTCAAATGTTTATGGAAATGCATTTTCAAAAACTACACAAGATGGAAAATTCTGTTCTGAATGTGGTACAACTCTATCAAATACAGCAAAATTCTGTCCTGAATGCGGTACAACACAGGATTAATTTTTAAAAATAATTTTAGGCCTTAGTTCCACATTTTGTGCAAAACTTTGCGTTTGGTCTTAATGATGCACCACATGATTTACATCCATTTCCACTAGATTCAACAGTTCTTCTTGGCATTAATGATGGATCTGGAGATGGTAAAGTTCCAACATCACCAAAGGCTTCTTTTGCAGATACAATTCCAGGAGGACCACCAACAGGATTTTGGGCAGAACCTGATCTTGGCATACCCATTCCACTCATCATTCCAGGTTGTCCCATTCCCGGCATCAATCCAGGTGATTGAGTATTACCAGTACCTGCACCCCGAGATTTTTTCAGCTCAAAAATTACTTTGATTGCTAAAAATTCTAGTGCAGAATAAGCTACAACATAATCACCTAATTTTTGAAAGAATTCTTTATCACTTAGCAGACCTTTTTTGTACATGTTATTTGTGTCAAGAAATGATTCATAGTAACCTTGAGATTCATCAAACAAGCTTTGTAGTTTGTCAAAAAGCATGTTAAGAGTATCTACTTCACCAAATGACATACCGATGCTTTATTTTTGGAATATTAATTACTTTAGGATCAAAAAATAGAAAGATGTGTAATGATTTATGCTTGTAATGCTCTATCAATCATATTTTTGTATGATTCTTTTGATGCAGCGCCAACTTGCTGACTAACTATTTCACCTTTGTTAAGGAGAATTAAGGTTGGAATGCTAAAGACATTGTATTTGGATGCTAATTCGTTAGCCTCATCAACGTTGACTTTGACAAATTTTACTTTACCTTGATAATCATTTGCCAATTCTTCAACTACAGGGCTTACCATTCTACATGGACCACACCATTGAGCCCAAAAGTCAACAAACACTGGTATATCAGAGTTAATCACATTGATTTCCCAAGACTTTGCATCTGAAACTTCTGTTATTCCCATAATAATTATAATTTATTGAACATCCCTAAAAATGTTCACAAGAGTTCACACCGTATTTTTTGTTGGATAGAAAATCAAAAAATGATTTAATGATATATACTTAAATGTCGTTTCAATAAAACGGAAATATGAGCGCCGAACTTAGACTTAAAAAATTACGAGGATCTGGCGGTTATGTAATGGCAACTGTAAATGACCAGCAGCAAATGAAAGGCAACCTGGGAGGTCCAGATTTATTTTTAGCACCTATTGGCAGATTAGATAGTCAAAGAATCACTAAACATTTTTGCAATACATGTGAAAAAGAATTTGAAGGTCCTCCAAAAATTGAATTTGAAAATCCAAACGAGGAGGTTGCAGAAAATTTAATTCTTGCAGAAAAAGGTCAATACATTTGCAATTCTTGTAAAGCAATAATAGCTGAATATTGAGAATTTAAAAAACAAAATGAAACAGTAGATGTCGGAAGTGCAAAGCCATTAGAGCCTTCTAGTCAAACTGTCGCACCAAAAGTTCCGGAACCAGCACAAACTCAAATAAAAACAGAAACTAGTGTACAATCATCTACTCAACCAAGTTCATCTACTA
>Ga0169931_10008666_pt1 | contig 14793 bp, 9 predicted proteins | sample Kivu_15m_20L_FD_129675 | JGI IMG/M metagenome (GOLD analysis project Ga0169931, IMG submission 129675) | Freshwater microbial communities from Lake Kivu, Western Province, Rwanda to study Microbial Dark Matter (Phase II) - Kivu_15m_20L... | ecosystem: Environmental > Aquatic > Freshwater > Lake ...
TACGAGGCCGAAATCAACATCCATTACGTTTACAGCTTCATCCGCCGCCCTGAGGGCAAATCCGCCCTCGCGATCAACGCCGAGGACGCCGAGGTTGCCGCCCAGGCTCTCGCCCAGCGCGGCTTCCGCATCCTCACGCAGGCCGACATCGCGCGCTGAGCGACGGTGGTTCTTGGCCGCAGTGTTAAATTAGGCTCGGGACCCTAGTCTCTCCCGCCTCCCCGCTGCCGCCGTCCAGCCTCGCCGGGGGCGGTTTCCGGGCGCGAAACGCGATCGGATAGCCGGATCGCAAAATTTCATAACTAGTTGTTTCGAAATCAAAAAGACGATTTGCCGCCCTTCGGGCCCGCGCCTGGGGCGCCCCTTCGTTGATGAGTCGCGGCTCCTTTATCTGCCTCTAGTCCCATCACGGGCCGACGGACTCGGCTCGGCAGGACCTCAATTCAGGATTTAGACCTCGTCCGGTCGCGTGCGGGTACGACGCGGGCGGCCTCGCCCTGATGGCAACCACGCCCTCGAACTCCTTCAAAATCGTGGAATTTGCACTTGCCGGCGGCGCCGGAACTTGCGGTTGTGGCGCCTTGCGTCAGTGGGCTCCCGCCGGTTGCGGGTGCCCACCATGACTGGTCCCGCACTCCGCGGGATTGCAACGGTGACGCCGGCTCGGCCCGATTTCCAGTCGGGAGGAGCGGGTGGCACGGGGTCCGCAAGGGCTCCCTACAGTCGTGTTCATCAACCACAAACCCATGTCCACCCTAGTCGTTAAGCCCCAGATCATCTCGGAATATAAGAACCACGAGAAGGACACCGGCTCGTCCGAAGTCCAGGTCGCGCTCCTGACCGCCCGCATCAACCACCTGACTGAGCACCTCCGCACGCACCGCAAGGACTTCCACTCGCGCCGCGGACTGCTGCAGATGGCTTCCCGCCGGCGCAAGCTCCTCGATTACTTGAAGCGGACCAACCTGCCCAAGTACAACGAGCTGCTCCAGAAGCTCAACCTCCGCAAATAACCCTTTCGTCTAACGGGCGACCCGATCCGCGGGTCGCCCGTTGTCTTTTCGACGCTCGACCAGACCGGGACATTTCCGTTTGGCGCCCCCCGCGGGATGCGCCGGACGCCAAACGGAAATCTCTCGCGTCTGCCGGGTAGACGGCAGTGACCGACTGATTATCGCGTGGCCCCGGGTTCCGGGGCTGCCGCCGCTCCCCTCCCGGGGAGCCCGCGAACGTCCGCCAAGCCCAGGGCGTTGGCCCGCTCGCTCTAACCTCCCGCTGCCCTTTGACCGTCCGTATCGTCCGTAGTGTTCGTTTATGAATCAGAAACATAATGTCACCGTCCCCGGCCTGGGGATCACGTTCTCCACCGGCACCTACGCCGGGCTCGCCAATGGCGCCGTCAACGTCGGTGTCGGCGAGACCAACGTCTTCGTCACCGCCTGCATCGCCCAGGGCACCAAGCCCGGCCAGGACTTCTTCCCCCTCACGGTGGATTACCGCGAGAAGTACGCCGCCGCCGGCCGCTTCCCCGGTGGTTATTTCAAGCGCGAGGGCCGTCCCTCCGAGAAGGAGATCCTCACCTCCCGCCTCTGCGACCGTCCCTGCCGCCCGCTCTTTCCGGAGGGGCTCCTGAACGAGGTCCAGATCATCGGCCAGCTGCTCTCCGCCGACCAGCTCAACGAGTCCGACATCCCGATGGTCAACGGCGCCAGCGCCGCCCTCGCCATCTCCGACATCCCGTGGGGCGGCCCCATCGGCTGCGTCCGCGTCGCCCTGATCGAGGGCCAGTTCGTCGCCAACCCCACCATCGAGCAGATGTACGGGTCCTCGCTGGACCTCATCTACGTGGGCAACAAGCGCGATATGCTGATGATCGAGGGCAGCGCCGACCAGTTGCCTGAGGAGGAGTTCATCAAGGCCCTCGAGTTCGGCCACCAGGCGATCCAGCCGATCATCGCCGCGATCGAGGAGCTCGTGCGCCTCGCCGGCAAGCCGAAGGCCACCTTCCCGCTCGTGGGCGCCACCCCGGCCGCGCGTGCGATCATCGAGCGCGTGGTCCCGACCGAGCGCCTCATCACCGCCATCTTCGGCAAGGAGAAGGCCGTCCGTTCCGCCGCGGTGAAGGCGCTCAAGGAGGAGGCCAAGGCCGCCCTCGTCAAAGAGCTCGGCGCGGACAAGTTCACCGATGTCGACCTGAACGTCGTGTTCGAGGACCTCCAGTACAAGGCCTACCGCAAGAACGTCCTCGAGAAGGGCGTCCGCGCCGATGGCCGCGGCCAGAAGGACCTCCGCCCCCTCAGCGCCTCGGTCAGCGTCCTCCCCCGCGTCCACGGTTCCGCCGCCTTCCAGCGCGGCGATACCCAGAACATCGCCCTCACCACCCTCGGGCCCACCAAGGAAGCCCAGGAGATGGACGGCCTCACCGGCGGCGCCACCAGTAAGAGCTTCATCCTCCACTACAACTTCCCGTCTTTCTCCGTGGGCGAAACCGGCCGCTTCGGCGCCCCGGGCCGCCGCGAGATCGGTCACGGTGCCCTCGCCGAGCGCTCGCTCGTCCCGGTGCTGCCCCCGGAGGACGCCTTCCCGTACTCCATCCGCGTCGTCAGCGAGATTATGGCCTCCAACGGCTCGACCTCGATGGCCTCGATTTGCGGCGGCTGCCTCTCGCTGATGGACGCCGGCGTGCCGATCATTGCCCCCGTCGCTGGCATCTCCTGCGGTCTGATGACCCAGAATGACGACGCCGGTGGCATCGAGAAGTGGGTCACGATCACCGACATCCTCGGTGAGGAGGACCACTTCGGCGATATGGACTTCAAGCTCGCCGGCACGACCAAGGGCATTACGGGCTTCCAGCTCGACCTGAAGATCAACGGCCTGCCGTTTGAGATCGCCAAGACGGCCATCTTCCAAGCCCGGGACGCGCGCGTGGAGATCCTCAAGGTGATGCTGGCTTCGCTGCCGGCGCCCCGGGCGGACCTCAGCCGGTACGCCCCGCGGATCCAGACGATCCAGATTGATCCCGAGAAGATCGGCCTGCTCATCGGGCCGGGCGGCAAGACGATCCGGCGCATCACCGAGACCACGGGTGCGCAGATCGACATCGCCGAGGACGACTCAGGCAAGGTGTTCGTCTACTCGAATAATGCCGACGCGATGAACCGCGCGATCGCCGAGATCGACGGCCTGTGCGGCGGCGGTTCCGGCGGTGGCGGGGCGCCGATCGAGATCGGCAAGCTGTACCAGGGCCGCGTGACGGGCATCAAGGACTTCGGCTGCTTCGTCGAGTGCACCCCGGGCAAGGAAGGCCTCGTCCACATCAGCGAGTTGGCGGACTTCCGGGTTCGTCGGACCGAGGACGTGGTGAAGATGGGCGACTCGATCTGGGTCAAGTGCGTGGGCATTGACGAGCGTTCGGGCAAGGTGCGTCTGTCGCGCAAGGCGGCGATGAAGGAGATGGAGGCGCAGAAGCCGGCGGCCCCGGCGGCCGAGGCTCCCGCGACCCCGCCTTCGGCCTGATCTCGGCCGCCGGAATGGTTTCGAGCCGCGACCCTAGGGTCGCGGCTTTTTTTGGTCCACTCCGCCGCCGCGGCGTGGACCCAACCCTCTGCAGCCGCTGGCGAAGGAGGGTCCCGCCGTCGTGTCCGCCAAAGTCTGTGCGATCCGGTACTCACCAAGTCTGGTCCGAGCCCAACTGGTGCCCTGGAAATAGGATCCGTAAGAGACTGGCGCCCTCCCGTCTAGGGTGGGCAGGAGGCGGCGGATTCGTCCACTCTGGGCAGGCCTTGGGCGCGGCTCAGCGGCGCGTTTTCCCCTGCACGTAGAGCGCCTCCACCTTGGCGCGCGCCCACGGGGTCTTGCGGAGGAAGACGAGGCTGGAATTGAGGCTCGGGTCGAAGCGGAAGCAGCGGATGTCCACCCGCTCGGCCAGCCCGGCCCAGCCGTGCTCCGCGACGAGCTCGGTCAGGAGCTGCTTGAGGGTCACGCCGTGCAACGGGTCCTTGGAGGCCGGGGAATCCACGGGCTCCAACCTCGGGCGCAGGTGGGGCGAGGCAAGCGCGGAGGCGTCCGCCGGAGAGGGCGGTCGAGCTGGTGCGGGTGGGCCCCTCACTTGGCGGCGGCCTTCTTCCGGGCGACGGGGGTGGGGGGCAGCGGCACGCGGGGCGCGGGCCGGGGACCCGCGGGCGCCCCGGTGAGCTGAGGCACGAGCCAGTCGAGGCCGTCGAGGTTGTCGCGCAGGCGCAGCTCCACGTCGTCCTGGGTGTGGCCGATGGTGCCGATCGGGCCGCGGTACCCGGAGGCGGCGATGATCCGGAGCAGGGGCAGGTCGAGTTCCCCCTGGCCGAGAGGCTGGATCTTCAGCCCGCGCTGGTCGCCCTCGCGGGTGAGGCCGTTGAGGTTCAGGCAGAGGAGGTAGGGCTGCATCGCCGCGAGGGCGGCGGCGAAGCGGTCGACGTGCGCGTGCCCGTGGTGCTGGTTGTACACGATCCCCACGTGGCGGGCGTCGTGATGCCGGCGGAGATAGTCGCACACGGCGACGAGGTTCTCCGGCTCGCCGCCCCAGCCGCCGTGGTTGTAGAGCCCCAGCGGGCAGCCGGCCTCACGCGTGCGCTCCACCACCGGCAACAGCCGCGCGACGGCCTGCCGGATCTGCTCCTCGCGGGGGAGGTTCCCGGCGGGGCTGGGCGCGGTCAGCCAGATCTGCGGCCGCAGCTGGTGTTTCGCGAAGAGCCGGAAGGCCTCCTCGTGGACACCCCAGAAGGCGAGGAACTCGAGGCCGTGCTTCCGATACGCGAGGATCTCCTCCTCGAACTGCGGCACGTGCTCGGCGCGCCAGTCGTACGCGACCCGGGTGAGCCCGAGCCCGCGGACCATCGCGGCGCGCGCGTCCGGGCCGCGTTTGACCGCGTCGAAGGGCACGATGCACCACGCGACGAGGTTCTCGCGCGCGAAGAGCGGAGCCGGGGCGGCGAGGGTCGCGGGTGCGGTGGCGCCGAGGGCGGCGGCGAGGGCGAGGCAGGCAAGGCGGGGCAGGTGCATTGGGGAATGGCGGCGAGCCGGCCCCGGAAGTAGCCGGGCCGGGGCCGCCAAGCCAGCGCGAAGCCACCATCCCCGGGCCGCCGCGGGCCCGCGGTTGACCCGGAGCGGGGCGGAAGCGAGTCTGGCCCGATGTCCCACGCGCCGGATTCCGCTTTTGATCCCATCGAGGAGGTGATCGCCGAGATCGCGGCGGGCCGCTTGGTCATCGTCACGGACGACGAGGACCGGGAGAACGAGGGCGACCTCATTATGGCGGCGGCCAAGGCCACGCCCGAGACCATCACGATGATGATCCGCCACTGCAGCGGCATCATCTGCGTGCCGATGCTCGAGCCGCAGCTGCGCCGGCTCGGCCTGGGCCCGATGGTCGCGCGCAACCGGGAGGTGCAGCGCACCGATTTCACGGTGAGCGTCGACGCCGCGCAGGGCATCGGGACGGGGATCAGCGCCGCCGACCGGACAACGACGATCCGCCTCCTCGCGGACCCGGCGACCACGCCGGAGCAGCTGGTGCAACCGGGGCACGTTTTCCCCCTGCGGGCGCGGCCGGGCGGGGTGCTGCAGCGCGCCGGTCACACCGAGGCGGCGGTGGACCTCGCGGTGCTGGCCGGGCTGCCGCCGGCGGGCGTGCTGTGCGAGCTGGTCAACGATGACGGCACGGTGCAGCGGCTGCCGCAGCTGATCGAGTTCAAGCGCCGGTACGGGCTGAAGATGACCTCGATCGAGCAGTTGATCGAGTACCGCACGGCCCGCGAAAAGCACGTGCAGGAGATCGGGCGCCACGAGATCGCGACGCGGTTCGGACCCTTCGCGGTGCACGTCTTCCGCAGCGAGCTCGACGGCCGGCATCACTTCGCGCTGGTGAAGGGCGCGCTCGGGCCCGGGCCGACGCTGGTGCGGGTGCACCGGGAAAACGTGCTGCAGGATCTGTTGCAGGGGGAGGCGGAGCCGGGCCGGGCTGGTATTCCTGCGGCGCTGGAGCGCATCGCGCGTCACGGGTCCGGGGTGCTGCTCATCCTCTCGCGGGCCAACGAGGGCGCGCAGCTGTGCGAGACGATCCGGGGTGAGGCGGCCCCGCCCTCCGCCCGCACGATGCTGCGCGAGTACGGCATCGGCGCGCAGATCCTCCACGGGCTGGGGCTGCGGGAGATCCGGCTGCTGGCGGCCTCCGGGCGGAAGCCGATCGCGATCGAGGGCCACGGCCTCTCGATCGTCGAGCACCTGACGCTGTAGGCTCCGCGGCCTGGCGGAATCGAAACGACGGGGGGCGGGCGCCAGGTCCGTGCTCCGGGGTTGCCACGCACCCGGGGCTTGCCTTCCGTCCAGCGCGTTCGTCGGTCCACCCCATGGTGCCCCGATTCCTCCCGATGCACCTCCGCCCCGTCCTTGCCCTGACCCTCCTGGCCGCTTCGCCGCTCCCGGCCCAGAGCCTCGTTCCCGCCGCCGCGGCGCCGCCCGCCCGCGACGAGGTCGTGGAACTGTCGCCCTTCCAAGTGTCCGCCGAGGCCTTCCAGGGCTACTACGCTTCCCAGACCCTCGCCGGATCGCGCCTCCGGATGAACGTGGACGAGATCGCCTCGTCGGTACAGATCGTCACTCCCGAGTTCATGCGGGACGTGGGGGCGTCGAATCTGAACCAGCTGCTTCTTTTCACGACCTCGACCGAGGCGAGCGGCATCAACGGGAACTTTAGCGACTTCAACGTCGGCACGACCTCGACCGGCGACCAGTCCTCGCGGGTCAATCCGCAGGGCTCGCAGCGGGTGCGGGGCATCGCCGGCGCGGACCTCACCCGCAACTACTTCCTCAGCCTGATCCCGCCCGACCGCTTCAACACCGAGCTCACCGAGATCAATCGCGGCGCGAACGCGATTCTCTTTGGGCTCGGGAGCCCCGCCGGCATCATCAACACGCAGCTGGCCACCGCGCGGTTTCGCGACGCCCACGCGGCCCGGGTCGAGGTGGATAGCGAGGGGTCCGTCCGTTCGGAGGCCGACCTCAACCGCGTGCTGATCCCGCGGCGCCTCGCGGTGCGCGTATCTGCGGTGCGCGATGACCGGCGCTTCTACCAGCGGCCCGCGTTCGATGACGACCACCGGCAGTCCGGCACCGTCACCTGGCGCCCCTGGGCGGGCGCGACCGTGCGGGGCTTCGTCGAGAGCGGCGGCCGCCGCGCGAACCGGCCCAACACGATTCCGCCCGCCAGCACCATCGCGAGCTGGCTCGCGAACCAGCCCCTGATGGTCCAGCGGATGCGCGCCATCATCGCCGCCACGCCCGGGGCCAACCTCAGCGTGCCCGACGATTACCCGCTGATCTACAGCCCGGTCGCTCAGTCGTGGCGCCCGACCGGGACCACCAACGCCTACCTGACGACCGCCTCCATCCCGAACGATGCGAAGTTGGCGATCCTGCGCAACGCGGTGATCTACCACGACAACAACGCCACGAACCCGCGGATGCTTTTCCATCCGAACATGTCGCGGCAGATCGCCGCCGTCTACCTGCCCGGGTCCGTGGCGCCTGGGGGTGCGGTGGGTGGCGGGGGCGCGATCGAGTCCAATATCGCCGCCATCAACAACCCGCTTCCCGCGATGAACCCCGATGGCATCGGCGCGGCCCCGGCCTACAACTACCTCGTGCCCGAGCAGCCTTGGCGCACCAACCCGGTCCAGATCCCGGTTTCGCTCACCAACCTCGCGATGCTCGATTTCACCCGGAACATGCTCTCGGGTGGGGCGGCGTTTCAGCACGATAAGTGGACGCACCAGAATGTGGTGTTCGAACAGACCCTCCTCGACGGCCAGGCCGGGCTCGAGCTCGCCTACGACCGGCAGGAATACCGGCGCAGCGCCTACGTCCCGTTTCAGAACTATTCTGGCATCTTCGTGGACTTGATGCAGGACTACCTTGGCCAGCCGAACCCCAACCTCGGGCGGCCCTTCCTTATGGATCGCGTCGGGATGGGCGCCCTGCGGGACGAGCGCGAGGCCTTCCGTGCGACGGCGTTTGCCAAGCTGGATCCGCGGCGCCACTGGCCGACCTCGCCCCTCGCGCGCTGGCTGGGGCGGCACACGTTCACTGCGATGGGTAGCGCCTACGACCAGCAGCAGGAGTCGCGGAGCTGGGGCCAGTACTACCAGAACGCGACCGGCGGGTTTGTCTTCAGCGCCGCTGATCCGCTGGGTTCGAGCCGCCGCAAGGTGAACAACATCGTCTACCTCGGCGACTCGGTCCTCGGCGCCCGCACGGAGAGCCAGGTGCGGCTCACCCCGCTGACCTCGCAGCGCCTCTGGAATCCCGGCCGCACGGTGGACTTGCGGACCTTCAACCCGGCCAGCGGCGCGTACGAAACCGTAACCCTGCGCACCGCGGCCGAGCTGGAGGACCTCGGCCGTAACTCCCAGCGGGTCGACACCCTTGCGGCGACGTGGAACGTCTCCCTGTTCCGCAACCACCTCATCGGCCTCTACGGCTGGCGCCAGGACGACGTGGTCTCCGAGATCCGCCAAGCGCTGCCTGGCCCGGACCTGCTGGCCGATCGTGCCTCGATCAACACCGCGGCCGCGCTGCTCAATCGGGTCGATGACCGGTTCCGCACCGCGTCGTGGTCCGTCGTCGGCAAGTGGCCTGACCGCTGGCGGCCGCTCCCGCTGGGCGCAAAGCTCAACGCCCACTACGGCGAGTCCGAGAACTTCAGCCTCGGCGCCACGGCCAACGATTTTGCCGGCGCCCAGTTGCCGTCGCCCTCCGGTCGCACGCGAGAGTACGGCGTGACCCTCAACCTCCTCGATTCGAAGCTCGTCCTGCGCCTCAACCGTTACGAGTGCGACTTGGTCAATGGGGCCGCGAGCACCAAGTACTCCACCCTCGTGAACCAGGGCATCCTCAAGCCGCTGGAGTTCCTCATCGAGGCCCAGCGGCTCGGCAATCAAGGAGCGACGACGCCCAATTACGCCCTCGCGGTGGAGGCGCTGGGCCGGCTCAACGCGATCATCCCGCCGCGCACGCGGACCTCTGCCAGCCTCGACGCGCCGGCCGCGGGCGGCGACTTTGCGCGGACCGACCTCCCCAACCTCGGTGACACCCAGGATGTCGTGGGTCGCGGCACCGAGCTGGAGCTCACTTGGAACCCGAGTTCCAGCTGGCGACTGGCCCTGAACGTCGCAAACTAGGAGACCGTGATCGACAACTATGGCCCGCGCTTCGCGGAGCTGTGGGCCAAGGTGGAGCCGATCCTGGGGTCGGGCGGCCTGATCGGGCACCTACGTTACTTCAACGATCCGGCCACCGTCCCGCCCAGCTACATCAGTTACCCCGCGCCGGTCCCGGGCGACGCGCAAATGACGGTCGCTCAGTGGCTGGAGACGAACGTGCTCTCGTCCTACCGCAATCAGAAGCGCCAAGAGGGGCGCGCTTCGACCGAGCAGCGCGCCTGGCGGGTAAACCTCGTGACCAATTACACGTTCACCCGCGGTCTGCTCGAGGGCTCTGGGGTGGGCGCAGCCGTACGCTGGCAGGATGGTGCGGTCATCGGTTATCCGACGGAGCTCGTCGGCGATACCCTGGTGGCCGACATCGATCGCCCGCACATCGCGCCGGCGATCACGAACATCGACGCGTGGATCCGGCACAAGCGGTCGTTGTACCGCGGGCGGATTGAGTGGACGCTCGAACTGCGCGGGCAAAATCTGAACCACACGGCCCGGGACCTGATTCCGGTGCGAGCGGAGCTGACCAAGGCGTACCGAGTGGCCCAGTACCGCGTGGGCCCCCCGCGGGTGTGGACGCTGAGCAGCTCGTTCCGGTTCTGATCCGCGACCCCTCGGCCGGCCGGCACTCACGCCGGCATCAAGGGCACGTCGTAGCCCGTGATGGCGCGGTCGCTCGTCACGAGGACCATGCCCTCCGCCAAAGCCTGTGCGATCAGGAGGCGGTCAAAGGGATCCGCGTGCAAGGGGGGCAAATGCATCGCGCGGTCCGCGTGCGCGACGGTCACCGGCAACTCCTCGAAGCCCGCAGCGAGTAACCGCGCCGCATAGTCAGCCGGCAAGCTGAGTTTGCCGCGTGCCACCTTTAGACCCAGCTCCCAGACGGAAGCGGCGCTGAGGAATACCTCGTTGGCCGGCGAACGGAGGGCCGCCTCCGTTTCCGGCCGCAGGCGGGCGGGGAATGCCCCCCACCAGACGATCACGTGCGAATCGAGCAGCAGGCGCACCGGGCTAGGGTTTGGCCGGCGGGGGCGGTTCCGCCACGAGGCCCTCGATCAGGGGACGATCAATCGCCGCCTCTAAGCCGCTCTCGTCCGTGACCCAGCAATCCGCCGCTTCCCCAACCTCTCCGGCAAAGAGTCCCGCCTCGCGCGGTGCCTGCGCCTCCACGAAGGGCACAAGCCGGACCAAGGGCTTGCCGGCCTTCGCCAGCACGACCTCTTCGCCGTCCACCACTTCGTCGACCAGACGCGACAAATGGGTTTTCGCGGCTTGGATGTTGACCAGCTTCATCACCAGCCAGACCAGACCAAGTCTGGTCTGGAGTCAACTGTATCCCTGAAAATGGGATAAGAAAGTGGTTGGAACGCCCTACGCTCGAGAACGGGTAGGCGGCTGAGGCCTCAGCAGCGCCTTCCGGTTCGGATCAGCGCGGCAGGGCGAAGGCCACGTAGGCATCGCCGGGACCGGACGGCCCGCCCACGCGGCCGCCACCCGTCGCGGTGATCACCACGAACTGGCGGCCTCCGACCGCATACACCGCCGGCGCCGCCGTGCCCGCGTGCGGCAGCTTCGCCGACCAGAGCTCCTCGCCCGTGTCCGCATCAAACGCCCGCAGCTTCTCATCCTCCGTCCCCGCCACGAAGACCAGACCGCCTGCGGTCACGGTCGCGCCGCCTAGGTTGTGGGTCCCGGTCTTGGGCACGCCCGCCCGCGTGAGCGCTGGCAACTCGCCCAGCGGCACCCGCCAGAGGATCCGGCCCGTGCTCAGGTCGTAGCAGTTCAGCAACCCCCAGGGCGGTTTGATGCCCGGGTAACCCTCGTGATCGGTCAGGAACTGAAAGCTGTCGAAACTGTACGCGGGCCGCGCCGGATCCTGGTCCGGCCGGGCGCCGCGGCTGGGCGGCTGGTTCCGGCGGAACAGGTAATCGAGCAACTCGCCTTGGGCGGCCTCCGCCAGCGGCGGCGCCGGCGGCATCGCCCCGCGCCCCGTCCGCAGCAGCTCCCGCACCTGCGCGTCGTCCATCCTCCGCCCCAGCCCGTACAGCGGCGGCGCCACGCCGATCCCGCCCCGGTTCGGCCCGTGGCACGAGGCGCAATGGGCCTGGTAATGCCGCTCCCCGGCCGAGGGCGGATGCCGCGGATCCCGTTCACGGTCCTCGTTCGCCAGCACGGTGATCTTCGAGACCCAACGGTTCGACGTCACGTAAAGCCGCCCGGTCGGCACATCCACCGCCGCCCCCGACCATTCCGCGCCACCCCGCGAGCCGATGAACAGGTTCGGCTTCCCCTCCGTAAACGGCTGGAAGAACCCGTAGGTCGAACGGGCCACGATTTGCTCCACCCACGCCCGCGCCTCCGGGGTCCGGTCCGTGATCATCCCCGGCTCGAATTCCATCCGCGACACCGGCTCCGGCAGCACCGGATCCGGCTGGTACGGGGACGTCCGCTCGCCCGGCAGCACCGACACCGGCGCCCGCCGCAACCGCCACGGGAACAACGGCTGCCCGCTCAAACGGTCCAGCAGCGTGACGTGCCCCGACTTGGCCAGGCCCACCACCGCGTCCACGGGCCGGCCGTCGCGGTTCACGGTGACGAGGTTCGGCGGCGCGCAGACGTCCAGGTCCCAGATGTCGTGGCGCACGTCCTGGAAGTGCCAGCGCCGTTCCCCGGTGAGGGCATCGAGCGCCACCACGCAGTTGCTGAACAGGTTGTCGCCCCAGCGGCCCACGCCGACCATATCCGGTCGCGGCGCGCCGAAGGCCACGAACGCGAGGCCGCGCCCCTCGTCGAGGGAAAGGCCGCTCCAGCCGTTTGCGCCCTGCTGTGGGCCATCCCACGTCTCCGCGCCAAACTCCCCCGCGGCCGGAATGGAACGGAAGCGCCACAGCAGCCGGCCGTCCCGGACATCGTAACCGAAGGCGTCCCCGAGGACCCCGCAGGTCACGAACACGTGCCGGTAAACCACCCCCGCCGCCGTCGAGCCGGTGGGGATGGCGGTGCGCCCGCCCTCGCCGAAGCCCGCCACGGGCTCCCCGGTGCGAGGATCGAGCGCGTAGTACCAGTCCCCGACGCCCGCCAGCAACCGGGCCGGATGGGTTCCGTCGCCCGGCCAGTACACGAGGCCACGGCGCGCGGGCAGGTCCTGGAGCCGCTTGCCTTGGTTCTCCGGGAAGGTGCGGCGCCAGCGTTCCGCGCCGGTGGCCGCGTCCACCGCCACGATCGCACGCCCCGGCGTGGGCGCGTAGAGCACGCCATCGACGATGACCGGGGTCGCCTGCACGTTCGAACGGCCGTCGCCCGAGCGGTAGGTCCAGGCCACCTCCAGCTGGCGGACATTGGTGCGGTTGATCTGGCGCAGGGACGAGTAACGCCGCGAACCGGCGTCCCCTTGGGAACGGTCCCAGCGGCCGAACGGGGCCGGATCAACCGGGGCGGCGGGCGTGAGGTCCGCGGCGCGCGCGGCCGGGATCTCGACGAACTCCGGCAGCGCCGCCCGCGTGGCGGGATCCTCGACCGGCGCGGCGAACGCCGGCGCCAGGAGCAAAAGCAGGCGCGGGGGGAATCGAGTCAGGGGCATCGGGGGTGGCCGGAGCGGCGCCCGCACCCAAAGGCCCGGAACGGCCGGCGTCGAGCCTGTGTCGACGCCGGCGGGATCGCCCTGGCCTCAGTACTCGAAGGTCAGCTGCACGCCGTAGCGGCGGGGCGCGCCGGGGCTGCCGGCGAAGATTTCCGGGTTGATGAACTGGTCGTAGCGGCGGTCGGTGAGGTTGTGGCCGTAGACGGCCACGGTCCAACCCTGCACCCGGTAGCGGACCTGAGCGTTCACCAGCCCGTAGGCCTTCTGCTGGAAGGTCGCGGTATTGCGCTCGTCGTAGGAGGTCCGCCCCGTCGCCTGGTAGCTGCCATTGACCGACCAGCCGTGGCCGAGGTCGAGGGTCAGGCCGGTGCGCAGGGTGTAGCGGGGCACGAACGGAACCTGCTTGTCCCAGACCTTGGCGCCGCTGGCGTCGCGGTGGTCCTCGAAGGTGGTCATCGCGTAACCGAGCTGCAGGTCCCACCAGACGCGTTCCACCGGGCTCCACATCGCCTTGGCCTCGAGGCCGCGGGAGAGCACCTCGGGGGCGTTCACGACCACGTAGTCGGTCGAGTTCGGGACGGTGCGCTCGAATTGGTAATCGCGGATCACCGACCAGTAGGCGAGGACGCTGCCGCCGAAGCGGCTGCGCTGGTCACCGAAGGTCAGCCCGGCCTCGTGGGCCCACTGGCGCTCCTGGCCGAAGCGGGCCAGCGCCGGGTTCGCGGTGAATCCGCTGTAGCCCTGCGGCTTGTGGGCCACTGCGGTGCGGGCCACGAGGTTCAGGGTCGGGGAGATCCGGTGCTGCAGGCCCGCGCTGGCCGAGACCAGCGTCTCGCTCTGGTCGCGGACGAGGCGCGGCTCCGGCGGGGTCGGGAAGCGGAAGTTGTTCGAGCTGACCTTGGTGCGGTCGATCGAGGTGGCGTCATCCTCGAGCCGCGCGCCGAGGCGCAGCAGGGTGGCGGCGGTCAGGGGCTGGTCCCAGCCGGCAAAGGCGGCCCAGGTGCGCTGGCCGAGGTCGAAGCGCGTGCGCTCGCTCTGGATGAAGCCCGGCGGCACGAACTGGTTCGGCGGGACGAGGAACTCGCGCTGCGCGTCACCCGCGGTGTCCTGATCGGAATAGTACAGCCCCGCGCGCCAACGGGCCTGCGTGGCCGGGGCGTTCGACTCGAGGCGCACCTCGTGGGTCCAGAGCTGCTCCTCCTGAACGACGCGGGACGAGCCGAGCGAGAGCGGGGATAAGTCGAGGTCGGTCAGGGAGGGGTCGAGCTTCCATTCCTGGCGGGCAGAGGTGGCGACGAGGGAGCCCCAGGCGAAACGGCGGCGCAGCTGGGCGGAGAACTGGGTCCGCTCCACATTGGTCTCGCCGTTGATATTGGCGGCGGTGGCCCGGCGGTCGGGGCTGAAGAGGGAGCTGAGGCGGGTGGCGTCGTCGCTGGAGGTCTCGTGACGGAAGGCGAGGCGGACGCGGGTGTCCGCATCGGGGCGCCAGAAGAGGGCGCCGCGGGCGGAGACGGCGCGGCGGTCGTCGGCGGTGCGCTTGAGCAGGGTGTTGGTGAGGTAGCCCTCGCGGTCGGAGAGGCCGAGGCCGACGCTGTAGCCGGTGGTGGCGGAGAGCGGTCCCTCGAAGGCGGCCTGGGCGGAGGAGGCGTTGAAGGAGCCGTAATCGAGCTGGATCTTGCCCTGGTGGCGGTTGCCGGGCTCCCGGGTGCGGACCTCGATCATCCCGCCGGCGGCGTTGCGGCCGAAGTCCGCGATCTGCGGGCCGGCCTTCACGCTGAGGCGGTCGACGTTCAGCAGGCTGCTCGGGTAGGCCGAGACGGAGCCGCTGGGGACGTCATCGATGTAGAGGGCGACGCCGGGGGAGCTGAAGAAGATCGAATTCGTGACCCCGCGGAGGGCGATGATGTCGCCGAAGCCCCGGGTGTCGCTGTTGCTGAGGAACAGGTTGGGGGCGGCGCCGGA
>Ga0169931_10008667_pt1 | contig 14791 bp, 14 predicted proteins | sample Kivu_15m_20L_FD_129675 | JGI IMG/M metagenome (GOLD analysis project Ga0169931, IMG submission 129675) | Freshwater microbial communities from Lake Kivu, Western Province, Rwanda to study Microbial Dark Matter (Phase II) - Kivu_15m_20L... | ecosystem: Environmental > Aquatic > Freshwater > Lake...
GCCAAAAAATCGCAGGAGGCGATTTCTGAACACGCGATAGCAATCGCGTGCCCGTCAGGGCGAGGGCCAGGATGGCCCGAGTACATCCAGGAGGGGTGTGCCCCAGCGGACGCGAAGACGGTGGCATCAGCGCAAGAACCGGCGAGACTTCCAAGGCACACAGGCTTTCGCCAAGTATCTTTAAATTCGATCTGAGACGCACAAATTTGAGGGAGAGCCTCCTGCGCGGGTTCCATCTCGAATGTGTGCAAGGATTTGATTTGACGAGGGTATGAACTGGGAGTTTCGATATCCACTCACCTGCATGCTTACTCATGGGTCGAAAGCTCCGACTTTCGGTAACCGAGGGCCACATCCCCCGACCCAACCGCGTCATCTGGGGCCACTTGGGTCACAGGACTTTTTAAAGGAGCTTGAGGGACAGTAGTCAACCCACCCCATCCGGCTTAACCTAGAGAAGACTGAAGGAGAGCCCCCTCATGAACCCTCAAAAATTTCTATACCGACTGATGGCAGCCCTCCTTTCTACCACTGCCCTTGATTTTCTTTGGTTAGGAGTCTTCATGGGCGGGTTTTATCGCTCGGAACTGGGCGGAATCGTCCTGACCGATCCCGACGGTGGATTCGCCCCGCGGCTCTTACCTACGGTCGTTGTCTATATCCTGATTCCGCTGGGAATCGCTCTGTTCACCCGCCCCGCACAAGCGAGCGCAGGCCTGCACCCGAAGCTCATCCCCAGCGCGATCAAAGGCGCCGTTTTCGGCCTCGTCCTTTACGGTACCTACGACATGACCAATTGGTCACTCCTCAAAGCCTGGACGCCCACCATCGCATTGATCGATACCGCGTGGGGCATGGCTCTTTGCTCCATCGGCGCCGTGAGTGCCAGTTATGCCGAATCGAAAGTACAACTGGCCGGCCCCACACATTCCGGCTGAAAAAACCCGCATTTCATGTAAAACGTAAGTCCATCATGAGCTTACCCACGAACCTGCAAGCCCCGACAGGCGCACCCAAGTCGCTTGATTCGGAGATCCGCCGCCGCCGTACGTTTGCCATCATCTCGCACCCGGATGCCGGTAAAACCACACTCACGGAAAAACTGCTTCTTTACGGTGGAGCCATTCACTTGGCCGGAGCCGTTCGCGCGAAAGCCAACCAGCGCAACACAACGTCCGACTGGATGGAAATCGAAAAGCAGCGCGGAATCTCGATTTCGACCTCCGTCCTGCAATTTGAATTTATGGGATATCAGATCAATCTTCTCGATACCCCAGGCCACAAAGACTTCTCGGAAGACACTTACCGCACGCTGACCGCTGCTGATGCGGCCGTGATGCTCATCGATGCTGCGAAAGGGGTCGAACCCCAAACGCGTAAACTCTTTGAAGTGTGCCGCATGCGCGGGATCCCGATTTTCACATTCATCAATAAAATGGATCGCCCCTCGCGCGAGCCACTCGATCTAATCGATGAGCTCGAGAAAGTTTTGGGAATCCGCTCGACCCCGATGAGTTGGCCTATTGGCCAAGGCGATCGCTTTCGCGGTGTCTACGACCGTCGCGCGGGCGAAATGCTGGTTTTCCAAACCGAAGGGGAAGCGAACGTCAAAGGCCGCTTAGCTCCGCGCCAGGTGGCTGATATCGACGACCCCGCGCTCTTAGATCTGATTGGTCGCGGCGATGAGGACTTAGGCCGGGAGCTTCATGAACAGCTCAAAGCAGAACTCGAACTACTCGAATACGCAGGCGACCCGTTTGACCTTGAGCGCGTTTTGGCCGGGCAATTGACGCCTGTATTCTTTGGCAGCGCCATGAACAATTTCGGCGTGCAGCGTTTCTTGGAGCGCTTCATCGAAATTGCACCCACCCCTGTCGGACGCAAAGCGCAGGGTCAACTTCCCGGTACGAGCGGCAAAACCTCGGAGCCCACGCTCGTGGAACCGACGACGCCCAAGTTCTCAGGTTTCATTTTCAAAATTCAAGCAAACATGGACCCCCAGCACCGCGATCGCGTGGCTTTCATGCGGGTGTGCACGGGAAGGTTTGAACGCGGAATGGGTGCAAGGCACGCGCGCCTCAATAAAGAATTCAAGCTCTCAAAACCCCTGAACTTCTTTGCACAAGAACGCGTGATCATCGACGAAGCATGGCCCGGTGATATCGTGGGCATGCTGGACACGACAGGCGACTTGCGAATCGGCGACACGCTGTGTGAATCCGGACGTTTTGAGTATGAGGGCGTACCGCGATTCTCGCCCGAGCATTTCGCAGGCGTCAGCATCAAAGACCCCATGAAGCGCAAGCAGCTCAAAAAGGGCCTCGATCAATTAGCGGAAGAAGGCGTCGTGCAAGTCTACAAGCAGCGCGGCTTCGGGGATAAAGACCCGATCTTGGGTGCCGTGGGGGCGTTGCAGTTTGAAGTGCTCCAGCACCGACTAGCCGCCGAATATGCTGTCGATGTGAAGATTGAACGACTCCCCTTCATTCACTGCCGCTGGGTCCAGGGCCCAGGCTTTGACCCCGATGAGTTCGAAAGACGCGAGGACTCACGCTGCTTGGAAGACCGCGACGGCCAGCCCGTTTTACTCTTTAAATCGGATTGGGGCCTACGCTGGGCAGAAGAGAACCACAAAACCATCCAATTCCTGAAGCATGCCCCCCAAATTCGCGGTGAGGAATAATCCTGCAATTCCGGACATCTAGCTTTGCAAGGCCGGTTGGTTTTGATAAACCGCAAGAGTCTATTTGACTCAATCAAAAGTTCCCATTATGACGCATAGCGTCTAAAAACTCGAGGTGTGCAGGCTGAACCCCTGCCCCCACTTCAACCCCGACGGACGCGAGGTCCGTCACCTGTTCGGAGGCTCTCGATATGAAGTTTGCTCAAACCACCCGCTCGGCTTGGATGACCCTGATGACACTCACGTTGGCCGCATCGCAGAGCTCTGCACTCGCTCAGACAGACGGCACCTCCACCGCTCAAAAGAAGCCCGAAGAAAAAAGCTTACTCGAGAACATCAAAGTCAACTACTGGGGCATGTACGCAGGTAGCGGCCTCACTTTTCAGGGATATCACCCCGACCAAAACGGAAAACCCGCGGGCCCGATTGGTTCCTGGAACCAGCTCAACGCGGGATATCGCTTCACCCCGAACTTCCAAGTCGAAGGGCAGATGATTTTTGATTGGAAGATCAGCGGTGGCCAAGCGCTCTCGCTCTTGAACCCTCGGGTGGGGGTATCTGGAACGGCATATAACAAAAACGGACTTTTTGTTTGGTTGAACATGAATGCTGAAATCCCAACGAGCGAGGGAGCGGTCCGCGATGGACTCATCACTTCGGTCGGGGGCTTTCAAGAAATCGTCTACAATTTGCCTAACACCAAGACGGACCTCGTCTTCTGGAACTGGACTCGGTTCTATGCATATCAAAACAGTCTTTACGGTCAGACCATCGCTGGCGGTGTCCAGCCGACCGTTCGCTATGCTTTGACCCCCACGTTCAAACCCCTTGTCACTCTTGAAGTTCCTTACCAACTCAACCGCCCAGCCAACGGGGGTGAGTTCATCACAAGCTCAGCGATCATTCGTCCAGGCTTCAGCTGGGACGTGACTAGCCGGATCAACGTGATGCCTTATCTGATGATTCGTCCCGCTGCTCCTGTGACGGCGGACTCCACAGCCTTAGGGATGTGGCTGAGCGGATCGATCCTTTAAACAGTGGATCAAACGTGGGTAATGAGGCCGGGAACTCCTCAAATGAGAGAGTTCTCGGGACTCGACCCACTCTCGAAACGCAATGGGAAGCGAAGGGGCAACCTGACAAAGAAAGTCGACTGTATCTGAATCCAGACGCGCCCCTCTTCTTTTCCATAGGACCGACAAAGAACGCTTCATCTCTGATATCCCCTGTTCAAGGGATATCCATCCCATTTGATATCCTAAAAGCATCCACTGGAACCGAGAAAATCCCATAGTTTGTTGCTGGGTTGCTTCGAGATATCCACGCGGGCGGGCCTGACTAAGACGCATCCAAGCGCTCTGTTCGCGGGGATCGGCATACCCCAACCCCCCATTCACAAGTTCGGGCGGCCACTGGCGGAAAAAAATCATCAAGGTCGGCAGATAGGCGAGCGCATCTTCCGTGCGCATCCATTCCGCCATGAAGTCCATACGCTCGCTGTACCATCGCTCTGAATCTCGCAATGTGCAGACGTTCTCTCGAATTTTTCTGATCTGTTCTTTTGAGTGTGAGTCGATTCCTCGCGCGCTCGCCGCCAAGAAACCGTATTGATTGAGAACCCGTAAATAACTGCGAGCAACCGAGGAATTTTCCCCCGACGAGCTTCGCTCCAGGAGCGCACTCTTCAAGCGGGCTGGATCACCCGCTTCGACCGCCTTCAAAAACGCTCGAAGTGCTGGCGCCACACGAGCTCCAGCCGGCGATACCGAGTGAAAACCCAAGAGCTGCGTGCTGCCGAAAAAAACTTGCCGCATTTGATCCCGAAAATTCTGACTGAAGGGACCATATCGGGCTTGAGCGATCCGATGTGCATCCAGCTCTCCCACCCCATCGGCCCGTAGGACTTGGACGTAGTCCTCTTGACTTCGGTGATCCGGATCCTTACCCGCAAGAGTATTGCAACCCATCAAGAAGACGTGCGCAGCTTTTCCGAGCAAGGCCTGGCACGAGTTTTCGCAGGAGTGTTTTTGCAAATCATCCATGAAGAGTCGCAGCCCAGAATCCCGCTGCACACCAAAGAACAAGTCGCCGCCGAAATGACCTGAAATCAGGACGATATCACAACTAACTTTTTCTTGCTCGAGATCGCGACAGGCTCGACTCAACCACTCTCTCGAATCGACTGCCTCTTTCTTTTCAGGCAAAAGCTCGCGAAAACGAAACCCCACGGGCTTCAACACTTGTTCGAAAACTTTCTTTTCATCGCTAGAATTCAAAGTCAGGGTGCAGACGGTCGGAATTTGCGAAGCGGGAGCACGCCCCTGCATTTCTGGCGCAAGATCTGAAGTGAAAAAAATGAAGAGAAGGAACGCAAGCCCACTCATCCGCATCGTCATGAACGAGCCTCATTCGGCGGAGAGTTTTCCGATTCGAATCCCTGCGATGAACTGCAGATCTGAGTACCTAAAATCTCCGGCAGAAGCGTGATTCAGAAGACTAAAGCTATATTGAGCTCCCAAGGTTATCCCGATGCTACTCTGCGGAAGAATCTGGACCTGGGCGTTGGTGAGGAAGCCCACATCAAAACGCCGCAACGCTGCCTCCTCAAAGCTGATATTTCGCACATCACTTTCATTATTGGCATTGGCCACAACCAGAGTGCCGGACCCCATCGCCAAAGACGGACCAAAACCAAAGGACACCGAATCTCCGAGCCAGATTCGCAAAGCAAGAGGCACTTGCGTGTATTCGGTTGAAATCCGTTCATTGCCGACGCGAAATCGCCGATCCAACTGCTGAAGGCCTACTTCAAGACCTAAAACCTCACGTCGCCAGCCTGCCGTTGCACCAAATCCAAAGCCTATATCAGCAGTATACGGGGAGCCCGCGTTATCCGAAGGCGTCGCGCGGGTCGCTAGCCCATAGGTGGAAACGTAGAACGAATCCTTTTTAGTCGAGTGGAGCATGGGGTCCATCCCCGACTGCTCACTCTGAAGGGGAGGAGAAGTCACAGCAAAGCATGGGTGGCCTCCAGCAAGAAAACTCAGCGTTGCGAGAACGACTACACTGGGTCGCATCCACTCTATTCGACAAGTTCTCATGATATCCACCGCTCCGCTCCTTTGGGTCGACCCCAGCCATGAGGACTCACTGCCTTATACCCCGGTAGTGAAAGGATATAATTCGAAGCGCTCAACTTCACCCGCTTCGTACCAAAACGTGCCTGAAAATGGCTGTTTTAAACGCACAAGCGGTAAAAATTGCCGATCTCCCGGCCAGAGGTTGAGCCCCGAAACTTGATCCCAACTCACCCAGTGAAGCTTGCCCTCAGGCCCCGCACCCCAGAGTTGCGCTTTTTCAGCGGCACTCAACTCGGCGCAAAGCACCCAGCACAACCAATCTTCCTTCTTGTGTGCTTTGAAGTTCGGGAATTGAAGAACGCCGGTGAGTTGATACCGCTCAGGCGCGAGTAGCAAGCCCGCCTCTTCCAAAATCTCACGCGAAGCGGCCTCGCGCGGAGACTCCCCTGCCTCGCACTTTCCGCCAAGACCATTCCATTTCCCGGAGTGGATATCATCCGGCCGGTCCGAGCGATGAAGCATGAGCACTTCATCGCCCGAACGGAGGTACACAAGAACCGCTGGGATGACTTTACGTTCACCCGTTTCAAAGACGTTGGGCACCGCGGATTAGTCCCCAGCACCTTGATAGAAAGAGTCGATCACGGGACGGAATCGTTCTTCAATGACCGCGCGCTTCATCTTTAAGGTCGGGGTCATCTCTCCATCATCAATCGAGAACTCCCGCGCAATGACCGCAAACCGCTTGATTTGCTCGAAACTCGCAAGTTCCGAATTCAAAGCGTCCACGTGTGACTTCACTTGGGAAATGATCTTGGCATCGGTCACAATCCAGCGCTCATCCCGCGCACTGGGCTTTTTTTCGAGTTCCAAGCGAACGGCGTCCGAGAGAGTGATCAAAGCCGAGAAGTATTTTCTTCCATCACCCACCATACAGACCTGCGAAATGATATCTGCCACTTTCAGCCGATCTTCAATCGGAACTGGGGCGATCATTTTTCCACCCGAGGTCTTCATGATCTCTTTCTTGCGTCCACGAATTTTGATCAGCCCCTGAGGGGTGACTTCTGCAAGGTCACCGGTATGGAGCCAACCATCCACAATCGTGCGCGCTGTATTTTCAGGATCTTTGAAATACCCCACGAATACATGGCGACCTCGGGTCAGGATCTCTCCGTCTTCTGCAATTTTCACTTCAATACCCGGGACTCCTTTTCCAACTGTCCCGGCGCTTTCCACACCCGACTGGGTCATGCAAATCACCCCAGTGGATTCGGTCTGCCCGAAGTCTTCCAAGATCTCGAGCCCGAGCGAGCGGAACCACTTGGAGACGTGCGCAGGCAATGCCGCTGCACCACTGGCGAGCATCTCTGCGTTCGTGAGGCCCAAAGCGTGTCGAATTTTGGAAAGTACCAACTTATGAGCAAGGCGGTACTGGATCGTCTCCGCCAAAGTCGGCTCACGGTTTTCAAAGCGCGCCCCCGTGTAGCGCGCACCAGCAGCCAACGCCCAGTCCGCGAGTTTTTTTCGCACAGGCGGCGCCGCTTTCAGTTTCGTCATCACGCCTTCCATCATTTTTTCCCAAAGGCGTGGCACGCACAGTAAGAGCGTGGGCTGCACTTCGGGAAGTTCGGCGGAGAGGTTATCAAACTTGGTGCAGAAACTGACTGCATACCGCTGCGAGATCCCCACGCCCACGCACTGAAGCTTCTCAGCAATGTGGCAAAGCGGAAGGAAAGAGAAAGTGGAACCCCGTCCATACGGAAGCTTCCAATAAGTGCTAGCAAGATCGGCCGTAAAGACCATGTTGTCCTGGGAAAGAAGTGCGCCTTTCGGATTCCCCGTGGTTCCCGACGTATAGATCATGAATCCGCCTGCACGGGGATCCAACGCCGCTAGCAGCGACTCCAGCGTTTTTGCACCCGGTTGTGAGGCCAGCTTCTTGCCTTCTTCCAGAGCTGCCCCGTAGGCGACTGCTGCAGGGTGAATAGAAGTGTCACCATCGAAAACCAGAAGCGTCTGGATCCGCTCAGGAATCGCACGGATTTTCTTGAAGTACTCTTTATTTTGAACCGAGAGCACCGTGGCCTCAGTGTGGTTCAGAATGTACTCGATATCTTTTTGATTGGAGTTTGGATAAAGCCCCGCCGAACGAGCCCCCAGTAAGAGCACCGCAAGATCCATATGAACCCACTCAGGGCTGTTATAGGCAAGGATCACACCCGCGCTGTCTTTATTGAACCCTTTCGAGTCCAACCAGAGCGCCAAGTGATATACACGATCACAGAATTGCCGCGCGGTGATCTCTTTCCACTGACCCTCTTTTTTATAGCGTTGAGCTACGGCTTGCGGTGTTTCTTTTGACCACTGCGCTAAGCGATGCAAAATCGTTGTCATCGTGTCTTCCCCCAGAAATTGGTGAATCTTTTTTTTAGTCTGCACGCCCCAGAAAGCGCATGCAAGTCTGTTCCCTGCCTGTCGCTTCCCGTTTCTTTTTTTATAAGAAACCCTACAAGAATCTCCTTCTTCAGCCATGGGAGCGGAGAAGCGCGACTTTCCAGAAACAAAAACTACGCTTTTATCAGCCTTTTTCAGCTACTTTTCGAGGAACACTGAAATGAACTTTTTTGATTTTATCAAAAAAAACGGGTTGCGAGCCGTAAAAAAGGCCCCTACAACCTTCTGACAGGAGACTATAAACACCATGGCTAAGAAAAAATCTGCGAAGTTCTCTTTCATCAACTTGGTTCACGAAAGCGTCATGAAGACGGCAACTGTCACCCGCAAAGGTGAAGTCCGCATCAAGCGCACTGACCTCAAAAACGCACTCGAAGGCGCTTTCGTTGCTGGCGCAAAAGCAGCTGCATCCGGCGAGCGCGTTCGCTTCCCAGTGATCGGCACCCTCGTTCGCAAAGAAGTGAAAGCACGCAAGTCTGGAAAAGGCGTGAATCCTTTCACCGGCGAGCCAATGGAAATCAAAGCTCGTCCAGCAACCAAAAAGCCACGTTGGTCTTTCCCTCGCTCGTTGAAAGACACTTTCGCTAACAAGCGCAACTGGTAATTCGGTTCGCCCACAAAGCGATGAATTTTGAAGCCCCGCTTCAGGCCTCCTGAATCGGGGCTTTTTCTTTGACTTGGGTTCGTGCTCTTCCAGTGATAGTCTTCAAAAAAATTCCTCTCAAATTTCAACTGTAGGAGTAGCCCCATGCGTTTCGTCACATTCCTTACGCAGAATCCAACCGAGACTTTTGCCCGCGAAATTCCTGGCATTCACTTCGGCCCTTTAGGCACGGGAAACATCATTGAGCTGCCGCGCGCTTATGAATGGGCATTCAAGAACGGGACGGTCATCAGCACGGCAATTCCTCAAGACATCAATAGCCTGATTCGCCACTCGACGGTTCATTTGCCGGTTTGCAAAGCCCTTCTGCAAGCTGCAGAAAGTGGCCAACTCCCCAAAGAGTTGATCCACGCGGAAAGTGCGACCCGATTGATATCACCGATCCCCCATCCCGTTTCGATGCGCGATGGGTACGCGTTCCGTCAACACGTGGAAGCAGCACGCCGGAATCGGGGCGTCCCCATGATCCCCGAGTTTGACCACTTCCCGATTTTCTACTTCACCAATCACCTGAGCGTCACGGGGCCGGGCGAAGTGCGGGTCATGCCCCAGGCCATGGACAAGCTCGACTTTGAACTCGAAGTGGCTGTGGTGATCGGGAAAGAAGGCCGGAACCTGAAAGCGTCCCAAGCCGACGAGCATATCTTTGGTTACATGATTTGGAACGACTGGTCGGCCCGCACGCTTCAGATGGAAGAAATGAAATTGAACTTGGGCCCGGCCAAAGGAAAGGACTTTGCGAATTCACTGGGGCCCTATCTGGTGACCCGTGACGAACTTGCCCCCAAAGCCATCACCGCCGAAAGCGGCGAGCGCCACAACTTGCGCATGCGCGCTTGGGTGAATGGCGTGCAAGTAGCCGATGGTAACGTGAAAGACATGACCTGGACATTTGCGCAGATTTTGGAACGGGCAAGCTACGGCGTGACCCTTCATCCGTGCGAAGTGATCGGATCAGGAACCGTGGGCACAGGGTGTTTCCTTGAGCTCAATGGCTCGAAAATCACTGACAATCAGTGGTTGAAAGCAGGCGACGAAGTGATTCTGGAAATTGAGGGTTTAGGGCGCTTGGTGAACCGAATTGCAGCGGAGTGAGTGAGCGCACGAGCGAGGAAGGGACGCGATGAAAATCAAACTCTACCATTACTGGCGCTCTTCAAGCAGCTGGCGCGTGCGCTGGGCACTGGCGCACAAAGGCCTCGCCGCAGAATATATCGCTGTGAGCCTCTTGAACGGTGAAAGCGAGAGCCCAGAGCATCTGGCCCGAAACCCATTGGGCTATTTGCCCGTTCTTGAAGTAATTGAAACTGGAAAAAAGCCCGCGCGCCTTTTTGAGTCGATTGCGATTTTGGAGTGGTTAGAAGAAACCCATCCCGAAAAGCCGCTACTACCGCAGGACGCTTGGAGCCGTGCCCGGGTCAGGCAACTGGTTGAAATCATCAACGCGGATACGCAGCCTCTCCAAAATCTACCGCCACAAGAACTGCACTCGCAGGACCCGGCCGAGAAAAAACGCTGGGCTCAACATTGGATTCGATTAGGCCTTCAAGCGTACGAAACCGTTGTCCGCGAAACGGCAGGCACTTTCTCGGTAGGACATGCTCTCACTTTTGCGGATTTATGCTTGGTACCCCAAGTCTATAACGCCAAACGATATGATATCGATTTGAGTGTTTACCCCACGGTTCTACGGATTTGCGCTGAAGCAGAGAAAACTTCGGGTTGGAAAGAAAGCGAGCCGGAAAAGTTCAAACCCGAAGGGGCGTGACTGCCCGCGCACCCAGGCCAAAGTAGGCTCACTCAGTTTGCTGAAGAACGCGTCCTGTGCCGGTGAGTTCACTCAAAGCTCTGGAGTTCCGAGCCAATGCTTCTAGCGGAATCCAAAGATTTCCATCCTCGCACCGCTCGCCGTGATGAGCACACCAATCTAATCCCCACGAATTCTTCAGCAAAACTTCAACCCCCCGGGCACCCGAGTCTGAAACGGAAGGAACTTCACGGTATCCAATTAAAGTCGACGCGTGCGAACCGTGCTCCGCATAAGCCCCCCCGTCGCAACCGTTTACCCCTTGCCCGTGTCCTGCATCGGTCGAAAAATCACTGAGAACAGCACTGCAAAAACTGACTGCGAGAGGACGGCCTGAGTCTAGCGCTCTGAGCACTGTGTTTTGATACTGGCGAAGCTGACTCGCCCACTGCCGCGTTTCCCTAAATGCGCGCACGTCCTCTTCCGTTCGAAACGAGCGCTCAGTTGCATTCCAACTCTCGTAACAACTCATCGTCCAGGGGACTTGCACCTGATTCTCTGGAATTGCACACCCCGGAGCGGCCATCGATCGATAGAAATCCGTGGCGTCGCGGAATCCCGCCGCAAGAGGTAAGCGACGCGCGATCTCATCGAGCTCAAACCCAAGCGATTCAACACCGGCTACGAGCGGATAGAGTGCTTGTCGGGAACGCGAACTCAAGTCGCATGCTTGCGAAGCGGTCCCGAGCGTCCCCTCATTCCGGTGCAAACGCCGCAATTCGTGAAACGTGCAGTCCACCGAACTTTCGAGCGCGAAATCCACTAAAACATTCAACCATGTGGATTCTCCGTCTCGGGCGTTCTCAGGTAAGTAGGTTCGTATCAAAGAGGGATCCACGCCCGCTTCCCGTTAAGCCGCAACAAAAAAAGGCCGCATCCAGTTCCAATGCGCTTGCGGAGTCCAGCGACCCTCTTCCGCTTCAAAATCTTGAAGCGAATGCACACCTGACTCTAAATCTTGCCAAAGTCGATCCAATGCACGATCCGTGGCCTGATCCACACGCGTAAGCGCTTCACTGATCTGGGTTTGGCTACTGCCCTGCGCTTGGAGCAGGGAGGTGATATCATTTCTTAGACGCGAGAAAACCGCAAATTGCGCGCGCAAAGGCCGATGACAAACCGAATGCGCCTGGGATTGAATTTCGCGCGCCCGAGGAAGAAGTTCTGACTCCCAGACTTCTTGAAAAGTCCCGGGCGAACTGTGGGCGGTATCAAAAAGAGTTCCGAGGGCATCCAAATACTCAACCTCCACGGACCGTTCCAAGCCATACCTGACTCGTGGAGTGCGAGTCTCCAGTAGCGAACCCTCGCGCTTGCAGACCACGCGGCGCCTAGACACTTGCGAAAACTGGGCGCACACGTTTGAACCCCAGAATGCCGACCGAAAGGTCGCGCTACCATCGGACTCAGTCGCCGTTTGCATCGCCGTACGACCCACGTCGATATCTTCAAAAGCGATATCTAAATAAGATAAATCCGGATGTCCGGGTAAGGCAGCCTGAAGGAGCTGCGATAGCGTATTGCTTGCACACGTACCGAAACCATCTTGCGACTGCATGCTGGCCTGAGCGAGCGGACCATCCCCACAATCCAAGCGAACTTCGCCCGGATCACAGGAACGCTGGGCCTGCGCAAGTATCGGGCTCAGCGAAAGGAACAGAACGGCGAGCCACACAAATTTTATCGCGTGGCTCCCTCTCATCGCATGGCCCCTGAGGGCTTGGGATCACGCCCTGATTGAATACGCATCCCGCGTGCTCTCGAGTAAAGCGCGTAGAGACTCCCGGTCGATATCATAGAAGCATCTTTAAAAACACAGAACGCATTCAGGTCTCCGCGCTCATTCCTTCCGAAGATCACCGACGCCGCGAGCGCTATTTTACAAAGGCGCGAACCCGGCTCAGATCCCGCAGGTGCGTTTGCAGCCAATGCGGGCTCAAAATTCGAATTCGTGACTTTCAATGCTGCGCTCCATGCTTCGCACTCCATTCGTGCAGCGGATTGAATACAACTCGATGAAACTCGAATAGGCATTTGCTCCAGATTGTGGACCCGTGAAATCCATTCAATTTTGCTATCACTCAAGATCCAGCGCTCACGACTCTCTTTCGTTCGAGTGGTTTTTTTCGCTACAGATGCCCAAAGAGGATGCATCGCATCGGGATAACGTACATCCAGTATTCCCACACCGCAGAAGGCCAGAATGAAAACGCTGAAAAAGAATTCCATTCTCATTGAAACACGACCGTTCCGAGGCGCGCCCGCCCTTCGTTATCTTCGGTTGGGAACACGATCACAGCACTGCCATCACTGAATACGGCACCGCTTGGCGGGTGCGAGCAGTGATTGATCGTCGACTTCAAGTCGTCTGGAGTACAGCCCACTTCTTCAACGTCTTCGTAATCGGGTCGGGCACGCGCGACAAACTCGCCCCAAGCCGACTCCGAATCGCTATAGCGTGAGAACACCCACCGCCGAGGGACTTCCGTGATATCAGCCGCAGCCGCATCGCTCCCCAGGTAACGCATGGCGAATGCTGCTTCGCCCGCGCCGTTCGAAAAAAGCCAAAGGCCATCCACCGAAGAACGACTAGCAGCACCAATCTCGCCCGCTGGGTCGTGAATAATATCGAGTCCCATCGAGCGCGCTCGAGTCCACGCACCCTCCGTGTCACGTACCGAGTAATATAAGACAGCAAGGCCGGCTGCGACATCATAGGCCTGCCACACGGCTAGGAACCTACCTGCCGATAGCGCAGTCAAGGCCGGGGGAATCGGAAATCCCTCTTCCATCGCTGAAGTGTAATTCAGGGAGTCCAGCGTCGCCACCAGGATCAAGTCCTCGCTCCACGCCCCCGCAACCCTCTCACGCGCGACGAGTTGATATCCCCCTTCGTCACTCTCCCGCCAGAAGAGGGTCAGCACGGTTCCTTGCTGATCCGTTGCGGAAGCAACGAGCGCCGCCGGGTTTACGCCAGAGATCGAGGCATCTTCGCCGGAACTCATAGGTGGCGTGAAAACCTCTTCGAGAGCCGAGTCAGAATAAAAGGCGTTTGCTTGGAGATCGCCTGTATCCACACAGTGGGCTTGAATCTGCTCGGAGTCTTCCGTGAAAATGCAAAGAGACCCTAAGCCGTCGTCTTGAACCTGAAGACCTGAGGCCCTGGAGGTCAGGGTGGAGAGCATGCTTTTCGAACAAACCGCATGTGTGCTCGCTAAGCCTCCACTGCGGGACCAGTAGATTCCGGAGAGCACTGGGCTGATATCTCCTTGCGCGCCGAAATAGGCGCCTTGACCGGGATAGTCCGATGAGAGCCAGAGGTCATGCGGCAAACCCAGTGTTGCGCCATATGAGCTAGCTGTCAGATTAGCAGAATTGAAGAAATCGAAAAACTCACTCGGTGCGTAGTCTCGATAAGTATTGGATGGTCCCCAGTAGCCGTCAAAAAAAACGGAGGTTGCCCCACTCACAGTGTAGACACCTGAAACGATATCCATCGTAAAAAACACGGCCAGTACGCCCCCTGTACGATCTGAGGCAATTTGAACTGCTCCAAACCCATAAGTAAGATTCGTGTCACTGGCAACCGCTTGAAATTGGGATCCAGACTCTGCCCAACCTGTGGAGGGAGTGAACTGCCTGATATATCCATCAAAACGCATCGGGGAAGAGTTCAGAAAAGTTGCAGCTAACCAAAATGAATCCTGCCCTGGAGTTTTCGTCCCTTCAAAGCCAACTGTCCACGGCAGACTGGCTAGAACGTTTAAATCCAAATCCGGCTCGAGATAAGCCGTTCCACTCCAAGAGTAATCCTCAAGTACGTTAATCCCCGAAAGCTTACCGGTCGTCGCTACCGGCGTACATGAAGACCAACTGAGGCCCCCCAGAAGAAGGGATATCAGTGTACAGTGTAAGAGCCTGAAATGTGCAAAACCCAAGTCCCCCTCCTTTCTGGCCTTTGCGTCCCACTTCCTTGAGTGGAAACGTCCACGCGAGCTAGTCAACAGATCGGAAAATCTGGACTTTTTTTGAAGCGCTTTGGGACCTGGTTTCAGTGTTTCTTGACTGGGTTGGGTTCACGCCAAGACTGGAGCGTCAAA
>Ga0169931_10008668_pt1 | contig 14790 bp, 12 predicted proteins | sample Kivu_15m_20L_FD_129675 | JGI IMG/M metagenome (GOLD analysis project Ga0169931, IMG submission 129675) | Freshwater microbial communities from Lake Kivu, Western Province, Rwanda to study Microbial Dark Matter (Phase II) - Kivu_15m_20L... | ecosystem: Environmental > Aquatic > Freshwater > Lake...
CTTGTTTTTTTTATAAATATTACTATTAAGATTGATTGTCAAGAGGATGGTTTTACAAGTTGATAACTAGCGAGTTACATTTTAAGGATCTTGAAGAGTTGGAGGGATGATTGGTAGCCTTTTCCAGATGAAAAATGGGATTCGCAACACCTTCATGGGGAAAATAAAGGGGTGCTTTTTTGAAAAAAAATAGATAGGAGCCGAATTCAATTGATCAAGATAGACTTTTGAATTTCTTCGATCGGAAATTTCTTGTTTCTTATAGGTATTTGCTCACCTTAGATAGAGGTGTATTTCGTTTATCTCTTACCCTTTTCTTAACTAGCTTTTCACTACAATTTTAGCTCTAAAGCTTTTTTAAAAACGGGCCGATCCCCCATCGGCCTATTTTTTACTGCAGTCATTCGGCAGTTTTTTTACTCGAGATATAGATTTGCCAATCTATATTTTTTTTGCTCGAACACGAGAATAGGGATTTTTCTCCCCTTATGATCCTCTTCCCAACTGTAGGTATACTCATTATGGGTGAAATAGGGTTTGCCCTCACACTCTGCGCTAACTGCTCGATTCGTTAGAAAAGATCCGTGGATTCCCGGATCAAAGAGGATGTTTTTAAAATCTATTCCCCGCACCCAATCCATATGCCCTTTATTTACAGACGAAGTGTACTCATTGGGGGCACTGGTAAGCTCCTCTGCGTACATGGATCTATAATTGGCAAAGTTGGACAAAAGAGTTGGAAGGCTTGTGTAACTGGTATAAAGAATTTCAGCTATGATTTTTTCCAGAATTACCAAATCCTTGATCACCATAAAATTTGTGCTGACGCAAGTGGAATTATAACGGGCTAAAAAGACTTTATCCGTTTTAAAAATCAGATCTATCATCTCTTCTAATGAGGCGTAGAGCATATTTTTTTGCCCCATAAAAAAGATGTTTTTGAGCGGAATCTGTTTCAAAAACTCGTAGAGCAAAATAAATTTCAGTACAGAGGATTTGATCAGATCCTCCTTTGCAGCATTTTGTCCGATTTTTGTAGGGCAATAGTACCCTTTTTTTACACTTCGATACAGAGGGCTTTTTGTTAGCGCCTCTCTATCGACAAAAAAAACATCCTGGTCCAAAAAAAAATCGGAAAATTTTTTATACTGTAAATAAGAGCTAATAAAATAGATGGGTGTATTTGGGTTAAAAACTCTTGCCTGCTTAATTGATTCACAGATGAAATCAGATTGCAAAGAGCCGTTTTCTATGTAAACAATCGCATGTTCTTTGGCCTGTAACCCTATACAAACCAAAAGTGTTAAAATGAAAAATCGCATTAAAAAAACCTCTTAAAAAGAATTCTAGAATGCAAAAATTAATTTTTCAAATTATTCTTAATTTCAAATAAATTAAGTTGAAGTTTCGGGAGTTAATAAAAAAGTAGTATCTGCCTCTACGACCCAAACACGACATTTGGTTTGCTTCATTACAACAGCTGGATTTATTACCCGTGCAACGCTTTCTGAGTAGTCGAGATTCTTAGGGACAGCTAAAATCAAAAGGTCGTATCCCCCCTCTTCAATTTTTTGTACAATAGCATCTTCATACGAGCGGGAGCGGACCAGAAAGGTATTAGGTTTCATCCCCTTTTCCACCGCAAGAGCTTGGGCGAAATCTAAGGAGGCGTTGGCTTTGGCCTCTTTAAATGCCAGCTTTGATTGTAAACTAAAACTAAATGGAACCTCAATAACATACAAAAGATCCATTTTAGCCCCCGTAGCTCGAGCAGCCATTAATCCTACTTGAGTGGCTTCCGAGTGTGGATCAAGTGTACAGAGCACCAGAATCTTTTTGATTTTAAGCTCTTTGTACCCTTTAAGCTGCACTTTTTCAAGCTTAACACTACCAGTGACATCAAGAGCATACTTTCTCCTTAAAAAGGTGTACATCAACACCCCTAACGAGATCCATATTAATCCCAAGAAGCGACCATCTGGCTTAGTAATGATAATTCCGATCAAAACGGAAAGAGTAGCAAGGGCACCAATAATCGCCGTAATCGGATATTTTTTTTGTCTAATAGTGATATTGAACGGGATTTTAAAGGGTCTTGGCAAATCGGGTTCTTTATAACGCATCTTTAAAAGCGCCATATGGGCGCTAAAAAAAGCGATCATAGCGCCGAAATTATACAAGTCAGCCATAAAATCCAGCTGACCTTCACTAATCAGAACAATGGAAGAGGCTAAAAAGGCAAAAAAGATCAGTGCTATATATGGACTTTTAAAGCGTGGGTGTAAAGTGTAAAAAAACTTGGGTAACTGAAAGAATTCTCCTAGGTTAAACGCGAGTCTTGAGGCCCCTAAAAGCCCTGCGTTCGCTGCAACAAAGAGTAATACAGCAGCTAAAAGCCCAACCCATGGGGCGATTATTTCCGTACCGAAAGGGAGGTTTTTCACGATTCCGACAATCGGATCTTCAAGGTATTTTCCTGTGAGTTCCTGAGGAGTCATATCAGAAAGGGCTATAGTGGAGAGTCCAAAATACATCAGTAAAAGGGTTGCCATGGCTAATAAAATCGCCTTGGGGACTGTTTTCTCAGGTCTTTTTGCCTCTGATCCAAGTTGAGCCATCGATTCGATACCGGTATAGGCAACCATAGCCATCCCTACCCCTTTTCCAAAATCGAGCCAACTTGGTGAGTATTGGGTATTTGGTCCGTTGATCGCTAAATGTTTCCACAACACGGAAATGTCGACGACAGAAGAGAAACCAATTGCGATAATAACCACCTGTGTCACGATTGCAAGAATGCTTAGTACAAGGCTCATTCTCGTTGAGTGTTTGGCCCCGAAAAAATTTAAACCAGTCAAAAAAACAATCAAAAATACCGTAACAGAAAGCTTGATTGGCACCACCTTAAGGAGGGGGAAAAAAACGGCCAGGTAGGGTGAAATCGAATATGCAGAGATGGAAATAGTGACTATGTAGTCTAGCATCAGCCCCCATCCGGCTATGAAAGAGATGAGATCATTAAAATTTTTTCTTGAGAAAGAGGCAGAACCCCCAGCTTCAGGAAGAATGGAGGACATTTCGGCATAAGTTAAAGCCGTACACATGAAAACAAAACCTGCAATCATAAGAGCGATAGGTGTGGCACCCAAAGCAAAAAGGGTTGTGATCCCAAGTGCGTAGTAGATAGAGGATCCAAGATCTCCGTAACCGACAGCAAAAAGATCGAGTACTCCTAAACTTCGGCGCATAGTGCCCCTGTCTACTTGCGCAATTTTATCAGCCATACTCGATTAACTAAAAGAGATGTATTAAAAGTGCAACAGAGTTCTTTTCTTGAAGACTTCACCTCTCTTGTTTCCTTAAGACATAAAAGCCTTCAGACAACCTCTAGAAAACGTTTTTTTTATAAAATTTGAAGACCTTTTTTTCGAAGCAGAGGTGCCGGCAGGGCAAAAAAGACCTCTTGCTCTGGCTCTCCAAAAGAGCTTTTAGAAATAACAACAAGAGATTCAATTTTTTCTACCACTTGGGTAAAAAGCTCCTCGGGCACTGACGCTCCGGATGTGATAACTACCCTTTTTTTATTCTCAAAAATAGGCTTTTGAACCAATTCAGGGCCCGAAATTAGGTGCACTTCCACACCTGCATAGGCCGCAATTTCGGTCAAGCGGACCGCATTCGAACTTTCCGGATCCCCTACTACCAGAACCAAATCAGCCCCCGGTAAAGCTTTTTGTAAAGCGATTTGCCGGTTTGTAGTTGCATAGCAAATAGAGGAGGTAGGGAGCATCTCTACTTGAGAAAATTTTCGGTGAATCGCACGCAAGATAGGCTCCAAATCGATAGTACTTAGAGTGGTCTGTGTCACTAAGGAAACGGGAAGCTGGCTATCAAAAGGGACACGATCCACATCGGAAAGGTTTTCCACCACAAAGGTAGTCTCTAAAGACTCACCGGTGACTCCCTTGATTTCCACATGATCTTTATGTCCAATAACGATTGTAGGGATCCCCATTTTTTTAAAACGCAAAACCGCAGAATGGACCTTTGTTACTAACCCGCAAGTAGCATCAATTACGTGCAGTCCCCTTTTTTTAGCCTCATCACGTACTGAAGGGGGGACACCGTGTGCTGAAAAAAGTAATACACTACCCTCAGGTACCTGCTTAAGATCATCCACAAAAATAGCCCCTTTTTTTTCCAAAGAGGCCACCACAAAACGGTTGTGGACAATTTTGTGCTTCACATAGACAGGAGCACCAAAAAGCTCTATTGCCTTTTCTACCGATTGGATCGCACGCACGACCCCGGCACAAAAGCCACGCACTGCAACAAGAATCAGTTCCACTTAACTACGCTTCCCTATCTGCTTATCTAGGCTTCCACATCAGCTGCGCAACGGAAACCATAGGTTCTATTGGAAGCCGACGGGCTGTTTCTGTGGCGGTGCGAGCAACGTAAATCATCTTTTAAGCTCTTCCAACATCCCCCGCGCAGCACCCTGTAAACGCCCTGCTGAGGACCTTTGGGGTTATCCGATTCTTGCAACGATAACTCATAGTAATTGTACTCATACCAATCGCTACACCACTCGTAGACATTTCCAGCTAAATCAAACAACCCGAAATTGTTCTCTTTATAACTCATTACCGAGGAGGTGTCTGAACTAAAGAAATTAGCCATCGATCTCTCAATAAATTGCCCCGTCGGATAGACCGCTTCTATAGATCCACCTCTAGCAGATATTTCCCATTCGGCCTCAGTAGGTAAGCGTTTGCCTACCCATTTTGCATACGCCGTTGCACCATACCATGTCACCCCTACAACAGGGTGTTTTGAATAGCCAGGCTCTACAATAAATTTACCTGCATGACGCTTGACACGGGAGTCCTTTAGGTGGATGATGTCATTGTTATTTACATCTTTTTCTCCCCCCATCGCCTCTAAAAACCGGATGTATTGCTCATTTGTCACAGGGTGTATGTCGATCGCAAAGCTGTGGACATAAACCTGATGCTGGGGACGCTCGTCTCGAGCCCCGGTTTGAGATCCCCTCGCATAAAACCCGTTTGGTACTATACTCATTTGCGTTAATAGAGGGGTTACCTCTATATCGGTTTTTGTCTCCTGCTTAAAAAGGGCTACATTTTGATCCACTTTAAATTTGGCTAAAGGGTCGGGATCGTAAGAGGGCCTTGCAATCACACTCTCTTGTAGTTTAGGCTGGGGAATATCCATTGAGTGAAAAACAAGTTTCTCTTTTTTCTCAGGTGCTGCAACGGAAGCCATCACAGGTTTTTCGACCTGAAGCACTCTGGAGATAGCATCAACTGGTGTAGCAAAAGCTCCGCTTTTTTGTTCGAAATACGGGGCGAGCTTTTCTGGACGATCCTGCGGTTTTACCTGTAAGCAAGCGCGCACAACATCGGTCCATTTTTCGGGCAAAGGAAAAATCCCCTCCGGAAATTTTTTCTGCATTAAATAGAACGCTAACGATCCAAAAGCATACTGGTCAGCTGTATAATTGACGTGACTTCCATGCCTTTGCTCCGGTGCAAAAAAGTAAAAAGCGCTGAGAAAAGAGTCTTTAAATTTAGAATCGTGATGGGGAATCTCCTCTGCTACCGCTTTGTAGATCCTGGGCAACATTTTCTCCTCGGTGAGCAACCCCGTTAGCCCTGCATCAGTCAAAACAATTTTCCCCTCTTTTCCCATCAAAAGGTTGGAAAACTTCAAGCCGCGGTGCGCCATTTGCTGATCTTGAAAGCGGTGCTGGTGCAACCGATCTAACGCCTCTGCTATTTGCTTGAGAATATTTGTGATCTCATCCTGATCAAGTTGAAAATTGACAAGCTTCAAATAGTCGAGCAGGGTCTGAGAATTCCCCTGGTCATTCAACACAAGATCGCTGACTACATAATAACTCCCCTCATGGCAACCGACATACCTGTAAGTAGTAAATCCCTCACCATCGATTTTGGAAAGCTGCTCTACACCCTTTTCAAAACGTTCTATAAAAAAACGGTCCTGAGAAAGAGACTCATCGAGAATTTTTAAAGCAAACGGCTTTTTTAAAAAACGGTGCTCAGCAAGGTACGTATGTCCGAGCGGGCCATTTCCAAGCCATCTTTTTAACTGATAATCTCCTACAAAACGTGGTTCCATGGAACTCCTAGCTTTTCTAAATCGTCTATTGGTTCGCTACAGCTCGAGGGGGTGCACACGTAAACGGTAGTTTTATTATTGATACACGATTTCCCCTCAATCGCCGGAATCAACTTTGTCAACAATGGGTGACAGACTACCACAGAGGTAAAAGGGTGACAGAAGCAATAGTTCGTATTATCTTCAAGATCCTTTTTTAGAAAAATAGTTTTTTTATCTTTTGAGACAAAATAGAGCACATTTAGGAAAAAAGAGAGCATCGACGCCGGATGGTGCGTCAATTTCTCAACCCCCAATTTTAAAATGGATTCGGCCTGTTTCAAATACTCGTACTTATGACTAATGTTGTACAGGCGCAAAAAATTTTCTGCCATAAGAGCATTCGCCGAGGGTTCGACCCCATCTAAAAAGGGTTTGATACGCACTAGAAAGGTGTCATCCAAAGCGGTACTAAAATACCCCCCCTCTTTACACCTGAAAATTCTGTCAGCTTCGTCAATCAATTCGTGGATTATCGGATAGCTTTCTGGAAATTCCCCCGTTTCAAAAGCGGTGAGAAGCGCTTTAATCAATGTTGCAAAATCCTCCAACAGAGCCTTGCCAACAAATACCTCTCCAACAAGCGCATGGTGGAGCCTGCTTCCCACAAAAAAGCGTTTTAAAATCTCTTTCACAAGCGACACCCCGGAATGGATTAGCGCTCGATCTTTAAGATAGCAACCGGCTCGAATGCGCGCATGAGCTAGATTGGCATTTGCTCCCAAAAGGATTTTACGATCGATATCTAACGTATCTCTTTGTTCGATCACAGCCCGGAGTTTTTTTTGCACAGAACGGAAAATCCCCTTTTTTTCCTCAGGTGTTTCTTCAACCAAAAAGAGGATGTTATCCCCATCAAAAATCCCCTGCTGGGCAGCCCCCAAATAGCGGATGGCGAAAGCCAACTCCTCTTGCGATAAAAGGTCTTGCAACTCCTCATAAGTAAACAAAGAGTGCCCCCCCTCTTCATTGGCGTGATCCGCACTTAAAGAAGAGGCATATCCCCAATCGGTTTTGAGAACGTTTTCGAAAAACAAATTAAGTTCGTAGGCAACGTCGCGGTACAAAATTTTGCCCGTTTCAAAGTACATGTGTGCATACGCCTCCATTAAAAAGGCGTTATCCGATAACATTTTTTCGAAATGGGGCTCTAATCGCGCTTCGTCAGAGGTGTAACGTCGAAACCCACCCAAAATAGGATCATACAGTGGGCTAAATAGCTGCTTTTCAAGAGTGGTCTCGGCAAAATAGTGCGGTCTTTGGTCCTCGAAAATTTCTGAAAGATGGATAAGTGGGGAGGTTTGAAACGAGAGGGGGAATTTTACCTCGCCCTTAAAACCACCCTGTTCCCGGTCAAAGCTCTCAAACAAAGTTTTCAAAATGTGGAGTTGCGCCTCTTTTGAGGGCATAGCAGAAACCACATCAAGAGTCGCCTCTTTATAAATTTCTACAAGGTGCTCCGTCTGCTCAAAAATCGCCTCTTTATCTTCGGAATTCCAAAGATGTTTAAGCTCATGAAGAATATCATTGAGACCTATATACCCGTCAATCGTCATAGGGGGCAAATAGGTAAAAACGTAAAAAGGGGCTTTATCCGGGGTAAGAATCAAATTTAAGGGCCACCCTGCCGGGTGTTGCGTAAGTAGCTGGGCAAAGTCCATGTAAAGTCGATCGATATGAGGCATCTCCTCACGATCGATTAAAATGGGGACAAAAGAGTCGTTTATGATTTCGGCTATGGACAAATCTTTAAAAGACTCCTCTTGCAACACCTTACACCAATGGCAACTTTTATACCCAATCGACAGAAAAACAGGGCGATCGTATTTTTTAGCTGCCAAAAATGCCTCTTCGCACCAGGGCAGCCAAAATACCAGGTCATCCGCATGTTCCCTCAAGTAAGGAGATCCCTGATCCCTTAATCTATTTCTATTGATTTCCATTTGCACCTAGAGAAGTTGCAGATATTTTGCCAGTTGCCAAGCGAGGTATATCATAACTAGAAAAGCCCCTACCATCATAAACCCTGGCATCGAACGTCCCGATTGACCAGCGTTATTGCGCATCTCAAGAGTTCCTATTCCATAGGCAAAATCGTGTTTTTGCGGTGTATTCTGAAAAAGATGGGGATATTTTTTTTCCAAGTCAGTCATATCCATCTCGAGATAGCTTGCGTATTGTCGTAAAAAACCGAATCGATAAATGTCGCTCAAGCCGGACGCCTCTTTACCCTCTTCCAAAGCCACAAGATAGCTCTCCCTAATTGAGGTAGAGCTTTCAACCTCCTTGATAGAGATCCTCTTATCCTCGCGTATAGCCTTAAGAAGGCGACCTAGTTTTATCATTTCCTCTTGCATCGCTTTAAGCACCCTATAAACCACTGAAGAGTTTTAACTTAGCAAGTTTTAGATTATTTGTGAAAATGATTGGTTGTAGGATGGTATAAGAGGATATTTCTCTTTGTTTTTTTTTAAAGCATCACCAAGAAAAACTCTTTTTATGTTTTTTCATTTCTTCGTTTGCTAAGATGGTGTCATGGAATTTGAAGGTCTGTATATCGGCTCCGATGAAGCGGGAAAAGGGGATTTTTTCGGCCCACTTGTGGTAGCAGCGATTGCGATCAATGAAGAGACTGTCGAGATCCTGAAAACTATCGGTGTCAAAGATTCTAAAAAATTGAGCGATACAAAAATTGATCTTTTGGCCTCTGTTATCAGACAAAAAATCCCTTATGACCAGATCGTACTTTTTCCTAAAACCTATAATGAGCTCTATTATAAGTTCAAAAACCTCAACCACCTTTTAGCCTGGTGCCATGCTGCAGTAATCAAAACAGTATCCGAAAAGACAGGGGCTACAAAGGTGCTGGTGGACCAATTCACTCAAGAGCCTCTGGTAGAGCAGTATTTGAAGAAAAAGGGGCTCAAACTGAACTTAAGGATGTATCCGAAGGCAGAGACGGATATCGCCGTCGCGGCAGCCTCTATTCTGGCCAGAAACGCCTTTGTAGAGGGGCTCAAGGCTTTGAGCGAATCGATAGGAACGCCCTTGCGAAAGGGGGCCTCGGCTTTGGTACAAAACCAAGCCAAAGAGCTCAAACAGATCCATGGAGACGAGCTTTTTCCCTCAATAGCCAAGCTCCATTTTAAGACTTACAAAGAGCTATCTTGACCTTAAAATCTTTTGAATGAGAAAGATACATCCCGCTAACATACCGGCATAAAACAGCATAATAACTCCCTTGGTTAAGGCCCTAGGGGGCCTATTTTGATAAATTATTTTAACATATAGCGAATATCCTTTAAAGATTTAACCTTTTTTGTTAGCTAAAAAGGGATAGTACCCAAAAAAATGGATAGTATGGCTCGTTACCTATTGATCTCGGCTACAAGCAGCATCGGAACCGAAGTCGCAAAAAGACTGCACCAAAAAGGTCATGAACTTTTTCTTACCTCGAGAAGCGAAGAAAAAATAGCCCCTCTTTTGGAGCTGACGCATGCACCGTACGCCATAATCGATCCTGCTAATTTTGATGGGGTGCTCAAGGTGGCACAAGAGGCAAAGGCAAAAATGGGAGGCTTGGACGGGGCGGTGAATTTTTCGGGTTCTTTGCTTTTAAAAGGGGCCCACTCCACAACGTTGGAGGAGTACCAAAAAACAATAGAAGCATCGCTCACAAGTGCTTTTGCCCTTGTTAGAGCCGCTTGCACTGTTATGGATCAGGGGGGAAGTATTGTACTTTTATCCTCGGCGGCAAGTCTTGAGGGTCTCCCTTTCCATGAGGCGATTGCGGCTGCCAAAGGGGGGATAAATGCGCTTACTTTATCCTCAGCTGCTACCTATGCCGCAAAAAAGATCCGCGTAAATGCGGTAGCCCCTGGGCTCACTCGCACCAGCATGACAGAACATCTATTTAAGAATAGTGAATCACTGCATATCTCTGAAAAAATGCACCCTATTGGTCGTTTAGGGGAGCCCAAAGATATTGCGGCTGCAGTAGAATTTTTCCTTGATCCCCAAAATGATTGGGTAACAGGGCAAATTTTAGCGATTGACGGTGGACTTAGTCGCATCAAAAAAGGGGGCTAACCCCCTTTTATTCAGAAATTCTTGCACTTAACAACGTGTTTTTTTGTTTCCGAGCTTAGTTCGCATATCTGGATTGGTGATGAATGGGTCTACGGCATCTAAAAATTGACGATTTTTTTCCAGCTCCATCCCGATATAACGGAAACAAAGGTCATTTACTTGACAGGCGTTGAGCATAAAATTAAAATCATTTCTTTTTTTGATGTCGATATGGGCTATAGAAAGTTTATTTGCCTGGATCGCATCCAGCAGAAAATCCTCATCATTTAGGTTACAAGAGCCCACATCGAGAAGATAATTATGGTTGTGCCCAATTGCGGCTAAAGCTATGGAAGGGGTTCTAATCCAGCTTTTGTTGAGCTCCTGATAAAAACGGGGAAAAACTGAAACAATATTTCTTATAACGGGCTCTTTATCCGGAAAAAGGGTACCTAATCGAGGGTTTATATCCCAAAGAATTCTGAAGAATTCACTTGAAAAATCAAAATCCTGCCGAGAAAAAAGTTCACCCAGAAAACGATTTAAGTGCGAGCTATACGTCACAGGGTATTGATCATAGACCTCGTGAACTTGATGAATCGAGTATAAAATAGCGATTTTAAATCGACTCAAAGGCATAGATTGCAAACGTTGTGGTGTAATCTTCTCCCCGTCTTTTAAACCAAAGAGAGCCATTAATTCAGCCTTCGATGATTGAGCACCTAGATCACGTAAATTCAGTTGTTGAGAAAAAAGTTGACGTAAAACGAATTCTGGATCGGTTTTTAAACTAAAGTCGAGAGTTTCCCAATTTTGCCAAGATAGCTGTCCATGCCTAATTGCTTCAATGACAGTGTGAGGGTCGGATTGGAGCCATGGAGCAAGCGTTTTGAAATCGCCCCCCCTTTTCAAAAAGCTTTTTGCCATCGTCCGTTCCCATTCAATCCCTCTAGGCAATTTGCGCTCTTGGGAATCTTTTGCCTGCAATGTGTCTTGAAAAATCTGATACGTTCTTTTTGAGGAAAGTGCAAAGTTGGGCAACGTACCCCCTTTTACCGTAGAAGCCAATCCTGGGGAAGGGTGGTCTATTCTATCCATTATGTGAAGAAGGGCGTCATCAGGCAACAAATCAAATAAACACGGCGAGGGTAAGGCAGTTATAGGGGCTGTCATAACGATCTCTAAATTGTAAAATTACAAATATTATAGTCCGCCAATAGATAATTGACAAGAAACCAAAAAAATAATTGTCATTTTTTTTAGGGTAAAAAAAGGGGGGGGGGAAACGGAGGGAGAGGGATTCGAACCCCCGGAAGGTTGCCCTTCAACGGTTTTCAAGACCGCCGCAATCGACCGCTCTGCCATCCCTCCATTAGGACTGGTAGTTTTAGCGGGAAACTATGTACAAGAGTGTATCACTCTAAGTCCCTTTTTATCAACATGTTTTATCTTATAACTCTCTGTTTATTCCCCTTAGGCTCCTAAGTTTTGTCTAAAAAAATCTGGGTGCATCCCCTTTTTTTCCTAACTCCATCAATCTCAACCAATAAAAATAAATATTTTTATTTATTTAACGGCAGGTTATAGATAAGATATGAGTGCACCTATTGATAGAAGAGGCCGCCCCTCCCCTCAAGAACCCCATTTTTCCAAAACGAAAGAGGCTAAATCTTTTGACCCAACTACCCATCTGCTTGCAAGCATCAGGGATTCTTCAGTCGGCACAATGTCAAAAAAAGAGCTCCTCACCTATAAAAATGCTCTTAAACGCATTTTAGAGGATCTTAGGGGGAAACAGACCCACTTGCCTTTAGAGCAACAAATCAAAATACTTAACCAATTGATCCAATCAAAAGCGATTGATTTAAAACTGAATGGCCAAGAGGTTGAGGATTTGATGAAATCGCCCTTCAAAAATTTTTCTTTAGAGACACAAGAGGCGGTTTTACACGCTACTTTTTTCTATGACGCGTACGATCAAACGCTCAACATGGAATCGTACTCTTTAGAAAATCTACACCATACCCTACATAAACCGGTTCTAGTCGATTGGAAAATAAAAGAGGAGAACGCCTCTTTTCGTCGTATAGCTGTAGCAATAAAAGCAAGCGCTAGCTCTCCTACTAATCCGAGCTCGATAGAAATTAAAGGAACAGGTTAACATCTATGGAAATCAACCCCAATCTCCCTCAACCACCCGAAAAGTACCCTCCAGAGGGGAAAAATCGCTTTCAACTACTTTCAAAGGAATCTGTTATTACGAAACTTTCGTCGAAAGGTTCTCAAGTTTCTTTAGGCATTTTACAAAAAAACAACATACCCAACCCCCACCTTAAAGAAGGCCTTAAGCACGAGCAAAGGCCCCTTGAAAGGGAAAATTCCATGCCTAAGCACCCCTCAAATACGCACCCCACCCCCCCTATGTCTTTAAAGGAAGAGGAGGAATTCAAAAATCAGGTGCAAGAGGTGTTAAAAGATATTTTCGGAAATGAGGTACACACTCAAGAACCTGCTGCGCTAAAAAAAGAGCAAGAGGAGCCCTATTTTCAGGTCAACCCCCTCCCCTTCGGTCAAAATGAAATCGATCTGATTAATGAGGTGCTTTACAGGGTTCAAAAAGGGTTTTTAGCGCTTCAAATCAATGAACACGAAATATTTTCTCAAGAGATGCTTTTAAATCTTTTAAAGCAAATACCCAATCCGGTCGATAGGCTCGAGCTTCTCTCAAACTCTTTAATCTCCTCGTTTGCCCATATGGCTGTTAATCCCGACGGGGAAGAAAACGTGATCCATGTTCTAGATCTTGCAAGTCCGCCCCAAAAAGTATTGAGCGACTTACCCCATCTGTGCATTGTAAAATGGCACGTGTACCAAAATGGTGTTAGCATTGAAAAAGAATCGGAATATGTTCTTGTGACACCCGTCAAAAAAGAGCCGGCTGACATGCCTATCCCTCTTTACCACTATTGTGAAACTATCGACTTTAGAGAAGGTCAGGAGTCTCACAATATCCAAATCGAGGCCTCAAATAAAGCCTTCGATCCTGTGCGACACAGATTGATCTGGGGTTGATTTTTTAAAGGTTTCAGAGAAAGCTTTTTTTAAAATTGTCGAAGGAAACGGGCATCAGATTCCCAAAGCATCCGAATGTCTGGGATGTTATGATAAAGCATCAAAGTGCGGTCAACGCCCATGCCAAATGCCCAGCCTGAGTAAATTTCAGGATCATGACCACCCGCTTGAATCACATTTGGATGGATCATCCCTGCACCTGCAACTTCAAGCCAACCGGTATGCTTGCAAATAGGACACCCTTTTTGCCCACAGCGGATACAGCTGATATCAATTTCTACACTGGGTTCAGTAAATGGGAAGTAGCTTTTTCTACATCTTAAAACCACATTATCCCCAAATAATCGGCGATAAAACAACTTTAATAGAGAGTGCAAATCTGCCAAACTCACCCCTTTTCCTAAATGGAAGGCGTCAATTTGACTGAATTGTTGATGGGATCTAGATGTCACCTCTTCGTTCCGAAATACCCTTCCGGCACAAAAAAGGGCCATCGGAGGTTGGCTTCGACGCATCATAGGGACTTGAAAAGTTGTCGTATGGGTTCTCAAAAGCATGCTGTCATTAAGATAAAAAGTATCCTGCATGTCTTTAGCCGGATGGTCTACCGGAAAATTTAAAAGATCAAAATTGACCTCTTCTGCCTCAATCTCATTCGAATGGACCTCTTTAAGACCCAACGAGCGGAGAATATCGGTCATTTTCTCGATCAAATCGAGCACTGGATGGCTATGCGCTCTTGGGCGGAACCTACCAGGAAGGGTAACGTCAAACTTTTCTTTTTCCATACTTAAAGAAAGAAGACGCTCTTCTACATCTCGTTTTTTGGTTTCAAGCTCCTGGGTAAGCTCTTCTTTGAAAAGATTGATCTCTTTTCCGAGCTGGGGAATTTTCTCTTTAGGAGCAGAACGTAAGGTTCCCATCAGATCCTGGATAACCCCTTTTTTCCCAAAATAACAAACCCTTATCTCTTCTAACCCCTCCAAACTTTCGGCTTGGTGAAGTCTTTTGTGAAACTCTTTTTTTAAAGAGTGAAGATCAAAGGGTTTGTCAGTCATCATAGGAAAAAATTTCCGTTCGTTAAAAACAACTCGAGTTTAAGCTACTAGCGCAGCTTTAGCTTGCAGTGCGATCTGTTGGAACGCCTGTGGATCCTCAACAGCGAGGAAAGCCAATACTTTTCTGTCTAAATCGATGGAAGCTTTCTTCAGTCCATGGATGAACGCAGAGTAGGAAAGACCGGCATAAAGACGGGCTGCTACATTGATACGTACAATCCAAAGGCGGCGGAAAGATCTTTTCTTGATCAAGCGGTGGTGGTAAGCGTAATACATCGCTTTCATGCGTGCATTTTTCGCGTTTCTGTAGTGGTTCTTACGATCACCGAAGTAACCCTTACAAGCTTTTAACAAGCGTTTTTTACGTCTACGGCTGTAGACAGCATTC
>Ga0169931_10008669_pt1 | contig 14790 bp, 6 predicted proteins | sample Kivu_15m_20L_FD_129675 | JGI IMG/M metagenome (GOLD analysis project Ga0169931, IMG submission 129675) | Freshwater microbial communities from Lake Kivu, Western Province, Rwanda to study Microbial Dark Matter (Phase II) - Kivu_15m_20L... | ecosystem: Environmental > Aquatic > Freshwater > Lake ...
CGAAGTCGGCGTAGCCGGCCGAGGGATCGCCGTAGCCGCCGCCGTAGGCGTCGCCGCCGTAGCAGCCGTAGCCTCCCGGCGACTGGCAGTAGGCGGCGGGCATGACCAGCGGCCTGCCGTGGGCGTCGACCAGCGGCCCGCCTTGGGCGGCGGAGCCTCCGGCGAGCGGCGCGGCGGGCATGGCCGGCGGCGGCCCCTGGGGCTGCAGGTAGGGCGCCTGAACGGGGTAGCCCCCCTGCCCCTCAGCGGAGCCCGCGGCGGTGAGGGCAGCCCACAGACCGGTGGCGCCCAGCAGGCGCCGCAGCGTCAGTATCTTCATCCGTAAATTCCCCCTCAGCTTGCGGCCTCGGACGTCCGAGAGCCCGCGGGCAGTGGCGACGTTCCTGGACTGCCGTTGATTCGTGAGCCTGACGGCCTGGAAAAAGTTATCGGACCGGTGCAGGCTGAGGAATCAGCGTTTCCGGCGCATCCGGCAGGAATTCCCCTGCCGGAGCGACCGGCGCCCGCCGCACGCCGACGACGGCTGGCGCGGCGGCTCTTCACCGCGCCGGCGACCCGGCTCTTCACCGCGCCGGCGACCCGGCTCCTCGCCGCGCCGCGAGCCGGATCCTCGCCGTTCCGGCGTGCCTTCTCGTCGCCGCGGGGGCCGTCGCGCGGCGCGGCGGGCGGGAGCGCCGAGGGCGCCGGCGGCGGCGGTCCGTCCCGCGGATTCGGCGGCGGCGCAAGGGCTGCCAAGTGCGCTCTTTCTCGAGGTTTAACGGGTCGGGCGCGATGCAGGAAGTTTGACGCTCTCGGAGCCCCCAACTACGATGCAAAACGGCTTTCCGATCTTCTGCGGTCGGGGTGCGTGCGGAGAGGGCCGATCCGCTCGGGCGGACGACTCGCTTCCGCTGCGGCGGACGACTTGGGCAAGAGAGGCCTTCGGCAAGTAGGGTCTCGGGCAACAGAGGGTGGCGCACACGTGAACCAGATTCCATCTGCAGGTTCGTTCGACTCCTCCGGATCGCGGAGGCGTCGCGAGCGCCGGGCCGCCGGCGTGAGTCGCCGCCGCCGGGCCGCGTTGGGGATGGAACCGCTGGAGCCGCGGCAGCTGATGGCGGCCAGCGCGCTGGTGCAGTTCGGCGGAACCACTGCGGGCGGAGGAGCGGGCGGAGGGGGCGGCGTCCCGGCCGATCCGGTCGTCACGTCGTATTCCAACGCCACGGTCGCGGGCCAGCTGCAGACGCTGCAGGCCGAGGCCACCTGGCAAGATCGGATCGTCGCCGCGCACGGCGAGCCGACCCGCTACGTGCCGTTGGCGATCCCGAACGATCCCTACCTGGCGCAGCAGTGGCATCTGATCAACACGGGCCAAAACGTCGGGCAGCCCGATTGGCAGCCGATCTTCGCGATTCCCGGCGAAGACATCAACGTGGCGCCGGCCTGGAACCTGGGCTACACCGGCCAAGGCGTGGTCGTGGGGGTGGTCGACAGCGGCGTGCAGACCAACCATCCCGACCTCGTCGCCAATCTCAATCTCGCCTTGCAATTCGACGCGCTGAGCCGCGACGGCAATGCGAATCCGCGGATCGTGGTTCCCAACCCGGGCTGGCAGGATTTGAATTTCGATCCGCCCGGCGGCCCCCCCTCCGGCACGCCGCAGTGGATCTACGGCACGCAGGGCCACGGGACGGCGGTTGCCGGCTTGATCGGGGCGTCGGCCAACGGCGTAGGAGGCGTCGGCGTGGCGCCGGGCGTGCAGCTGGTTCCCATCCGCCTGATCGACGTCGATCCGCAGGCGCTGCGGCCGATCACCTTGGCCACCGCCGACACGTTCCGCTACACGATCGGCCGCATGGACGTCACCAACAACAGTTGGGGACCTGTCGCGCCGCCGGGATCGCGGGCGGTCGGTCCGATGACGACCCGCGAGTTGTTCGCGCTGCGCGATTCGATTCTGTTCGGTCGCGACGGCCTGGGCGTCGTCCACGTGTTCGCGGCGGGAAACAACGCCGAAAATTTCGGCACGTCGAGCTACTCGCAATTCCAGTCGTCGCGGTACCAGATCAGCGTGACGGGCGTCGACCACGACGGCTTTTACAACAACGTCGACGGCACCGTCACCGGCTATCCCGAGACCGGGCCCAGCGTCTTCGTGGCGGCTCCCACCGGCAGCGTCGCCTACGCCATCAAGGACGACTTTGAAATCGGCAGCGGCTTGCTGACGACCGACCTGACAGGAGCGCCGAGTTCCGGCCTGGGAGGCTTCAACATCCCGCCCGACGCCGCCACGGGGGAAGAGTACGACCGCGACTTTTTCGCCGACGATTCCTACACGTCGCGGTTCAACGGCACGTCGGCCTCGGCCCCTCTGGTCGCGGGCGTGGTGGCCCTGATGCTCGAGGCCGATCCGAATCTCTCCTACCGCGACGTGCAGGAGATCCTCCTCAAGTCGGCGCGGCAGAACGCCCCGCTGGGCGTTCCCCAAACCGGCTTCGGCCAGGGCGCGAATCTGGGCACCCAAAACACCTGGTACGTCAACCAGATGCCCGCGTTCCACGACCCCGACCTGTGGGATCCCGGCATCAATCCGGTGCTGCAGACGCAGCATCCCACGCTCCAGTACAACCGCCTGACCAGCCATTACCAGCCCACGCCCTTCTCCCTCACGACGGCCGCCGGCCACACCGTCAGCCAGGGACGCGGGGCGAACGGCGAGCTGATCGGCTACGCCCACGGCGTCGTCGATGCGACGCTCGCCGTGCAGATGGCCGAGCAGTGGCACGAGAAGAAGCAGAACCTGCCGCGGGAGCTGACCTTCACCACGTCGGTGGCGGGCGTCGGCGGGACGATTCCGGCCGCGGAAATCTCGTCCGCGTCGGGCGACGACATCCTGATCCCCGGCGGGTTGGGCGGCGAGGCCGGCTTCGCCGCCTACTGGGACTGGTACTACGAGTTCGACCCGGAAGAAGAGCAGCCGGAAAACACCCGCGGCGTGCCGGTCGAGTTCTTCGTTCCCGACTCCAACTCGATGGTCGTCGAGTGGGCGGAGATCAAGGTCGCCATCTCCGGCGGAACGACGGCCGCGCTGGACAACCTCCGCATCCTGCTGGTCTCGCCGGAAGGGACCCACTCGGAGCTCAACAATTTCTACGTGGGCGCCGACGGCATCCTGCAAAACCTGACCGCCTACACGTCCGACGACACCCCGACGACGGCGGCGCCGGGCGAGCGGCTCGTGTGGTGCTTCAGCACCAACCGCAACTGGGGCGAGCGGTCGGCCAGGGCCTACGTCATCGACCCCACGACCGGCGAGGTGCAGTTCAACGCCCTCGGCCTGCCGATCCAGAAGGGCTGGACGCTGCACTTCGAGAATTACGGCGGCACGGAACTGACGCTCGACACCATCGAGTTCGTCTGGCACGGCAGTCCGGTGGCGGCCAACACGCAGCGGGTGCAGGGCTTCGTCGGCGTCGACGAGAACCAGGACGACCTGTTCAACTTCAGCCGCGTCCTCACCACCCGACGCAACCTCCCCGGCGACGACCCGAACACGCTCCGCTACGGCGAAGTCGTCAACGTGGCCGACCCGAACCAGGAAAAGTTCGGCAGCAACGTCACCGTCGTCGTCCGCCGCGCCAGCGACAACGCCATCGTCGACCAGTTCGTGACCGGAGCCGACGGGAACTACTACTTCGACCTCGTGCCCGACAACTACATCCTCTCGGTGGAGGATCCGCTGGGCCGCGTCGCGGTCGACGACTCGCTCACCGCGAGCGGATTCCTGCAGAAGTACCGGTCCGAGTGGCGCATCACCAAGGACTGGTTCCGCCTGTGGGACTACGACGCCAGTCTCCGCGTCCCCATCGACCCCGCCACCAACGCGCCGTTCGCGCTCATCCCCCCCTCGTTCGCCGATCCGAGCCAACGGGTCCCCGTCGAGGCGGGCGTCAAGAGCCTCAACTTCCTGCTCGATCCCGGGGCGGCCGCGGCCAACGAGGTCAATTTCTCGGGCGTGGTCTTCGCCGACGCGAACAAGGACGGGATGTTCAACGGCGACGACTTCTACGTCCCCAACGTCAGCGTGTTCGGCGACTTCAACCAGAACGGCCGCTTTGACGCCGGCGAGCCCCTGGCCGTCACCGGCGGCGACGGAGCCTACCAGCTGACCGGCCCGCTGGAGTTCTCGACCGTCATGAACGTCGGCGTGCTGCCCCCCTCGGGCTGGACGCCCACGCAGCCCGCCGGAGGCCTGAAGCAGTACTTCGTGCAACCCGGATCGACCTTCGCGGGAGTCGACTTCGGACTGCTTGCGCCCGCCACGAGCAACCCCGGCGATCCCTCCTCGACCCTGCCGGGCCTGATCACGGGACTGGTGTTCGACGACGTCAACAAAGACGCCGTCCGGCAGTCGTCCGAGGCCGGCCTGGGGGGCATTCGCGTCTACATCGACACCAACAACAGCGGCGCCTTCGACGGCGGCGACATCGACACGCTCACCACCTCCAACGGCACGTACGTCTTCGCGAACGTGATTCCGGGCACGTACTTCATCCGGGTGCAGACGCCCGCCCCGCTGGTGCAGACCCGTCCCGTCCTCGGTCTGCCGTTCCAGGTCACGCTGCTAGGCGGCGGCACGCTTACCGGCCTGAACTTCGGCATCAACAATCCGGCGCTGTTCGACTACGGCGATCTGCCGGCCCCCTACCCCACGCTGCTCGCCCAGAACGGCGCGCGGCACGCCAAGAGCGCCTACTATCTTGGCCGCCTCGTCGATGCTGAAACCGACGCCCGTCCCACCGACAATCCGGCCTTCCCCCAAGGCGACAACACCGTCGGCTTCGATGAAGACGGCATCACCGTCGCCCCGCTGGTCGCCGGCTCCACGGGGCGGCTCGTGGCCGAAGCCAGCCGCCATGGCGGTTACCTGCAGGGGTGGATGGACTTCAACGCCGACGGCGATTTCGACGACGTCGGCGAACGCATCATCGTCAACAAGCTGCTCCAGCCGGGACTCAACGAAGTGACCTTCCAGGTCGCCGGCTCGATCGTCGGCGCCGTGGTCTACGCGCGCTTCCGGTACGGCGAGTTCGGCATCAATTCGGTCGTCGGCGCCGCCCAGATCGGCGAGGTCGAAGACTACGCCCTGGCCTACGTGCCGCCCGCCCCGCCGGTGCTCGCCGGCATCGCCGGCGACTTCAACGGCAACGCCCGCGTCGACGGCCTTGACTTCCTCGCTTGGCAACGGGGCTTCGGCACGACCTCGGCCCCCCGCACGGCCGGCGACGCCAACCTCGATCGCCGCATCGACGGCAACGACCGGCTCGCCTGGGAAGACGATTTCGGCAGCGGCGAAATGGCGGCCGCGCAGGCGGCCGGACCGCTCACCGGCGACTTCAACCTGAACGGCGCCACCGACGGCCTCGATTTCCTCGCTTGGCAGCGCCACGCCGGCACGACCCAGGCGACGCTGGCCCAGGGCGACGGCGACGCCGACGGCCAGGTCGGAGAAGTCGACCTGCTGGTGTGGTCGACCTTGTTCGGCCAGTCGGGGGCCCTGCAGCAGGGCGGATCTCCCGTCGCCGGCAGCTCGCTCTTCGGCCGCGCGCCGGCCGTGGCGGCGGCGTTGGCCCCGACCGCCTCGGCGGCCCTCCAAGACGATGCGGCGGGGCTGGCCGGAGCCGCCCAACGCGGCCTGCCGCCCGCGACGTCCCGCCGCGCCCCGTGGCAGCCCGCCCCCTCGGTCGCCGCGATCGATCAGGCGCTGGCTCGGCTCGGCGGCAGCGCGACGCGCGCCGTCGCCCCGTCCGCGGGCCGCTCGGCGCCGCAGCTCCGGGTGCGCTGGACGAGCGACCAGCGCCCGGCCGCCGACGGTCGCGAGCAGGCCTTCGACACGTTCGCCGAGTTCTCCCTCGCGGCACGCGACAAGCAAGCCGCCGACGGAGGCCCCTAGGCGGGCGGCGCCCGCGGACGACGTCGCCCGCCGCTGCGTCAGGCCGGCGCCGCTGCCGCTGCGCCCTCTCCCGGCCCGCCGCGCCCTCGCTCGCCCTCCCCCCGGCTCGGGCGCCGCTCGCCCAGGGGCCTCGGCCGGCGCTCGCCCGGGCGGCCGCGGCGTCGCACTCTTTGCGCCGGCGGGGCAGCGTGCTATGGATACGAGCGCCGCGAAGGAACGCTTGCCGCCGCTCCTGACGGAGAAAAAAGCCCGAGGCGCAAGGCGAGCGGCGGCTCATTGACGACGCAACGATCAAGAGGAAGAGGGGATGGCAACACTCATCCAAAACGGCCGAATCGTGACGGCCGAACGCGATTTCTACGGCGATCTGCTGATCGAGGGCGAGTCGATCGCGGCCTGGGGGCCCTGCCTGCCGACGCCCCCCGACGCCCGCGTGATCGACGCCACGGGCAAGCTGGTCTTCCCGGGGTTCATCGATCCGCACGTCCACGTGCATCTCCCGTTCATGGGCACGTACGCCAAAGACACGTACGCGACGGCGAGCCGCGCGGCCCTCCAGGGGGGCGTCACGACGCTGATCGAGATGTGCTGCCCCTCGCGGCAGGACGATCCGCTGGAGGCGTTCGAACTGTGGCTGGCGAAGGCGGCCGAATCGGCCTGCGACTACACGTTCCACATGGGCGTCACGCGGTTCGACGCGGGGACGGCCGCGGCCGTCGCCGAGATCGCCCGCCGGGGCGTCGCCTCGCTGAAGGTGTTTCTCGCCTACCGCGGCGCGCTGGGCATCGACGACGGCGAGCTGTACCAGACGCTCGCGCTGGCTCGCCGCCTGGGTCTGATCGTCACGGCCCACTGCGAAAACGCCACGCTGGTGGCGGAGTTGCAGGCGCGGCTGCTGGCCGAGGGGAAGACCGGACCGGAGTGGCACGAGCCGTCGCGGCCGACGATCGTCGAAGCCGAGGGCGTGCGGCGGCTGATGACGTTCGCCGAATTGACCGGAGCCCACGTCTACTGCGTGCACACCTCCTGCCAGGCGGCGCTGGAAGCCGTCCAGGCGGCGCACCTCCGCGGCGTGCAGGCGTGGGTGGAGGCGGTCATTCCGCACCTGGTCCTCGACAAGACCTACGCGGAGCGTCCGGATTTCGAGGGCGCCAAGTACGTCATGTCGCCGCCGCTGCGCGACCGGCGCGAACAGGACGCGCTGTGGCACGCGCTGCGGTCGCGGCTGATCAGCACCGTCGCCACCGACCATGCGCCGTTCGATTTTGACGGCCAGAAAACGCTCGGCCGCGACGATTTCACGAAGATCCCCAACGGCATCCCCTCGATCGAGCACCGCGTGCCGCTGCTGTACGCCCATGGCGTGGCCCGCGGCCGGATCGATCTGCGGACCTTCGTCGATGCGGCCAGCACGCAGGCCGCCCGCATCTTCGGACTCTACCCGCGAAAGGGCTCGCTCGAGCCGGGCGCCGACGCCGACGTCGTGATTTTCGACCCCGCGTGGCGGGGGGTGCTCTCGGCGTCGTCGCACGCCATGGCGGTCGACTACAGTGCGTTCGAAGGCTGGCCGATCGAAGGGCGGGCCGAGAGCGTCTGGCTGCGGGGCTGCTGCCAGGTCGCCGACGGACGCTTCGTGGGCCAACTGGGCCGCGGCCGCTTCCTGCCTCGCGACGCCACCCATGGCTGAGCCTCGAGCGGCCGCTATCCAAACCGGCCGGCAGGCCGCTAGAATGCGGCCGAGCCCCGCTCCTCGCGGCGCGCGCCGGCGGGCTGGGCGTTCTCGCGGGGCGCTTGCCGCTCAGACCGCGTTCCCTTCCAGCAGGAGCATTGCGTCGATGATCGTCAGCCCACGCGCGGGAATCGCCTCTCGAAATGGCTTGGCTCGCAGCGGACAAACGGCTTGCCGAGCCCTGGCGCTGGCCGCCGCCGCGCTGCTTTCCCTCGCCGACTGCCGCGGCGACGACTGGCCGCAGTGGCGCGGGCCGCGTCGCGACGACGTCTCCCGCGAAACCGGCCTGCTCGACAAGTGGCCGGCCGAGGGGCCTGCCCAACTGTGGGTCAACCCGAATTGCGGGGTCGGCTATTCCGGCCCGGCCGTCGTCGCGGGTCGGCTCTACCTGATGGGCGCTCGGGACAACGCGGAGCTGCTGCTCTGCCTCGACGCCGCGACGGGGGCCGAGCAGTGGGCCTGCGAAGTCGGACCGCAGTTCGAGAACGGCTGGGGCGACGGCCCGCGCGGCACCCCCGCCGTCGACGGCGGCAAGGTCTACGCGCTCGGCGCACAAGGCAACCTGGCGTGCGTCGACGCCGCCACCGGCGCCGTCGTTTGGCGTCGTACGATGCAGGAACTAGGCGGATCGGTTCCGAATTGGGGCTACACCGAGTCGCCCTTGGTCGACGGCAAGTTAGTCTGCTGCACGCCAGGCGGCAAACAGGGTTCGATCGTCGCTCTCGACAAGCTGACCGGCGAGACCGTCTGGCAAGCCGCCGAGCTGACCAGCGACGCCCACTACGCGTCGATCGTGCCGGCCGTGCTGCACGGCAAGCCGCAACTGGTGCAGCTCCTCCCCGACCAGCTCGTCGGCGTCGATCCGGCCGATGGCAAACTGCTGTGGTCCGCGCCCTGGCCCGGCCAGACGGCGGTGATCCCCACGCCGATCGTGCGGGGGAACGAGGTTTACGTGACCTCCGGCTACGGCGTCGGCTGCATGCTGGTGCGCATCGGGCCGAACGGAGAGGCCGAGAAAATTTACGACAACAAAGAGATGAAAAATCACCACGGCGGCGTGGTGCTCGTGGGCGACCATCTCTACGGCCACTCCGACCCCAATGGCTGGATCTGCCAAGATTTCGCCACGGGCGAAAGCGTCTGGCGGGAGCGCTCGGCCCTGGGCAAAGGCGCCGTCGCCTACGCCGAAGGCAGGCTCTATTGCCTCAGCGAAGACGAGGGGCAGGTGGCCCTGGTCGAGGCGTCGCCCGACGGGTGGAAAGAGATCAGCCGCTTCCAGCTCAGTCCGCAGACGGAACTCGAGCGCAAGCGGGGCAAAATCTGGACCCACCCCGTGATCAGCAACGGCCGCTTGTACCTGCGCGACCAGGACAAGCTGGTCAGCTACAAGATCAGCGGTTGATTCCGCAAGCTCAGCGGTTGATTCCGCCCGGCGACGCGCCCCGACGAGCCCGTTCGACCCCGCGCGTCGCAGCCCCACCGCCGCCGAGCGAAAGCCCGACCGCCGTGCAGCGAAACCGCCGACCGCTGACCGCCGACCGCTGGGCCGCGAAATCGCCGTGCGCCGCCATGGTCGATCGCGCACGCCGTCGGAAGAACGCGACCGAGCGTTCCCGAGCCGAGCCGTTACCGAGCCGCCTTGTCGCCGACGGCGGTCGGCTGGCCCGCGGGCGGCCCCGCCTTGGGCGTCAGCACGATCCGCACGGGGGTCCCCAACGGGGAATCGCCTCGGCGTTGGCTTCGAACAGCAGGCCCTCGTTCGACTGGCTGCTTTCCACCGGCACGTCGAGCATCGCGCTGCCGAAGTTGGAGACGCAAATCACGTCGCCCGCCTCCGCCATGTAGTAATTCTTGCCGCTCTGCTCGTCCTTCCACATGCCGCTGCCGGCGAACACCCACGACTGCTGCATCGGCTGGCCTGTTTCCGCATCGCGGATCCATTGCTGGGCGCGCGCCGACTGCCATCTTCCCGCGGCATCGAGCCAACGCACCTCGACCTCGATTTCGGCCCCTGAGGGAGGGGCGAATTTCGGTTGGAACTTCACCGGACTTCCCGGCAGGGCGCCCACGGCCAGCAGGGCGGCGTGGATGACGTAGGCGTTGGCCTGCAGCGCGACGATCGACTCGTGCTCCTTGGTCCCCTTCTTGCAGGCGAACATCTCCAGATACCCCTCGCGGAGCGAGATGAAGCCGTCGACGTAGACCTGCTTTCGCGGCACGTCGACCCACACGCGGTCGGGGGGCGGCAGCCGCTTGGCGCCGGCCGGATCGGGCAGCGGCGGCGGTTCGGGAGCATCCAGGTCGTCGGCGGCCGCGTCGGCCGCCGGCGCCCCGACCGCCTCCTCTGCCGGCGAAGCAGTCCGCGGCGCGGCGTTCGCCGAAGCCGCCAGGCCCACCGCGCCGGCGGCGCACAGGCCCCGCACGGCAGCGCCCCCCATCCAACGGAACCGCCAACCCCGACGTGCACCCCTGCTCATCGCTTGTCGTCTCCTGACTGCAGAAACGCCGACGGTCGACGGCCACGCCGGCCGTGCCACGACCGCGCGACGCCGCGCCGCGCGAAGTCGCCGCCCGCGACGCGCGATGCGGCAAGGCATGCCGAGCCGACGCGACGCCCGCGCGGCGATCCCGAAACTCGCGCCGGCGCGTTCCGCACGTCAAGCCCGCGACGCGCGCCCAGGCCCTGCCGCCGCGAGTCCGCCCGCCGCGCGCCCCGCCCGCCGCGCGTCCCCGACGTATCCTACCGCTGGGCGGCCGCCGTTCGGAGGGGCTCGCGCCGCAAAATGGCCGACTCCGCCGGTGGAAGGCCCCTTCCGAAGCCTCTACAATGCGGACCGCCGGCACGCCTTTCCGTAAGCCAGGGCGTCGCCCCCGCGTGACGAAGACGTCGCCGAAGCGGCCCGGGCTGCGTTTCGCCCCCGTGGCGTCCCGACGCGGCGACGGGGTCCGGCGCCGGCGCCGAGCGCCCTCGGACCACCGACGTTCCCCTGCCAAGGATGCTGCACCCTCCATGTCCGTCAGAACTCTCGCAGACCGCTCGCCAGCCGATGCCTCGCCAAGCCTGCTGGCCTCGGCCGACGCTCCCGATTTCTGGCGCGCGACAGCCGCGAAGGCGTTTCGTTCCGGGGTGCATGAGGCCGCGTGGCGCCGTTACGTCGCCGATCGCCCTGCGGCGCCGAGCCTCAGCGCCCTCAGCGGCGCCGCGGCGCCGCTCGGCTGGGGCGTCGCGCCGGCGGCTTTGTCGGAACTGACGCGCGAATTGCTGCTTGCCGCGGGCAATGCCCGCGGACGAGCGGGCCGACGCGGCAAGCCGTCGAAGGCCCCCCGCACTGCGGCCGCATCGGACGCCGATCTTGCCGCGACGCTGGGCCAATGGCTGGAGACGGCGCGCGAAGCGTCGCCGACCTGCGACGCCGCGCTGGCCGCGTTGGCGGCGTGCTCCCTGCTGGCAGACCGGTCCGACGCCATCGCCATGGACCTGTGGTGGCAGGCAGCCGATTCCCTGCTGCTTTGTGCGGAAGAGGCCTCCGCGTGGCGCGCCGACCTCGACGCGGCGGCCGAACAGGCCTTCGCGCAGCAGGCCTTGGCGGGCGAACTGCCCCTCGCGCTGTCGTATCTTTTCCCGGAAATCGGTCCGCTGCACGCGCTGCGTTCCGCCGCTCGCGAACGTCTCACCGAAGGGCTGCTCGAACTGACCAACGGGGAAGGCTTGCTGCACGGACGGCACAGCGGCTGGTTTCCGCTCTTCGCCGCCGCCTGGACGCGATGCCGTCTGATCGGGGCCGAACTCAAAAAAAACGCCTGGTCGGGCGAAGCCGAAACGCAATTTCGCTGGCTGGTGCGGCAGTGGCTGCGGTGGCTCGCCAGCGACGGAACGACGCTGCTGGCCGATTCGCCCTTTTCCGCGGCGACGCCCCCGGAGATGGCGGCCTGCCTGCTGCGACTGGCCGGCGATCGTTCCGACGCGGCCGCCGCCGGCCTGCTGCTTGGCAAGCGGGCGGTTCCCCAACGCGAAGCGGCCGACGACTACGCGCCCCCCGATCCCTCGGACCACTGCGAGTGGGCCGGGCTGTCGGTGTTCCGCGCCGGCTGGCGGCCCGCGGCTCCGACGGCGGCCGTGCGCTGCCGCGGCGCGGTCATGGAACTGGAACTGACCGCCGGGCCCACGCGGCTCGTCGTGGGGAGTTGGGACGCCGAAACCCGCGTCAACGGCAAACGCCTCGCTCCGCTGGGAGAGTGGGAGGAAGTCTGCTGGTTCAGCGACGCCGACGCCGACTATCTCGAGTGGAGCCTTGCCTTGGAGGGGGGGGCCGCTGTGGACCGGCAAATCCTCCTGCTCCGCGGAGACGAGGTGCTGTGGCTGGCCGACAACGTACGCTGGTCGCCGGGCACGGCGACCGACGAGGCGCCGCGTCTGTGGCACCGCGTCGCGCTGCCGCTGGGCGGCGGCATCGCCCTGCGGCCGGCCGCCGAGACGCGCGAGGCGCTGCTGACGCACGGCCCGACGACCGTCGCCGCGGCGCTGCCGCTGGCATTGCCCGAATGGCGCGCCGACCCGCGCGGGGGGCGTTTGGAAGCCGTGGAAAACCGGCTCGAACTGGTGCACGAGGCGCGCGGCCGCGCACTGGCCTGCCCGCTGCTGCTCGACCTGCGGCCGCGGCGCAGCGCGACCCAAGTGACCTGGCGTCAGCTGACGGTCGCCCAGGCGCTTGAGATCCAGCCGCCCGACGTGGCGGTCGGCTACCGCGCGCAGTGCGGCGACCAGCAGTGGCTGTTCTACAGATCGCTGGCGCCGCGCGCCAATCGCACCGTGCTGGGACAAAACACCGCGTCGGAATTCCTGGCGGCGCGGTTCCTGGCCCCGCAGGGAACCGTGGAAGAACTCGTGCAAGTGGAAGGCTGATTCGCTGCCCCATGGTCGACACGTTCTCCCGCCTCGTCGACAACCTGCGGCGCGTGCAGGAATCGATCCGCCGCGCCGCTGCCGCCGCGGGCCGACTTCCCGAGGAAGTGCGGCTGATCGGCGTCACCAAGTACGTCGACGCCGAACATGCCGCGCTGCTCGCCGCAGCCGGCTGCCGCGACTTGGGCGAGAGCCGTCCGCAGCAACTGTGGGAGAAAGCCGCCGATCCGCGTCTCGCCCCCGTGCGTTGGCATCTCATCGGCCATTTGCAGCGAAACAAGGTGCTGCGCACGCTGCCGCTCGCCGCCTGCATCCACAGTCTCGATAGCCGACGCCTGCTCGACGCCGTCGACGAGTCGGCCGAGCAGCTTGGGCTCTCGGTGCGGGGGCTGCTCGAGGTGAACTGCTCCGGCGAAGGCGCGAAGCAGGGCTTCGCGGCGGACGAGATCGCCCCTCTCCTGCAAGACCGCGCTACCTGGCCGCGCGTGGAAATCGTCGGCCTGATGACGATGGCGCCTCGGGAAGGGGGACGCGCTGCGGCCCGGCGCACTTTCGCGGCGCTCCGCGCACTGCGCGACCGAGTCGCCGCGGAGGTCGGCCCGCCCTTGGCCGAGCTGTCGATGGGCATGAGCGGCGATTACGAGGAGGCGATTGGCGAGGGCGCCACGATGGTCCGCGTCGGATCGTCGCTGTGGGAAGGGGTCGCCTGACCGCGCACGGCGCGGCCGTCGCACGGCCGGGAGCTGCACGGAAACCGTCAGGGCGACGCGCCGCGGGCCCCGAAGCCTCGCGGCGGCGGTCCTGCACAGGGAGCGTGCGGGCGGCTGTCTGCCGCTGCCGACACGGCCGACGGCGCGGCGCCCGGCCGACGGCACGGGGCGAGGGGTTGCGGCGCCGCGCGCGGCGGCGCGCGTCCCGGCCGGGCCGGTCGGCGCGTCCCTGGGGGCTGGCCGGCCGGCGCGGAGGCCCGGCGCGGAGTCCCGGCGCCCGCGGCGCGGTGCGGCCCCTCGAGCGGCGTCGGGGGGAAGTGCCGGTCGGCCAATCGTGTTCTCTTGATCCGTGCGTCGTCCCTGCCCCGTCGCTCGCCTTCCGCCTCCGGCTTTTTCCGACGTGGGGGGCGGCGGCGCGGGTTCCTTCGCGGCGCAAGGATCCCTATGATGCCTGCACCGGCGCAGCGCGCCGTCCCTCCCGCACGTCGCCCGATCGCGCGGCCGGAGGCTCTCCCTCGCGGCGGATCCCGCGGATGAAGCGACTCGCCGAACGCATTCTCCACGACGCGACGCTCGCCGCGATCACGGTCGGTTCAGTGGCCGTGATGGGGTACATGAACCTCCGCGGCGACGCGACCCGGTCGGAAAGTCGCTTGCCGGTGCGCGCGCTCCCCCCGGCGCTCGCGCCCAAAGCCCCTGTCGCGGTGGCGCGCGTGCAGCCGGAATGGTGCGAGATCACGTACACCTTCGCCGGCAAGATCGAGCCGTGGGAGTCGTACACGGTCGGCTTCGAGGTTCCGGGCCGCGTCGTGGCGTTGGGAGAGCACCCGGCAGGCCGGCCGCTGGAGCGAGGCGATCGGGTCGAAGCGGGCCAGATTCTCGCCCGCTTGGACGACCGGGTCTTCCGCGCGCAGCGGGCCGAGGCGGTGGCCCGCCTGGAGCAGGCCGCCTCCGACCTCGAACGCGTGCGGCGTGCACGGGAGGATCGCCTGGGGGCGGTGTCGGAAGCGGAATTCCAGCAAGCGGTGACGGCCGAGGCGTTGGCCCGCGCGCAGAGCGAGATTGCGGCGAAGAATCTCGAAGACGCGGTCGTGCGCGCCCCGGTGGCGGCCGCGATCTCCCAGCGGCTGATCAAGGCGGGCGAATCGGTCGGCCCCCACCAGCCGGTCTTCGAGTTGGTGGAGAACGACCGCGTGCTGCTGACGATTCACGTGCCGGAGTCGCGGATCCGGGAACTCGAACAGCGGCAGCGGGAAATCGACCTGTCCCGCCAGGCGGTCGGCGCGGACGGACCGCCGGAGGATGCGACGTTCCGCGCGTATGTCAGCCTGGAAGGCGCCGATCCCTTCGGCAAGCCCTGGCCGGCCCTGCAGGGAGAAGTCTATCGGATCGCGGTCACCGCCGATCCGCGCACGAGCCTGTTCGACGTGGAGGTGGCCCTCGACAATCGGGAGCAGCTCCTCCGCCCCGGGATGGTGGCGACCGCCAGCCTGGTCGTCGATCGGATCGAAGGCTA
>Ga0169931_10008671_pt1 | contig 14788 bp, 12 predicted proteins | sample Kivu_15m_20L_FD_129675 | JGI IMG/M metagenome (GOLD analysis project Ga0169931, IMG submission 129675) | Freshwater microbial communities from Lake Kivu, Western Province, Rwanda to study Microbial Dark Matter (Phase II) - Kivu_15m_20L... | ecosystem: Environmental > Aquatic > Freshwater > Lake...
ATAGTCCTGGCTGAAGTTGCTTATATCAGCCAGTTTCGGACATCTTGCGCCGTTTCGGTCACTGAATGTCCGTTTTCCTTATCTTCATCCTCTTAGACCACCGAGAACTTCCTACTGTCCAGTCCTAAAAGAGGCTGCGGAGTTTAGGCTTCCGTAGCGATCTCCCCTGAGCATGGCGAAGCAAACGGGTTCAGGGGGTGGAGTCTGAGGGGGTTGGCTCCGTTAAAGCCCCCGCCGGGGCCTCGACCCCGGCGGGGGATTCGTTTTGCGGCCGGAGATCTTCCTCGGGGTAGGTGGGTGCCACAATGTCAGATTCTGGTGCCGGAGAATTTGGGTCGGGGACAAGGTCGCGGATCTCGCTGGGATCTAAAATCTCGTCTGATTCACTAAAGGGGACTTGCTGGCTCAGGGCCAGGAGCAAGTCGAAGCGCAGGGCTGCTAGGGGGTCATCGGCATCCGGACTGTAGGCCCCACCGTCCAGGTGTAACCCGGCCATTAACTGGCTGGTTTGGTAGAACTCCAGCAGATCAAACTCAACGATTTGCAGCGTGTCACTGCTGATAAAGGCCATTTGCCCGGCAAACAGAATGGTCTCTTGCTCTAGCTGGCCCGCCGTAATCGACACTGGGCCGCTGGGAGAGTTGGCCAAGGCCATCACCAGGGTTAACCCTCGGGATGGCACGTAGCGCACCACTACCCCAGTACTGTTTAGCCCGATCGTAGCGTTGGGGGTGACCAGGGTGGTGCGCCCCTGGTCGGGGGGGACAAAGACGGCCGCTGTACCTTGGCTCAGGCTCAACCGGCGGGCATTGGGCAAAAAGTAGAGGCTAGTTTGCTCCCCTACCCGCGCCAGGGAGCCGTCGTTAAATAATAGTTCAGCTCGAGAGTGGGTTGAGGCGTGGAGCCGATCGCCAGGGCAGAGGCACTCGGTCACTAAGGCCGGACGTTCCTCCGCTCCCACTGACAGGAGGGTGACCTCGCTGGTGCTGCCCCTTACCTGAGCCCAGTCAAGGGGGACTTCGGCTAGCGCTGGGGCGGCGATCGCTAGGCCACTGATCGCCGCCAGCAGCAGGGTAGAAAAGCGGTCAGTTAAACGCTGGGTACGGAAAACCATGGATCCTGCTGTTGGTGATCCTGCTACGGGATAACCTCGAATTTTCCTGGGCCTACCCTAGGGCAATCCTGGCCTTGGGGGCAGGGGCGATTTTAGCTTCCCGGCAGTTCGAGTGCTCTGTTTTAGCCCACAAAACATCACTACCCAGAGATGGGGAGGGTAGCTCCATGGTAAGGTTCCTCAAGCAAAGTTTCGCCCCAATTCATGAATCTTGTACTCGGATTCATTGTAAATCTAGTCTGTAGCTTCAGGAATTACCGATCAAATCAGTGATTCTGCTGGTGACGATAGGGTAAGCCTACTTAACTGAGCAGGATTCATTGATTCAGCGGTATCTCCCTCTTAGAGTTATTTTGGTTGGTCTTGGCTGGCTCTGTTGCCCGGCCCTACCGGGCTTTGCCAGCCCCGGCCACCCCGCCGAATCGGTGCTCCAGTCTGGATCAGACTCGCCCTCGCTACTCGAGGTCGCGGAGACAGTGCCGATCGAGCTTCCTGGGGTAGGAACTGCTCCTGGGCAGGGCACTGACGAGCCCGCCACGATTCCCGACAGCAGTCCAGAGGTGGCAGAGGTGGCAGAGGTGGCAGAGGTGGCAGAGGTGGCAGAGGTGGCAGAGGTGGAGGTTCCCCACTCAGCAATGTCCCCGGCGCTGGCTGAGCGCCCTACGCCACCCCTGACGCCAGGTACCTATCTGACCACCGCCGCGGCCCTGATCCCACCCTCAGCGGAGCCGTGGTTCCCCGCTGGATCCCTGGCCCAGGGTGAGGACGAGGACGAGGCTGAGGAAGAGCCATCACCTCCGGATCCAGAATTGGGGGTAGTTCAGGTGCGGGAGCTACAGGAAGATAGTGATCTGGGCATTTTGCGGATTCGCGATCAGCCCGCTAGTTTGCCCCAGATCGAGCAGCCGGCCCCCAAGATTGGTTTTTTGGTGGCTCGGTTGGGGATCTCCAGCAGCGACAACATTTTGCTGGCGGTCACCCCGAACTTACCTGGTTTCACGAACGTGGGTGGTCTCACGGGCGATACGTTTGTGCGGCCTTCCCTGGCCTTTGTCGCGTACCCCTCCCTGGGGCCTCAAACGACCTTTATTGCCATTGCCGATCTGGGCTTACAGCGCTACGTAAGCCAGTCTTCCCTGAACTACGACGATCTACGATTTCGATTGGGGGTGCGTCAAGGGTTAACTCCGCGCAGCTATGGGCAGTTGATCTTGGGCTACCAGGAACTGTTTCGACCGGGCTTCAATCGAGCCCGGTTCTTTAAAAATACCTCCCTGGGCCTGACCCTGGGTCGTCGTGACACCCTGGCTACGAACCTAACCCTCGACTCCTACTACCTGGCTCAGTTTAATGGGGCTCAGTCGTTTTCAGGGTCTACCACGATCGACTTTAGTCGTTTCTTTCAGTCGGCGGGGGCGTACCTGGCCTACAACATTACTCCCCAGTTGCAGGCCGGCATCAGCTACCAGCTCAACCTGATCGACTACACCGCCCAGGATCGCCAGGATCGCTACGATACCTTTCAGCAGTTGCTGGGGCAGGTGGTCTACCGCATTACGCCTACCGTGCGCTTAAGTCTCTACGGCGGCGTTAGCTTTGGGCGATCATCGGAGCCCCAAGTCCAGTTTAACGATACGTTGTTTGGCGCTGCTATAGAGACAACGATACCTTTGTTTTAGACGGCACTAAGACGGTACTAAGCCAATCTCGGGCCGATGCGATCGCCTCACCACCGCCAGGCTATAGGTATGATCATGGCCATACGGCCCCTACCCCGCAGAACGATGACTCGACCTCCGATAGTCCGCAACCCGCATGGGCTCCTGACAACTCTGATCGGGGGCCTGGTGCTGATGCTGATGACCGCCTGTAGTGCGCCCTTCTCTCCCCTGGCGGCCCCTAAGGCACGCAGCTATGTGGGCGACCCCACCACCCTGGTGGTTACTACTGAGCCGGCATTTCCGCCCTTTGTATACACCACCGACACCGGTGAGCTGGCCGGCTTTGATGTCGATTTAATCACCGAAGTGGCCCGTCGGCTGGGGCTCAAGGTGTACTTTGCCTACATTCCCTTCGATGGCTTGATGGCTACCCTAGAGGCGGAAACCGCCGATGCCTCGGTCGATGCCATTACCATTACCGCCAAACGCGACGAGTCGATCGATTTTTCGCGCCCTTACTTCAAATCGGGGCTAGCGATCGCTGTGCGCAGCGACGAAACCAGCATCAACTCCCTCCAAGATCTCTCCGGCAAAAAAATCGCCGTTAAGCTGGGCACTACGGGGGCTGACCTGGCCAGCCAGGTGCCCAATACCCAGCTGGTCGCCTTTGACTCGGCTGAAAAAGCCCTGATCGATCTGGAGAAAGGCAATGTGGATGCGGTGATCAAAGACAAGCCCACCACCTTAGGCATGATAGAAATGGCCAATATTCAAAATGTGCGACTGCTCGACACCCTGCTCACCGAGGAGTACTACGGCATTGCCCTACCCCCAGGTTCGCCCAACAAGCCCGCCATTGACGCTGTGCTGGACGAAATGATGGCCGACGGCACCATTGCCGCATTGCACCGCAAGTGGTTTGGCTTTGACCCAGAACCGGTGCCTGACAAGGGATATTGAATGGGCCGATGCTACTACAGCTCTCGTCCCTGAAGTCATTGCCCCTCGGGCTATTCGAGAGAGTTTCCCTTCCACCCCCTCCAGCATCTTTTGTTGAATGACGTTCAGCTACTTAGTCTTCGATCTCGACCAGTTCAATCACCTGGCTTTCGGAGTCTTTAACGAGGAAATTCAGAGGCTTTTCCTGGCGAATTTTGTGTTGCACTCCGCTGAGCTGAACCCGCATCAAAATATATTCCATGCAGTTGTGGTCAAAGCACACGTGGCGCTGGTTGTTGCGCTGACCGAGGCTAGCCCCGGATACGACGTGGAGCTGGGTGTTTTTGCGCAGTTGGTACCACAGCCCTTCGGGATTGCTCATGCGTCCCTGATTGGCCAGGCTGGTACCTCCGCTCAGGTAAAAGGGATCGAGGCTAGCGGTGCCCAGGGTCTGCTCGTAGTTGTAGTAGTAGTGCAGGGGCACTTCTGCGGCGGGCAGATTGAGCAGGCCTTCGTAGAAGCCCCGGGCCACGTTGAGATCAGACACCATCACGGTGTAGACCTTGGGGGCGCTTTTCAGAAACATCCACATGGCCCCGGCGTAGGCGACCAGCAGCATCACCATCACCCCCTGGGTAGACATAATGCTGTCAAGGGGGAGCCCTAACAGGGCAGCCGGGGTGAGGTACACCGAAGACAGGTTAGACAACATAGGCCCACACAGAAGGTAACGGCAACAGCTAACTAAAGCGTATATTCAGGAAACATCCCCGGTAGGGAGAAACGTCCCATCACCAGTGTATCAATTTCGCCATCAACTCCTAGGGGTGATCTAGCTCGGATTTGGGGATAACTGGTGGGATAACTGGCCCAGGTGACCCTAGCTTGGGGGTATAGTCTCCATTGAGCTACCGTTTAGCGTGGGCGGCAAAAATATGTCCCCAAAATCGCGGCCAAACTTTGCCGCCAAACTTTGCCGCCAAACTTTGCCGCCAAACTTTGCCTCCAAAATTGCCACAGTAGGTATATTAAAGGCTGATTTATCCTCAGGCCCAGCTGGCGGTGGGTATCGACTCCCCCAGCGGTAAATCTATGCCCTGCTTGGCGATCGCGCTAGTTACTGTTCTCCACGGCCCAGCCCATGTCTAGCACAGCCTATATCCCTACTTTTCCTGAATGCGACCACCGGCTGGTGCAGTCGCTGCACCACCTGAGCGATCGCGAGCTGGTGCGTTTGTCTCAGCGCCATGGCGATGCAGGCCGCTACTTTACGGCGATTTTCTGCCGCTATAGCCCTATGGTCTACAGCCTGATTCGCCACTCGGCACGATCGCCCGTGCAGGCTGAGTACCTGTTTGCGTTGACCTGGCGGCACATTCTCCACGAGCTGGGTGGGGTTGACTGCCCCGATGCGATCGCGGGCGAAGAGCCCGGCACCTTTACCCTGCAAAACTGGTTGATCAACATCACGGCCCTGTGCATTAACCAGGCGGTGGTGCCCGAGGTCGAGGCCATTCACTACTCCCTCGAGCAGGCCACGCCCCCCTTCTGGTGCTACGTCGAGCAGGCGCTGGATCGCCTCCCTCCGGCAGAGCGCCTGGTGGCCGTGATGGCCCTGACCTTCCGCTGGAGCGAAAACCGCATTGCCGCCTACCTACAAGCCGAGGGCGAGCCCTTGACCGCCGCCGCTGTGCGGCAGAAATTGAGCCTGACCTTTCAGCACCTGGAGGCCGCCCTGCCGGAGGATATTCGCCATATTTACCTGGGTCAGGCACCCCTGCGGCCTGAGCCCCTGCCCGACAATTTAGACGATCTACTCACGATTCCTGACCTGGGGGGGGGCTCCCCTCGGAGAGCCCAACCTGGTGGGTATGGTGGGTGAGCCCAGCGGTGACTGGGCGAATTGATTGGATACACCTGGGTGAGGCCCCAGGTGAAACCAGATCAGGGCCTAGGGAGTGGAAAGCCTGGAGAGGAAAACGTGATGCATGTCAGACAAAGCTGGGGACATCAATGGGGGCTGGGGCTAGGGCTGGGGCTGCTGCTGTCGGGGTTGGGGATGCCCAGCTCCGCCGCCAATCTAGAGGAACAGCTCGATATTCGTCCCTTCAACGCGACCCAAGGACAGTCTCGGGATGTGGCCGACGGCTGGATGCAGCTGGGCAGTCAGCAAGCGGCGGCGGATGACCTGGTTCAGGCCATTGTGTCTTGGGCCGAGGCCGCCGAGATCTATCGCCTGTTGGGAGATGGTCAATCCGCCGGGCGGGCCTACGGGTCGATCGGGGCAGCCCTGGCGACCCTCGGTCGCTACCCCGAGGCGGAGCGGGCCTTGACGCTGCGCATTGGCACCGCCAGCGACAACGATGACCGCCTAGGTCAGGTCTACGGGCTCAATAACTTAGGCAACGTTTACGTTAACCAGGGCCGCCTGTTAGAGGGGCAGGCCCGCTTTGAAGAGGCACTCCAGATTGCCCGTACCACGGGCGACTATCAGGCCATTGGCCTTTCCCTGGGCAACCTGGGCCAAGTGGCGACCCAGCGGGGTGACCTAGGGGTGGCGGTGCGCCTGTTAGAGGCCGCTACCAACTATCGCATTCTGGCCAGCGACTATCTGGGTGAGGCCCACTCGTCCAATAGCCTGGGAGATGTCTACGTGGCCCTGGGGCGCGATTCTAATGCCGTTGGCGCTTATCGGGTGGCGCTCCGGGCCGGGGTCGAGGCAGACAATGCCCCACTGCAAATTCGCGCCCTGGATGGCCTTCTGGGCATTTACCTCAAGCGGGATGACCTGGTTCAAGCCAAGACCTATCTGGATCAGCGCGTGGCACTGACCCTAGGTGTGACGCCCCCGAACCTCCAATGGGCGCTCACCTATCGCTGGCTGGGGGACTACTATCAAAAAGCTCAGGAGCCAGAGCTAGCCCGTCAGGCCTATAACCAGGGCCTGGACATCGCCCGTGAACTCCAGCAAAAATCCCTGGAGGCCGAGTTCATGAATCGGCTGCTGGCCCTCTAGGCCATTTCTGAAGGCCAAAAACGACCTCTGCCCCAGGCTAGTCCCGATTCGCTGGGACTAGCCTGGGGTTTTGAGTCTAAGAGGGTGTTTGAAAAGCTAAAGAGCGTCTCAGGTTACACTTAGGTCGTAGGCTAATGCCCTCAAAATTCAGCCACCCTCTAGGGATGGGCTTCAGCGTACTGATCGATGGCTGGGGTGATATCTCCGGCGATGCCGTTGAGTCCGACCCTGACCTGAGGCAGCGGGTTGCGAGCCTTAATCAGGTCGATGGCCCGGGTGACGCTCTCGGGCAAGATAACGACTAGGCTTTCATCGGGGGCCGCATCCAGGGTCGTATTGACGGCTTCGACTTCATTCAGAATGGTGTTGTAGGTGGCGGGGCTACTGACCTCTTCAATGCCGCGCACAATCCACTTGGCGGCATCGCCCCGGGGACGCCCTCGGGTATCGTCATCCTCTTTGACCACAATGTCGTCAAACATTTGAGCCGCCAGCTTGCCCAGGGTAATAAAGTCGTCATCGCGGCGATCGCCCGGCCCCCCGACAACGCCAATCCGCTTGCCGGGCCAGTTTTTCACAAAGCCCCCCAGGGCCTCGTAGCTGGCGGGGTTGTGGGCGTAGTCGACCAGAACGTGGAACCGGCCCAGGTTAAACAGGTTCATGCGGCCTGGGGTTTGGTCGGTGGAGGCTTCAAAGGTGTGCAGCGCCTGGCGAATGTAGCCAATGTCAATGCCCTGGGCAAAGGCCGCTAGGCTGGCTGCCAGGGCATTGGCGATCTGGAAGGGGGCTAGCCCGCCCATGGTCAGAGGTACTTTTTCGGCCTGCTCGATGCGCAGCAGCCAGTCGCCCTTGAGAATCGAGAGGTAGCCCTGCTCGTAGATGGCGGCCAGCCCCCCCTGCTGGGAATGTTTGCGAACCAAGTCGTTGTGGGGATCCATGGAGAAATAGGCCACCTGGCTTTTTACCTTTTGGGCCATGGCCGCCACCAGGGGGTCGTCAGCATTGAGGATGACGTAGCCGCTAGGACGGACGGTTTCGGCCACCACGCTCTTGAGGTGAGCCATGTCTTCGAGGGTTTCAATCCCCCCTAGGCCCATGTGGTCGGCGGCGACGTTGAGCACGATGGCAATGTCGCAGTCTTTAAAGGCGAGGCCCGATCGCAGAATGCCGCCCCGTGCCGTTTCCAACACTGCCACCTCGACGGTGGGATCCTGCAAAATCACCTGGGCGCTCTGGGGGCCAGTGGTGTCGCCGGGCTCGACCATGTTGTCGCCGATGTAGATGCCGTCGGTGGTGGTGTAACCCACCATTTGGCCGGTTTGCTTAAAGATGTGGGCGGTCAGGCGCGTGGTGGTGGTTTTTCCGTTGGTGCCGGTAATGGCTACCACGGGAATGCGGGCCGGGGTGCCCAAGGGGAACAGCATGGACAGAATTGGCTCGGCTACATCGCGGGCGATGCCGACGCTGGGGCACACATGCATGCGCAGCCCTGGGGCCGCATTGACCTCGACCACTACGCCATCGACCTCCCGCAGGGGCTTAGAAATGTCGGTGGTGACGACGTCGATGCCCGCAATATCGAGGCCGATGGTTTTGGCGATGCGCTGGGCCACCCAGATATTGTCGGGGTGAATGTCGTCGGTGCGATCGATAGCTATACCGCCGGTACTCAGGTTGGCGGTGGCCCGCAGATAGCACATCTCGCCCTTGGGCAGCACGGTGTCAAGGGTGTAGCCCTTGCGATCGAGCAGTTGCCAGGTGGTGCGATCGACTTCAATGCGGGTGAGCAAATTGTCATGGCCGACCCCCCGGCGCGGATCTTGGTTGGTAATCTCAATCAGCTGCTCAATGGTCGAGGTGCCGTCGCCGACCACGTGGGCGGGTACCCGTTCGGCCACCGCAATGACGCGGCCATTGATCACCAAGACGCGGTGGTCGCGGCCTCGGTAGAAGCGCTCAACGATCACCCCCTTAGAGACCTCTTTGGCCGCTTCGTAGGCCTCTTCCGCCACCTGATAGGTGTTGATATCGATGGTGATGCCGCGCCCGTGGTTACCATCTAGGGGCTTGATCACAATGGGATAGCCGCCCACGTCCTCAATGGCGTTTTCTAGCTCGTCGAGGTAGGAGATCACGGTGCCCCTGGGCACTGGCACCCCGGCGGTGCGCAAAATTTGCTTGGTGCCCTCTTTGTCGGAGGCCAGCTCTACGGCCAAAATGCTGGTCTTGCTGCTCAGGGTGGCCTGCACGCGCTGCTGGTAGCGACCGTAGCCGAGCTGGATCATCGCCCGGGTTGAGAGCTGCATCCAGGGAATGTCGTGGGTTTCGGCGGCTCGGACAATGGCTTCGGTACTAGGGCCGAGGGCGGCGTCGAGGCGAAACTCGGCGAGGTCGGCGAGGTCTTTCTCTAGCTCCTCTTTGGCGTAGCGGCCGGTTTCAACCAGGCTGTTGCACAGTCTTACGGCGGCCCGGGCCGCGTAGCGCCCGGCCTGCTCGTTTTGGTACTCAAACACCACCTGGTAGACCCCTGGCTCGGCCACGCCTCGGGTGCGGCCAAACCCCACGGGCATGCCAGCCATTGTCTGGATCTCTAGGGCAATATGTTCAATGATGTGCCCCAGGTAGGTGCCCTGGCGAACCCGACTGAGGAACCCGCCCCGGTGTCCGGGCGAGCAGAAGTGCTCGATTAAGCTGGGCAGCGTTTCGACCAGAGCCTCGTAAAACCCAGGGATCTGATCGGAGGGGCGATCGGCCAAATCTTCTAGGTCGAGCCGCATCAAGATCAGGTTGGGATAGCGAATGCTCCAGTAGTTGGGCCCTCGTAGAGTCTGGGTTTTAAGAATTTGCATGGGCTGTAAGGACTCACCAGTCGTAGAACAAGGTTGGCTATAGAGCGGCGTTAGGTCAGGTCGAAGGGTCAAGGGCGATGGTGCAGAAAGGCCAATCCCCAAGGATCGCACCCGCCTAGGGGAAGAACCCTAGTTCAATGATCCAGGATCTCAGTATTCCCCAAAATTTCTCCCATCGGAGAGTTGGTCTGGCCTGCTCAACCAGATAAACCCAGTTTAGAAGGCACCCACAACCCCTTATAAACTGATTGAGGAGAATTGTGAGGGAATCTGGACAATTGCCAATTGCCCTTCCATCCTAATTCTCCTGGGCCTAGTTCTTTTGAGATGGGGGCACTCGGCGGAGCGATGCAGGCAGTATAGCGTTAGGCCAGGGCTTAAGATAGTATCCACAGGGCATGATTTGAGCCCTACTAGGGGGCTCTGACGGATCGCAGCGCTACTGGGTCAGGGCGCGAATAAAGCCCTGGAGCTCGCTTAAAAACCCGCTTCGCTTCCTGGGGGCGGGCGTGGCCCCAGGGGCACTGGGGTCAGCGGTGCTCTCCCCGAACAAAATGCGATCGAGGGCTTCCCCCGAGGGCTTTTCGGCTACCTCTGCCAGGAGCTGGTAGCCCGTAGCGGTTTCCTGCCACACCTGCCAGGGGTCGGGGTAGCGGCGCAGCAGCACCGCCCCGTCTAGGGGGCGCAGGTAATAGATCGGCTCCAGGGTGCTGAGAAAGCGCTCCCGCAGCTGTCGCCCGGCGTAGCCAATGCCGATGGTGGCGACGTCTTCGAGCTTAGGGTTGAGCATAATCACAAATCTATCCCCGGCCTCGGTGCACATGTCTTCGACCTGGCTGACCTCTATGGAGGAGGGCTCTACAAACAGGTAGGCTTGGTCCTCGGCCTCCATGACGGCCTTGAGTTCGCCGATGCCCCGCACCACAAAGTCGGGGTTGCCCCAGTCGCGGCGAGCCAGGGCGGCGGCACCGGCGTCGGGGAAATACAGCTTAAAGGTGAGCCCCAGCTCCTGGAGAACGGGGTAAAACTGCTCGGCAATGGGCATGCCCTCGAGTTCGGGGTAGACCAGCTGCACCATCATGCGCGGCACCCCGGCCTGGATGGCGGCCTGGGTAGCGACCCGAGCCTGGGCCACAGCCGCTTCGATGCTGATGGGAATGTCTGTCATTGCATTGTCCATAGATCCACACAATCTACACAACGGTTCTTAGGGGGTTCTTAGGGGTTATGGGGGTGACCCATTACGGGCTATTGACTACCCAGGGGCTACACCAGCGATAGGGTGAGCGGAGCTAGGGTGCGGTGCAACACCTGGCGCAGAACCAGCGCCGTCCAGTCGATGTCGGCGGCGGTGGTATGTCGCCCTAGGGTTAGGCGAATGCCGCAGGCTGCGGCGCGATCGCCATAGCCCATTGCCTTGAGCACCGGGCTAGGGCTGAGCTTGCCGCTGCGGCAAGCCGACCCGGCGCTAATGCCAATGCCCGCCATATTCATCTCCCGCACCAGGGTGCGACCGCTGACCCGATCGCCATCGGCGGCGGTGACGCAAAAGCTGACGTGATGGGGGAGGCGATGCTGGCGATCGCCGGTTGGAGCCAACTCGGCCACATCGGCCAGCTGATCGAAGAGGCGATCGCGCAGGCCGATCAACCGCCGGGGCTCGCTCGACAGTTCCTGGGCGGCTAGGGCCGCCGCCACCCCAAACCCAGCCAGGTTGGGCACCGCCTGGGTGCCCGATCGCCGCCCCGACTCCTGGCCACCGCCCGCCATCACGGGGGCCAGCTCAACCCCAGGCCGCACATACAGCGCCCCGGCCCCCTGGGGGCCATAGATCTTATGGCTCGACAGCGACAGCAGATCCACCGGCAGGGTCTGCACATCGATGGGCAAGCGCCCGGCCACTTGCACCGCATCGGTGTGGAACCAGGCCCCATGATCCCGCGCGATTTGCCCTAGAACCTGAATGGGCTGAAGGGTGCCCACCTCGCTCTGGCCGTAGAGAATTGACACCAGCACGGTATTGTCGCGCAGCGCCTGGCGCAAACTAGCTGGGCTGACGCGCCCCAGGCTATCGACCGGCAGCCGGGTGATCTGCCAGCCTAGGTGTTCGAGCACCTGGGCTGGCTTGTCTACCGCCGAATGTTCTACCGCCGAGATAATCATGTGTTGGGGGACTGGGTACCGTTGGGCTACCCCCATCAGCGCCAAGTTGTCGGCTTCGGTACCGCCCGCGGTAAAAACCAGTGACCCATCCGGGGCATTCAGCAGGCCCCCCACCTGGAGCCTTGCCTGCTCTAGCGCGGTGGCGGCTCGGTTGCCCCACTGGTGAAGGCTGGAGGGGTTGCCCCACTGCTCGGCCATGGCTGCCTGCATGGCGGCGATCGCCTCTGGGCGCGGGGGCGTAGTGGCGCTGTAATCTAAATAAATTTGCATAGCGTACTCACCAAGAGAACAGCGCGCCCCAATGGCACAAAGCCCATCCTAGCAGGGAGCGCTGTTGTGGCTAAATAACTGATATCAGGTCTCTCTGGGGAGAGAGATTATATAGAGGAACGGCAGGGAAATGGGCCGATCTTCGCCCATCTCCTGGCCTGGGATGGTTCCCGCCGCTGGGTCAGTTCCCGGAGCCGGTTCTCCCTGGGCTTGGGGTACCAGCGCCGCCACCTCAGCCACCCGATCTCGGCCGGTCCCCTGGAGGGCGGTGAGCCAGGCCCAGCCGCAGTCGACCAACTGCTCGACATCCACCCCGGCGTAGCTGGGCTCAAAGGGGCGCAGGCGGTTGACCCCTTCGCCTAGCAGAATAGAGGCCCCCTGCCAATTGCGGTTGCCCAGGTGGTATAAGCCCACAGCCATTTGCAAAATACCCTGGTAAAAGTTTTTGGCGGCGGTGGGAGACTCCATCCAGATGGCTTCTAGCACATCGTGACAGGCGTAATAGTCGCCCTGATTAAACAGCGCAATGCCTTCCCCCAGGCGGGGATCTGGCGCTTCCATCGAACGATCATGATCCATGCATAGTGAAGGACAGAACTGTCCCATAGAGATAGTTCCATCCTAGGGCAGAGGTGCTATCCTCCACTGTGAGTGTGAGGCGTGAGGAAAATTAACATGGTGAGTTCTCCAGTCAGGCCAGCGGGTGCCGTACCCATCGGCCAGCAGCGTAGTACCGATGGCGTCACGGGCACGACACGGGGGATGGGAGGGGCGAAACTGCCCTCTGGTCCGCTGTTTGGCACCGATGGCATTCGCGGTAAAGCCGGGGATCTGTTGACCGCCCCCCTGGCGATGGAAATTGGCTACTGGGCGGGGCAGGTCATGCAGGCCCAGGGGCCTGTCGATGGCCCGGTGATTTTAGGCCAGGACTCCCGTACCTCTGGGCCCATGATGACTGCCGCTCTGTCGGCCGGACTGACCTCCGCCGGACTGGATGTGTGGCACATTGGGCTGTGCCCCACCCCTACCGTGGCCTACCTGGCCGAGTCTTGCCAGGCCCTGGGGGGGATCATGATTTCTGCCAGCCACAACCCCCCTGGGGACAATGGCATCAAGTTTTTTGGGGGTGACGGCACCAAGCTCAATGGCACGGTGCAGGCCGACATTGAGGCGGCGCTGCGGGGACACCAAGCTGGGTGGTCTGGGTCGCCTAGGGCTTGGGGTCAGTGCTACTACCGCCCTGAACTGGTGAACCGCTACGCTAGCTTTTTGCATGAGCCGCTGCAGCCCTGCCTGGATTTGGCGGGTATGAAGGTGGTTTTGGATATGGCCTGGGGTTCGGCTACGCGTCTGGCCGAGCAGGTCTTTGTTGAGGCCGGGGCTGAGGTGATTGCCCTGCACGGCGTTCCCGATGGCGATCGCATCAACGTTGACTGCGGCTCGACCCACCTGGAGCCCCTGAAGGCGGCGATCGCGGCCCACCAGGCTGACCTGGGCTTTGCCTTCGATGGCGATGCCGACCGGGTGATGGCGGTGGATGCCCAGGGCCGGGTGGTCGACGGTGACTACATTTTGTATCTATGGGGTAAGCGGCTGCAGGAGCAGGGGCGGTTGCCCAACCAGACCCTGGTGTCTACGGTGATGGCCAACCTGGGCTTTGAGCGAGCCTGGGAAAACCTGGGCGGCACCCTGGTGCGCACCCAGGTGGGCGATCAGCATGTGTTTGGCGAAATGGTGAGTCGAGGGGCCAAGCTGGGGGGCGAGCAATCGGGCCATATTCTCTGTCACCACTACAGCCTGACCGGGGACGGGATTTTGACGGCTCTACACCTGGCCAGTCTGGTGCAGACCCTGGGGGGATCCTTGGCGGCCCTGGTGGATGACAGTTTTCAGACCTATCCCCAAAAGCTACAGAATGTGGCGGTGGTTGATCGCGATCGCCGCCTCCACTGGCAGAACTGTGCACCGGTGTGCCGGGCGGTGGAGGCGGCTGAGCAGGCCATGGGCCATGAGGGCCGGGTGCTGGTGCGTCCCTCGGGCACGGAGCCGGTGATTCGGGTGATGGTGGAGGCGATCGATGCCGGTATGGTCGATCGCTGGACCCAGCACATTGTGCAGGCCGTAACTCAACACCTGGCGGTGTAGGCCCCTGGGCCTTGCTGACCCCAACGAACTCCGATAGCGCCGGGGCATCGACCACAATGCTCCGACACTGCCGTCATCCCCTAAACTGGACGTGAAGCCATTGTGATTAACCCCTAGGGAGCTGCGATCGCCATGATTGCTATGCTCGATAAGTCCCCCCTGTCCTTCGACGAATTCATGGATTGGTATCCAGAGAATTCAGCCTACCGCTATGAGCTAAGACGGGGATTGGTGGTTGAAATGCCCAAGCCGAAAGGACAGTATTCTAGGCTAGCAGGCGATCTGGCCTTTGACCTGGGTGCCATCATTCGACGCCATAACCTGCCCTATTTCATTCCTAAAGAATGTGTCATTAAACTCTCTAATGAGACGGGGTACGAGCCAGATATTGTTGTGCTTGATGAAACGACGCTAGGGGATGAACCTCGCTGGGAGCGAGAATCGGTACTCACCCGGAGTCAGTCGATCCGGCTGGCCGTAGAAGTCGTTTCCACCAACTGGCGCGATGATTAAGTAGTTAGACAAAATTAATTACATATTTATCTCCAAATTCTCTTAGCACTTCTTCTACATGCTTAACTAAGTAAGCCCAGCCTTGATAAGCCCTGACATCAAGCCATTCATACTTGAT
>Ga0169931_10008672_pt1 | contig 14787 bp, 15 predicted proteins | sample Kivu_15m_20L_FD_129675 | JGI IMG/M metagenome (GOLD analysis project Ga0169931, IMG submission 129675) | Freshwater microbial communities from Lake Kivu, Western Province, Rwanda to study Microbial Dark Matter (Phase II) - Kivu_15m_20L... | ecosystem: Environmental > Aquatic > Freshwater > Lake...
ATCTCGCTTTAGTGTTAAAACTGCTCTCCACAAAGGGTAACCGTGTCAAAATCGGTGGGAGCCCCTCTTTCCGGAAAATTTCTTCCATAACTGGGAGCAAACGCCCGGACTCGTAGAGCCCCTCTAAGAATCGATCTCTTTGCCCCAGCTGCATTCGCAATCTCTTTCGATGTGCTGCTTTGAGGTACTTCCCTGACTCGGTACGCGAAGCAAAAAGTTCGATTACTTTTTTTTCGGCCGGGCTTCGGTCCGATCTGTTTTCGGGATCGCGGTCGACTGCCAATAGCGCTTTTCGCCACTTCTCGCGGGTATCCTTGAGAACTCTCTTTCTCGAGCGATCCAGCCCCCGAAGGTCAACCACTTCGTAAACGATCGAAAGATCCTTAGCATCGTGAAAAACAGCGTGGTGAGTCGAATACTCGCTATAGACCTTCACCCAAAAATCTACGCGATTCTTCATTTCAGTCGAAGGACGGGCCCATTCCGGAAATGATTCCGATGTGCTCAATGCTTGCTGCTCTTCTTTCTCACGCCCACGTTGGCTCCCGCTCGCAATCGCTACATCGGTAATCACAAAACTGAGAATCAAGCTCGCAGCAACGAGAGACGATTGGCTGAGAAAAGTTTGCAATCCGTGCCTGAAAATTTTCATCTTCTTGATTATGCTTACTTCAGTGCAAGACTTCCACTCTCGAACCGGAGCGATCTCACTTCATTTATCACTTCTCACTCTCGCATTGACTTGGAGCGCGCCTTTACTGGCGAAGCCTGATTCTCAAGAGATCCGCATCTTGATTGATCAACCTCCACTCCAGCTCAACCCGCGACAGTCCGTTGACGCCATGGGACAGCGAATCAACTCGCTCCTTTATCGGGGACTCACTCAAATTGATGCCCAACTTACTCCTAACCCTGACCTGGCCCAAAACTGGATCTCGTCAGCAGACGGCCTCAGCTGGACATTTGAAATTTCCCCTCATGCTCAAGACACCAATGGAGCTCCCCTGACCGCTCAAACAATCCGTGAGTGCCTTGAGAATTATCGAGCAGGTAAACCCACGGCCCTTGCGATCAAAAGTAGCTTCAGCTCGTGGGTATCGACACAGATCACTGCACCCAATCGAGTAACTCTAAAACTCGATCGTCCTGATCCTTTCCTTCCGCGCAATGCATCGGCTTTGCGTTTTTTTCGAGTGAAGGGACAAGCGGTAGCCTGCACTGAACCTAAGAGCGGCGAATTACTCACGGGTACCGGTAAATACCAACTCACGAGCGCAAAGCGAGACCAGGAAAAAGAACTCAGGCTTGAACCTACTGGAGCGGAACAGTTTCCAGTTGTCTTTGAGATCGTCCGCGACGAATCATCTCGTGCCCTCAAACTCCTTAAGGGTGAAGCGGATGCCGTCCAAAACCAACTCTCCGTGAGCAAGATCCGTTGGATCCAGCAGGCACACTCCGAGCGATTCTCGATCATCGAGCGGGACGGCGTGAACGTGAGCTATCTGGCATTTAATGTAAAAGACCCCACATTGAAGAACCAGAAGGTCCGCGAAGCGATTTCTCGCGCCATTCCGCGAGATCAAATCATCGAACATAAGATGTTTGGATTTGGATCTCCTGCCGCTTCATTTCTCTCGCCTCATCTCACCGAGTCATCGCATTCCACCCTCCACGGTCGGATGCCATACTCTCCGCAGATTTCCGAAACACTCTTGGATGAAGCTGGATATCCAAGATCACGGGACAAACAAACGGGTATCCGGTTCGAACTCAAGTATCGTACCACCCCAGTCCGTGAGGGACTCGAAACCGCACGGATCATCCAAGATGCACTCCGGAAGATAGGGATTGAGGTAATCCTCGAAGTGGTTGAGCCAGCGACCTTCCTCTCCTCTATCCGCAAGGGTGGCTTTCAACTCTACTCCTCTCGATGGATTGGAGTGGCAGATGGGTCGATCTTGTATCGCACCCTCCAAAGTAGCCAACCCAACAACCGGGTGGGTTACACCAACCCTGTGGCAGACCTCATTCTCGAGCGCGCCATGAGCGAACTGAACCCCCAAATTCGAAACCGCTTACTCGCCCAGGCACAAGAAATCATGATCAGTGATCTTCCGTATTTTCCTCTCTGGTTTTGGAGTAACGCTCTGGTCGTCCGGAAAGATTGGGCTCCGCTCATTACACCCGAAAAACTCTCATTGAGCGGAGCTTTCGGACCCTTATTGGACGTTCTCCAGGCTGCAAAGCTCCAAGTTAGCTCAAGTGTATCCTCAAGAAAGTAAGCCCTGTCATGAAACCACGTCTCGCAAAAAAAACTCCTCGAATCCTGCTTTTCGAAAGCCTCCCTCACAAGAGCCAAATGAGGAGCCTCATTCCTGAGGATGAGTCGCGACACCTGATTTCTGTCCTTCGACTTCAAGATGGTGATCTGATTGAAGGTCTGGATGGTAAAGGCAATCATGCGCTCTTGAAGTTGCAGATGGAGGCCAAGAAGGCTTTTGCGATCTGGGTTGAGAACCTACCCCCTGCATCAAATCAGACTCCCCAAGTATTCCCAGTGGAGATTCATCTCGGTATTCCCAAGGGTGAAGCCATGGAGTGGATCTGTGAAAAAGCGACGGAACTGGGTATCCGTGCGATTCATCCCTGGGTTTCCTCACATTGCGTAGTGGACGCACTCGCCAAGGGTCCTGAGAAATTTCAGCAGCGTTGGCAAACAATCGCAGACCAAGCGATGAAGCAATGCGGTCGGCTCGAGCGGCTGACCGTGCATTCACCCAAGAGGTTGAGCCCTTCGACCGCCCCTCAGAAGAAAGACGGCCAAATAGGCTTTTTTCTGGATGAGATCGAAACCCTCGCTGAGTCTCGAGATCGCGACCTTCTGAAGCTTTTAACAAACTCTCCACTCCATGCCATCAACGCCGGCCAGCCTATTCAACTCTGGATCGGACCCGAAGGGGGTTGGTCCGACGAAGAGCGCGGATTTCTCCCTCGAAACCTTGGCGTGCAAAAGGCCTCCCTCGGTCATTTAGTCCTGCGCTCGGAGACTGCCGCACTGGTAGCGATGAGTCTTACAACGGCCTGTCTTCGAAACGCTCGTTGACAAGCCTTACTCAGAACGCGAACAATCCGGTCATGAGCTCGACGGAAAAACCAGGTAAACTCAATTTCACCCCAGTCAGCGAAGGTCTCGGCTTTCATCCTTTTTCGAACGGTTTGCCCTACGCACCAGTCGGAAAGACACAGCGAACCAACGCTCCGTTATCCTCTCCAGTCTCAAGCTCGGGAGCAGGAGCGACCGCAGCAGGTCCATCAAGCTTCTCCTATCCGCAAGCGCCAGTGATACACACGCCACAGATCCCAAAGACCCAGCCACAACCTTTCTCTCCGCCGCTGACACCGGATGTCCTGGGAAAACCCATCGCAGCAAATTCAAAGAAAGCAGAACCTCAAAAGTCACCAACTCATGTAGCTCCCTCCGAGTCGGAGATTTCCTTGGCTCAGGAAAACACTCCGGGGTTCTTCTACTTGATCAAGCGAACCTTTGCTTTCGGGATCGACGTGAGCCTAAACGGGCTCTTAATCTCAGCTGGCTGGCTCGCAGTCCTCTGGGATCAAGTGCAGGAGTGGGACTTTTTCCTACAACCCAAACCCCTCACCATGGTGGTGATCCTCTTCGTCGTCTTTCAATGGGGACTCTTTACCATTCAGGAAGTGCTGTTTAAGAACACCTTTGGGAAACAAATCTGCGGGCTGCGGATCAATGGAAGTCCGTGGCAAATTCTTATGGGTAACATTTGGTTCATCCCGAGCTTGGGATTCAGTGGCTTGGGTGTTCTTTGGGCACTGTTTGACTCGAGTAAGCGCAATTGGCACGATCGCGCAGCCGGAATCGCCGTGGTCGAAATGGCCAAGCTATGACGAAAAGCGTACAAAAAATTAAATCGCAACGTGCGCTCGCCCAAACCGTAAAACTGATGAGAAACCAGGGCAAAAAAGTGATCTTCACCAACGGTTGTTTTGATATTCTTCATCGCGGCCACGTCACTTATCTGGAAAAAGCTCGAAGCCTCGGAGATCACTTGGTAGTCGCTCTCAACAGTGACGAAAGCGTGAGACGTCTCAAAGGGAGCGGTCGCCCCGTTAACTCGCTTGAGGATCGACTTCATGTCATCGCGGCCCTCGGTTTTGTCGACTCTGTGACCTGGTTCGAAGAAGATACCCCACTCGAACTCATCCAGAAACTCACTCCACACATTCTCGTCAAGGGCGCAGACTACGCAGTTCAACAAATCGTAGGTGCAGAGTGGGTCATGAAGCACGGCGGGAAGGTCAAAACGGTTGCACTCGTCGAAGGCAAAAGCACCACTGCTATTCTCAAAAAAGCAAAAGGGAAGTAGCACCGAAATGCCACTTCCCTTCCTCTAAACGAAAGCGATGAAAACCGAGAGCTATGCGCTCTGACCGGCTTTTTCTCCGCCGCGAACTGCCCGATCAAACATCGAAACAGACATCAAAGAGAGACCAAAAACCATGTTTACCAATAGGTAAGCACTCTTCGGCAAGTTCACTGCTGCGATGTCAGGGAATGACTGAACAAACAGACAGCTGATGAAAATCCAGCTGAAAATCCCCCAGACCAATCCTGCACCAAAGAGCCGGGAGGTGACATTGTTGATAGTGAAGTGTGAGTAGAACATTCCCAGAACCATGGAGAGGGTCTGGTGAACCAGAATGCCAACCCCGATCGCCAAACTGTTGTCATAACGAAGGGCAGGACCACCCAAAATAGGAAGGGCCGCAAACTTCGCTGGGAACCAGAGATCCAAACCATTGACTGCAGACAGCACCATCGCCAGGAAGAGCGCAACGAGGCCAGCAAAAGCCCCTGCAGCTGCACCCGCGACTACGCGACGGGTATCCCAACTGAGCCACGCCGCAACGACGTTTAATTCATCATCTTCAGAGTGTTGAGCGGAAGAGTTCACCACCGAGGTATTTGCAGAATGTGACATAGGCTTTCAGATGTAGCATTCAGCTTTCAATCCGAAAAGACCCTTCTCGACTCCCTCTCGGAAAGCGTGCTTTAATCAAGGGACACTTATGAGCTCTCTCCAATTCTCAGATCCCCGTTTCAGCGAAATTCGAATCATCGACAGCCATGTTCATGTTTTCCCCGACCTGGTGCGGTCCGGGGTCAGCCTTGCCGAACAACTCACTCAAACCATTGGGTTAGAGTCGATCGGCTCCTCTTTAGAGCAGTACCGAGAGAAAATTCAAAGCGCACGAAGCTCTATTCGAGGGATCCGAGATTGGATCATGCCCGCTTTGCATGACACGCAGGTGGGGGTCCGAATCCTCCCATCGGGGGTGCGTAAGTGGGTCGATGAACTTTCGGCTGGGACCCCGCTGCCTGGACTCCTCGTAGAGTCCACCGCTGAGGACCTTCTCGAGAGCATGCAACATCTTGGAATTGCGAGGGCTTTGGTCATTCCCCACCCCCCCTTAATGCCGTCCCCTCGGGTCTACGAGATCACCCAAAGCCACGAGCAACTTCTTCCCGTAATCCACGTGGGTAAGGACTCCAGTACAGTGACCCAAGACATCGAAGAAGGCGTATCTCATGGGGCTGTTGCCATCAAACTCCACCCGGCCTCGGACGGGCTCGGTCCTGACTCCGTGCATTACCGTGACATTTTGGACCTTGCGGACCAGCACGAGCTGCCCGTTATCCTTCATACGGGCTGCTTCCACACTCATGTGCTTTACCGAGGACCTGAGTTCGGAGATCCGACTCAATTTGAGTCCTGGTTCAGCGAGTTCCCTCGAGTGAATTTCATCTTAGCGCACATGAACATGCACGAACCCGACGTCGCAATCGACCTTGCCTCACGGTTCGAAAACCTTTGGCTCGAAACATCCTGGCAACCCGCTGAGGCAATCGGCGAAGCCGTGCGTCGGGTCGGCGCTGAACGCGTACTCTTTGGAACAGACTGGCCCCTGTTGGGATCCAACCAGGGCATCGGCCTGCAACGAATCGCTCAAGCGCTGGACGCGAACTTCCTGACCTGGGAAGACACCCAGAAGATCCTTGCTTCAAACTCGATGCAGCTCTTTAAAATTGAGGTTTGAGATGCCCAAAAAACTCGAATCTTTGACCGGAGAAGAGTGGAACACCCTTCCGCGAGACAAAACACTGTTCGTTCTCGATATTTCCGGATTGGAACACCATGGGCCTCACCTTCCAGTAGGGATGGATGCACTCGAGTCGAGGGCGATTCGAACTCAAGTGATCGAGCAAGTAGAGAGTCAACCGGATCCTTGGATCATCGTTGAGCTTCCATCCGTTTGCGGCACAGTGAGTGGCAATTCTGGTAGTCCCTTAAAAATCGAGATTCGAGGACATGTGATTCGAGACTACTTAGTCGATACCGTGTTTTCTCTTTGGAAAAATGGCTTCCGTTACTGTGCTGTTTTTACCGGGACACTTACCCCTAAACACCTGGCCACGATCGAGGAGGCGTCCGAGATGATTCGTCGACGCTGCCTTCGGAGCTTGCCGCTCAAACACCGTTTTTTTGCAAAGAGCCGAATCCCTGTTTTTGTTTCAGCGAGCTCAACTCTCGTCGAACGAGAGGGTCTTTGGAGATCTCCACTTTGGCCGGATCCAATCGAGCATGGTGGAGCTCGAGATACATCGATCGGCCTATTGATGGCTCCTGACCATGTAAGCGAGCTCTGGAAAGGCCTCCCCCCTTATTCTCTCCCAGACTCTCGGTGGAAAAGACTCTCGTTACGTATCCGATCGCAAGGCCCCAGCTATTGGGGCACCCCAGCCCAGGCAACCCAGGAGCACGGTGAGCGCGACATTCAACGGTCGGTCAAAAAGATTACGGCTCCACTCCTTCAAGTCCTCCGGGGACAAGCAAAACCCGAGCAACACTTTCGTTCGGGCTACGCGCTTTTTCCAACCAATCGAAGTCTGTTTACCGTCTGGCTCATGAGCCTCGCTCTCATTGGGATCATGACCCTCTGGGTACTTCTCAACTTGAAGTGGATGACGGAAATGGGTGAGTGAGCGCCTCTCCCCATCAAACGTTGGGAGCGGCCTCTTTGGGGGGCTTGTAGTAAACCTCAAGATGCAGAGCCTCTTTTGGCACTCCACGCTCGGCCAACATGGCTTTAATCTCGTCAATCATCCCGCCGTTGCCACACAAGTAAAAGTCGGTATTCTTCCAATCAAAATCGTCGTCGTGAGCGCGAAGATAGTCCGTCACGCGGCCCTTAAAGCCTTGCCAACTGGCGCCCGGACGCGAAACGGTTGGAACCCAAGCCAGCTTAGAGGCCCTAAACTCTGCATCGTAGAGGACTTCCTCTTCTTCCCGAACCCCCAACAAGCACCAGGCCTTAGGAGGATTCAATTGCTCGAAAGCCTCCGAGAACGCCATTGAGCGGAAGGGTGCGATCCCCGTCCCTGTCGCAACAAAACAAACATTTCGTCCAGGGGCTGTCTTCAGAACAAAAGTTCCATAAGGGGCAAAACACTTAAACTGATCACCTGGACGCAAGCGGTTCAGGTAATTCGTCCCCGGCCCCCCCTCAACGAGCTTAACGCAGAGCTCAACAGGACGATTTTTCGGAGCCGAAGCGATCGAATAAGCCCGCCTCAAGTCTCTGCCGTTTGGCCCGGCTCCAGGAACCACAATGCTGACAAACTGACCGGCCTGGAACTCAAAAGGCTGATCGGTTTCAAAATTGATCTGAAACACTGTCGGGGTCAGCTGGATGTACTCTTTTACCGTCGCAACTAAAGAAATTGCCGCCATAGCGTCCACGGGTCTGCCCCAAATCAGCCCCGAAAGCGAATGAAATTTAGGGCTTTGCAGCACACTCGTGGAGGGCTAAACCTTTGTTATACTATTACCTTGGAGGAGAAACGCTTATGTTCGGATTGAGTCTTGGCCATTTGATCATTTTAGGGGTCGTTGTTCTCTTGTTCGGACACAAGCGCCTACCTGAACTCGGAAACGCTTTGGGTCGTGGGGTGGGAGCTTTTAAGCGCGGCCTCGAGGGCAAAAACGATAACGACGACGAGAACCCTCGGCTTCAAGGGTAAGCGCCCCAAGCGGTAGCCTCGGAAAGACCTTTACGGCTCTAAAGTGACAGGTCTCGCCTCGGAGAAGGTGCTATCAAATGATTCACCGAGACTCCTCACTCGCCAGTACAGCTTTCCGGGCTCCTTTGACTTGAACAAAAAAAAGTTATCTCCGAGCTTCCTCTGCAAGACTCGACTTTTGAACTCGGGATCATTTGCAATCTCTAGTTCGTAACTTTGTGTAAAGTGAGTCTTCTTCCAAGTCAAAAGAAGGGCTCCATTGGACTGGCGCGTAAGTTTCGACAGCGAAAATTTTGTATTCGCCTTAGGCTCGGTCAAAGTCGGAGGAACAAAATCAAACCCGATCTGCTGAGAGCGACTCACCCGTACAAAACCAGAGGCCTCCTTCTCGATTGCTCGTATGCGAAATCCACTGCCCAACGCTGAGAATTCCTGAGCACTCAGCTGAATTTCATTCGTTTGGACTTTCCTACGAAAGACAGCTGACCCCGAACCCATCCTCTGGTTTGACGGGACCCCTTCTAACCAATAGCCGCGAACTTGCTTAAGCGCGTTCCATCCGAGCTTGAGGTTGAAGGACCTCAGGAGAGCCCCCCCTTGGTATTCGCTTGTTGAGGAACTGTTGGCACCAAATCGAGGAGGTGCTGGTTGAATGGAAATCACTTCCGGCCAAACCTCAAACTCGCCTTCCGCTGCGAGCTCCGGCTTTCCTTGATCGATCTGATAAAGTGCGGGCTTCCCAGTCTCCGGATTAACGAGACTCCAACGGTACCTTCCTGGTCGCTTGAGGAGCACCGTCTGATGAGCGCGCCCCTCCTGCGAAACCACCCTCTCACTCAATGATATAACCCCATCAGCAGATTGAACCTGAAGGATCCCTGCCCCATCCGCGAGATTAGTCTTCCACGAAAACTTCAACGGAAGAGCCGGCCCCTCAGCCCGAGAATAATCCTGATCACTCAGAAACAGACGTTCACGAACTCGGGGGGCCTGAACCTCTGCATAACGGAGCGCCTCCCGAAGATCTGGGATCGCATCTCCCCCCTCGAGCTCAGGGAGCGAAGGAATAAGTGCAATAGGAGCAGGTGCAGGCACTACGACGGGAGCCTCCACTTGAGGCAAACGAACCGATCCCTTCGGAGCACGGACCTTTTGTTGACCACTCTGGACATCAACGCGAATGAGTTCGGACCCAGACTTAAGCTGAAGGGCTCCCGCACCGGTGAGCAACCCTGACGCTTCACCTTCGAGGATCTCAACCAAGCCCGACCGAAAAATCCCATTCAGGCCGAGACCCGACCCAAAGGATAATCGAACCATTGTGTTAGGCCCGAGAGTCAATGTCCCACCGTCGTTCAGCTCAATCACCAATCCAGACTGTGGACCCGTTACGACCGAATCCAAATCAAACACCGTGTCTTGGGAGGCCACACTCAGAAACTCATGATCTTGATTACGCTGACGCTTAGCGAGCCCAGGAACCTCCCGAAACACACCGATTGCTCGTCCCTCACTTGTGATTGAGAGGTCCATAAAAAGGCTTCGAACGGGAAAGTCCAGGATCAAGGCACTCAAGGAACCCAACGAGAGTATCGAGGCTCCAGTTAAGAGTACCCACTCCCAACGTTTGATGCGTGAGCCCTGTTGTTTCATGGATTCTGATGAGTCCTGAGGGTCACTTAAGGGTTCGAGCACTTCGCCACCTGAGGAGTCCGTCATACATGCTCCTCCTGTCCGTAGGTTCCCACATCGACCTGCGATGTCGGCGGCTCAATAAAATCTGACCTTCCCGGAATGGCCTCACGCAAGAGTTCCAAAACAGCAAGACTCACATCGTCGTCAAACTGCTTTGCCCCATTATGCGCCAAAAACTCCTCGACCAAAATATCTAGGACGGCGCGAGGACCCTGCGGTAGCCCTTGCTCGACAGCTCGACGAACCCGTTTCTTGCCAAACATCTCACCCTGCTCGTTTTTACCCTCGGTAATTCCGTCGGTATAAAGAAAGAGCTGGTCACCCACACCCACATCTACCGTGTGCTCCTCAAACTGCTCATTTTCCCGATATTCACCGAGCCGCTGCCCCTTGGCTGTCAAACTCTTCAATTTATACGAACCATCGGAGTCTTTACGAAAAAGCCACGGAGGGTTATGGCCTGCACTCGAATAAGTGAGCTTCATCTGATCAAGATCTATGAACCCAATAAAGAAGGTCATCATAATCTTGCCCCGAGCAGACTCGTAAACCACACGATTTGCATAATTCAACATAGCAGCAGGGGAGAAAGAGAAATCCACATCCTCCTGCGCAATTTTTGATATCACACTGAAGCAACTTCTAGCCGCAGCAGTAATCAAGGCACTCGGAAGACCGTGTCCAGTCGCATCCGAAATCATCACACAGATCCTGTTGCCGACACCAAAAAAACTCCACCAATCACCGCCGCACTCAGCAGCGGATCGATAATAACTCTCGATTCGAAAACACTCATCGCTAAAACTCTCTACTGGTATGAGAGTCTGTTGAACAGTACTCGCAATCGCGAGTTCATTTTCTAAATGAGCCTGTTTGAGTCGCTCATCAATCAAACCAAGAATCTTCGAAGCCATCATCTGAAAAGATCGAGTAAGAGCACCGATCTCATCTTGGGTTTTGACACTTAAATCGAGTTTAAAGTTACCACGAGAGACCTCGCGAGTCGCATCATACAGAGCAAGGAGTGGTGAAGACAGGGAATGAGCAAAAACGATCGAAAATACTACGGCTACTCCAATCCCAAGCACACCAATGAGGATAAACTTCTCAGTGATCGCATAGGCGGAGCTCATCACCTTGCCCCACTCGTTTCGATTTAGAACATTGAGTCCAAGGCCTGCACGGTAATAACTCCCAACAAAGTGACGACCTTCTTCCGAATCAAACTCAATTGCCCCAGAATTAGCGGTAGAAGAGGCTGCTGCGGCAAACAAAGGATCAATGCCGACATTTCCTTTCCTTAAGCTTTGAAGTGAGTCCCCATCATAAAGGACCCAACCTTTTCGATCTGTGAGGGTTACGCCGGGACTCACAAACTCAGTGCCCCACCCCTCCAAACGAATGTATCCAACCGCTACAGGGGCTGCCCGATCACGAATCGATTGGTCCACGATCATCACTGCGATCGCTCGACCTGCTCCGGCACTCGAAACATTTACAAATGCGAATCCAAGTTCCCTCAATTCAGAAACAGCACGGATTTTTTGATCAGTACTCAGCTCAAAACGCTGTTCATCGATGGAGAAGCTTCCAATAAATTTCAGCTCGGATCCGTCGAGTAACGCATAGTCTACTGATTTAATCAGATCTTGATTCTCGATTACTCTTCTTAAGCGAGACTCGATCTCAGTCACTTGCGTCATACCCAGACCGATAGATGAGAGCACCAGTCGGAGTGTGGACGTTGTTTGCTGCACGAGAGAACTGAACTCTCTGCCCGCCAGAACAGCCTCCTTAGACTGCATTTGATAGGTATAGGCTTTTTTGTCTCTTCCGAGAATGACGATCGATGAGGCGCTAATTCCGCCAATTGCGACAACAATCAAGACAACAATACTAGTGAGGAGCTTTGTGCTGAGTGATAGCTTTATCCCAAATTGCTGTTGCTCCATTCCTCCATCTTCTCTACGATTTAATTTAAATTCAACCTTCGAGGGGGATTCACAAGTGATCAATGTTACCAAAGAATTAAACGGTGGGACTTTGACGGTTAGGATGGTTGGCTCCATCGAGGAAACCGTTAATTTTGAGGAACTGATCGGAACGCCACCCCAAGAGTTGGTGGTAAGTACAAAAGAGATTTCGCGAATCAACTCCGTCGGAGTAAAGGGGTGGATTAAATACTTTCAAGGCCTATCGTCACGAGGTGTACGAATCCGCTTTATCGAATGCTCCACTTCGATCGTCGAACAGATCAACCTCATCTCTAACTTCACTTGTGGTGGATCAGTTGAGTCCATCTTTGTCCCATTCGCTTGTAATAACTGTAAGTCTGAGCTCGTAGGACTGTTCACCACCCAATCCCTTAAGGACTCTGGGCTCGCTATTCCGTCCGTAAAATGCGGTAAGTGCGGTGGCACTGCTGAGTTTGACGATATCCCTGAAGAATACCTCGGTTTTCTTGAGCGATGAATAAGACCCTTTTGCTCATATCATCTCTACCCAGTGACCAGGTTTTTGCTGCAGAAGTAGCAAAAGACTGTGGTCTCGCCCTGCAAACTGTATCCTCTCCGAGCATCGGCGCTGAGATGATCGATCGGGAGTCGCCTGCCCTTATTTTCTGCGATATCAGTGACGAGCAGCATTTTGCAGAACTGGAACGTGAGATTCAAGAGAAGGTCGGACTATTTTCGGATAAAGTGGACCCTAACCGAGTCCACTTAATGAGTACCGAAGACATCGAGGAGTCGTCCTTTATCTTGGAATCTCCTTTGTTCGGTAACTTTATCATCCGAGACATTCACGATCCGGTCGGTGCCGCTCACAGTTACGCAAGAATAGCCAAGGGATCACTCCAGGAGCGGCCAGTCGGGCTGGCACAGTGGTTAAGGCCAAACGCTAAGATCCAAACCATTCAACTCAAGCAGTCCAATCATAAGCAAGACGCAGTCGAGGCCGTTCGCAACTACGTCCTTGCCGCCCAGTTCAACCAACGGATGGCAAGCCTGATCGCTAACGCAGTCGACGAGATACTCATGAATGCCATCTTCGATGCGCCGGTCGACGAACTTGGGAAACAGCGAATGAGCAGCACGCCTCGGACAGCGGGCTTCGCACTCGAAGGACAACAGACCGTCGAGATCCAAGTGGGATTCGATGGTGAGAGATTTGGCCTAACTGCCATTGATCAGTTTGGGAGTGTAGAGAAGTCGCGACTGACCAAACACGTTGCGAAGGTTTACCGTGAGGACGAGTACAAAGTTCGGTCCACAACTGCGGGTGCGGGAATCGGACTTTCACGAGTTTTTCGCGATGGTGGAACTTTCGTGTATGTCGTAGAGCAAGGAAAGCGAACCGAAGCGACTATTTTATTTAAGAGAACCTCGTCGTTTCGCGAGTTCAAAGAACAATTTCGATCATTTTCAGTGCTCTTCTATGTCTAAAACTACTCCCAAAAAGTCGACTCAGTCTCGTAGCTCCAAAAGGTTTATTCTCGCTTCCGGTAGCCCACGGCGCATTGAGCTCCTCAGAAATGCCGGCATCACAGCCGAAGTCTGTCCTCCTGATGTCGACGAGACGGTTAAACCAGGTGAGAAACCCTCTGCTCTCGTCAAGCGATTAGCTCGCTCCAAAGCAAGAGCGATACAGAAGGGTCAGCTTCAGCAAAAAACAGGAGCCGTCATTCTTGCGGCCGACACGATTGTCGTCGCGCCAGATGGAACCACGATCCTGGGTAAGCCTCGAAATCAGTCCGAGGCATTTCGGATGCTCACCATGATTGCAGGCGAAACCCACTTGGTACTCACTGGCTATTGCATCCTAAGGCAGGATCGACAGGGTCACGTCGTGGAGTGGACACGAGTGGTTAAGACAAAAGTAGAGATGAGAGCTCTGTCAGCCAAACAGATCAAAGACTACATCGCCACCGAAGAACCTGCAGACAAAGCTGGCTCATATGCTGCGCAGGGAATCGGGATGGGACTGATTCGAAAGATCAGTGGGAGCTACACTAACGTAGTGGGTCTGCCTTTGGCCGAAGTGATGGACGATTTAGCCGAAGAGTTTGGATTTCATCCCTAGTTCTGTCGCTCCAGCCGACTTAGGAGACCAAGATGCCGAATCTACCCCCCGAATCGCTCGCCTCCTCACTTGCGCAGATTCATCAGGTCATTGAATCTCACTGCAAGAAAGTAAAGCGCGAGAGGAGTGAAGTAACCCTCATTGCAGTTTCCAAAACTCACCCCGCTGAGAAAGTGGTTGAGGCACTGGGGGCTGGCCAGATCGATTTTGGCGAGAACTATGTTCAAGAGCTCGTCACAAAGGTTCGAGTGCTCGGTGAGCAGGCCAAGCTCGCTCGTTGGCACTTTATCGGCCACCTTCAAACCAACAAGGTAAAAACTCTGATTGAGGATGTCCCTGGATTGATTGCTATCCATTCAGTCGACTCGGAAAAACTTCTCTGGGAAATCGTCAAACGCTGGAGTGATGCGCGCTCTCATGCACGGATCAGCAAAGAGCGGACGCTTCAGATTTTTATCGAAGTCAATATTGACGGGGAAACAAGCAAGGGGGGACTCACTCAGGCGGAAGCTCTTGGATTAGCTCTCAAGTGGAGCTCCATTCCAACTCAGGATCGTGAGGGACTCAGCCTGAGCGGACTGATGTGCATTCCCGCTCCGAATCGCGATCCAAGAAACCAGTTTTTCTCCCTGATGAGTCTAGCAGACCAAGCCAGACTCAAGGGGTTGTCGATGGGGATGTCCTCGGACTTCCCCATCGCAATCGAGGAGGGGGCCACGCACATCCGAGTCGGTACATTAATCTTCGGCTCACGTTCACCAACGCGAGCCGGAGATCACGACACTCAAGACCCTCCAAGTACCTCAGACTCTCACTGAGGGGAGCGAGAACGATCGTCTTCAGGCCGATTTGGGCGGCCACGATTGGAATTACCATTTCGATCGTGGCCGCCCAAA
>Ga0169931_10008673_pt1 | contig 14786 bp, 8 predicted proteins | sample Kivu_15m_20L_FD_129675 | JGI IMG/M metagenome (GOLD analysis project Ga0169931, IMG submission 129675) | Freshwater microbial communities from Lake Kivu, Western Province, Rwanda to study Microbial Dark Matter (Phase II) - Kivu_15m_20L... | ecosystem: Environmental > Aquatic > Freshwater > Lake ...
CTTGCTCCGCAGCATTCCCAGGCCGCTGCGTCTTCGCCGCCCCCTGCCCCAAAAGCCGCGGCGCTCCAAATCCCAGCAAGCAGACGGCCACCAGGGAACCAATCCCCAGAGGGTGAAGATGCGTTTTCGATCCTCGAGTCAAAGCCCATCGAATGCCCATCTCCGCCCTTCCCCCAGCGTGATTGTTTTTCTGCCGAAGGTTCCCAGTCCCACCTGGCATCCTCCAAACCCGGTCCCTTGCCACCAAAGCCAATGCCGGAATCCAAACCCAAACCCAAACCCAAACCCAAACCCAAAAATATCTGCGAATGAAAAAACTCTGCGATCGACGATCCCTTCTCTTATATTGGCCACCCTGGGACGATCCTCCAGTGCTGCGTATGCTCTTCCGATTATGTTAGCCGATCGGTCACCGGTGCGAAAAGCGGCCAACTCAACGCAGGCATCCTAGTCAACCTATTTTCCGCTCTTTAGATTCAGAGGAAGGTCGAAAAACGTCCATGGCAGAGTCAATCGACTACCAGAATCCGCTGATTGCTCGATACGCTTCGCGCGAGATGGCCCAGCTGTGGGGTGATCCGCGGCGATTTTCGACGTGGCGAAAGTTGTGGGTGGTGCTAGCCCAGTCCCAGCGAGAGCTAGGCCTTCCGATCACCCAGGAACAGATGGACCAGTTGCAAGCGTTCCAGGAGAGGGTGAATCTCGAGGTTGCAGCCAGTTACGAAGCGCGACTGCGACACGATGTTATGGCTCACGTCCATGCCTATGGGGATCAGTGCCCGGCCGCTAGAGGGATCATCCATCTAGGGGCGACAAGCTGTTTTATCACCGACAATGCCGACCTGATTCTTCTCCGCGAGGCGCTCGAGCTGATTGGTACGCGGCTGGCCCGCGTGATCGATGCCCTCGGGCGATTCGCAGCGATCCATCGCGATCTTCCTTGTTTGGCCTACACCCATCTCCAACCGGCCCAGCCAACGACGGTGGGGAAACGCGCGACGTTGTGGGCGTATGATCTTTGCTTGGACCTCGAGGAGCTCGAGCATCGCCTGGGCCAGCTCCGGGCACGGAGCATCAAGGGAACGACCGGGACGCAGGCGAGTTTTTTGGAGCTTTTTCAGGGAGACCATGAAAAGGTTCGTCGGCTCGAGCAACGGGTAGCCGAGCAAATTGGCTTCGCATCGAGTTATGCGGTCACCGGACAAACGTACCCGCGAAAAGTCGACAGCCAGATTGTCGACCTGCTCTCGGGGATTGGGCAGAGTCTCCACAAATCGGCGACCGACCTACGGTTGCTCGCGAGCCGAAAAGAAGTCGAAGAACCTTTTGAGGCCGAGCAGATTGGGAGTTCGGCCATGGCATACAAGCGGAATCCGATGCGGAGCGAGCGGATCTGTGCACTGGCCCGCTTCGTCATCGCGCTCCAGGGCAGCACCGCAGCAACGGCAGCAACGCAGTGGATGGAGCGAACGCTGGACGATAGCGCGAATCGACGGCTCGTCTTGCCCCAAGCCTTCCTCGCGATCGATGCAGCGCTCGTCTTGGCCGAGAACGTGATGTCGGCCTTGGTGGTCTACCCGAAGACGATTGCCAAGCACTTGGCGGAGGAACTGCCGTTCATGGCAACCGAAAACATTCTCATGCGGGCGGTGGCTGCGGGGGGGGATCGCCAGGAGCTCCACGAGCGCATCCGCCAGCACAGTCAGGCTGCTGCTTTTCAAGTGAAAAGCGAAGGGAAAGCAAACGACCTGCTCGAGCGGCTGGCCGGGGATCCGGCGTTTGCAACGGTCGATCTTCAGGGGGTCCTCACCCCGGCGGCATACATCGGGCGCGCGCCGCAGCAGGTCGACGAGTTTCTTGCCGATTCGGTCCAGCCGATTCGAACGCGTTATGCGGATCGCCGCGGAGTATCGGCAGAGGTCCGGGTCTAACGGCCGCTCCGAAAAGGGGCCCGACCCTCTCCGGCAAGGCCCAAAGGGTCAGACCCCTTTTCGGAGCGGACCCCTTTTCGGAGCGGCACTCATGGCCGCGAATCACAGTACTTGGCTTTCTTCCTTGCGGCCTGCTGCTTGGTGTGGCTGGAAGGTGGTCACGGGTGTCGACCGGACACTCTCGAATTCCTCCTTCGCGCGCTGGTAGAGCAGCGCCTGGGCGCGGGCCGGGGGATTGCCGCGTGCGGGATGCTGCCGCTGGTAGGTCCCATCGCTCCGCAGCTTCCACGAGAAGCAATTGTCTTGGAAGTAGGTATCGAGGATCGACAACAGTTTCTTGCGGCATGCCACATCGAGCACTGGGACAAGCAATTCGACGCGTCGATCGAGATTGCGTGGCATCCAGTCGGCGCTGGAGATATACATCGCTTCTTCGCCACCCTGGTAGAAAGAAAGAATCCGCGCGTGCTCGAGGTAGCGATCGACGATCGAGACGACTTCGATGTTCTCGCTGACACCAGGAACCCCAGGCCGCAGGCAGCAGACGCCGCGGATGTTCAAGCGGATCTGGACTCCCGCTTGGCTGGCCTGGTAGAGGGCTTCGATCACCGCAGCATCGACGAGGGCGTTGAGTTTTGCGTAGATTTTCCCTCGTTGCCCTTCGCGAGCTCGCGCCGCTTCGGCATCGATGAGCGAAAGGAGGCGTTTGCGGAGAGTGACCGGGGCGACATCGAGGTGGTGGAATTGCTGAACTTGGCTCGCGCCAGTGAGGGCATTGAAAAAAGCCGACGCATCGGCCCCCATTTCGTCATTGCAGGTCAGGAGGGAGATGTCGCCGTAGAGCTGTGCTGTCGCTTCGTTGTAGTTTCCCGTGCCGAAGTGGACATAGCGGACAATCCCTTGCGTCTCACGGCGGACGATAATGCAAACTTTGGCGTGCGTCTTGAGCCCTTTGACGCCATAGATCACCTGCACCCCGGCGTGCTCCATCTCCCGCGCCCATTCAATGTTTCGGGCCTCGTCAAAACGGGCTTTCAGTTCCACCACTGCGGTCACATATTTGCCTCGCTCGGCAGCCCGCATCAAAGCTGCGACGATCGCGCTGCGGCGGCTGGTCCGATAGAGGACTTGCTTGATCGCCAGCACATCGGGATCGGCTGCGGCTTCCTCTATCAGCCGGACCACCGGATCGAATCGCTGGTAGGGATGAACCATCAGCAAATCTTGCCGCGAGATATTTTCAAACATCGATTCCCGTGGATCGATCAGCGGGTGGCCTTGAGGGGGCCAGCCTGGATCGCGATGGGCATCGAATCCCTGCAGGGAGGAGAGCTGAAAGAGGTAGGTCAGATCAAGCGGACCGGCCACCTCGACGACATCCTCAACTTCCAATTCAAGCAGCGGCCGGAGAAATTCTTTGATCAGAGTGCTCGTCCCCGCAGCAACCTCCAGGCGGACGACGCTGGATGCCTTGCGGTTTTCGAGCACCTCCCCCATCCCGGCCATCAAATCCGCCGCGCTATCCTCGCGGAGCTCCACATCCGCATTGCGCGTCAGACGAATCGGAACGCACTCGGCCACCACGCGACCCGGAAAAAATTGGTCGACCGATTCGCGGACCACATCCTCCAGCAGCGCATAGGAGTACCCACTCTCGCTGGGCAGGGAAACAATTCGCGAGAGGACGCGGCCCAGGGGAATCACCCCATAGTCCCACGGTGCCCCTTTTTTCTCAGTCGGTTCCAGTCGCACCCCCAAATGCACCTGGAGCCCGGGAAGCAGTGGAAATGGTTTCTCGGGATCGATGATTTGAGGGGAGAGGACCGGGAGCGCGTCGCTCTCGACAAACCCGTCCGCAGCTTGTTGATGTCGTTCCCCAGCGGCATGCAGGTCGATCCGCTGGATTTCGATTTCCCCCAACGCCGGCTCCAGCTGGTCGTGAAGAATTGCGTACTGATCCCCCTGCAACTTTCGGGACCGCGCGAGGACCGCGCGAATCTGCTGGAGGACGTTTCGGCCCGTCAAATCGGTCGCCCGCGGGTTTTGTTCCGCCTGCATTTTCAGGCTCCCGATACGAACCATGCAAAATTCGTCGAGATTCGATCCGGTGATCGCGAGAAATTTCAGCCGTTCGAGCAACGGCTGCTCGGCATCCGCGGCGAGCTCCATCACGCGCTGGTTGAACTCAAGCCAGCTGAGCTCACGGCTAAAATAGCGAGCATCCTCGGCAGGTCCCCCGGCGGTCTCGGCACGGGAGCTGGGAAGTTGATCGGTCACGATTCGAGTACCACAAATTCCAATTCGCGGAGCAGAGTCTCTTTGCGAGCTCCATCACGTCCTCAGTGTAGGCCGCATCGCAGTTGCTGGGGACTCCCCCCCAAGACGGAAAAGCGGAAAAGCGGAAAAGGACTCCGAGCCTCTCCGAAAAGGGGTCTGACCCTCTCCGGCACGGACCCTCTCCGGCACGGCCAAAAAACCAATGAAATCGACTTGCCTCCAAAGGGTCAGACCCCTTTTCGGAGAGGCTCTCATTGCAACCAAGGAGGGAGTTCCCCGACTCCCGGGAGCTGGACGACAACGACCCGTTCAATGGACTCGATTTGCCGAACCTCTTCGAGCGCTTGCGGCTGCGGGAGGCTATCGAGATTGAGCACTCCAATCGCATGCCCCCCCGGCTGCCGCCCTCCCCGACCGACTGCCATTTGGGCGATGTTCACTTCGTGACGGCCGAAAACGGTCCCGACGCGACCAATGATCCCCGGCATGTCGGTGTGCGTGAAAACAAACAAATGCCCATCGAGGAAGGCTTCCAGGCGGTAATCGTCAATCATCACAAGACGCGGCATGTTTTGACCGAGCAGGGTCCCACTGGCGACGACCGTGCATCCATCCCCCGCGACTTCGGCCGTCATGCTCGATGCAAACGCCCCTCGCTCGCGCTGCTTTTCCTCGCTCAGATCAATCCCCCGTTCGCGGAGCAGCAATTCGCTGTTGATCATGTTCACATCCTCCGCCAATGCTCGCTGAAGCATGCCGGCACAGAATGCCGCCGTCAGCAATCGCGTATCCTTCTCGCACACATCGCCGCGATACGACAGCTTCAGCGAACTGACGCTGCCGCCGTGATACTGGGAGAGAAACAATCCCAATCGATAGGCGACATCAAGAAATCCTCGCAAGTCGCTGAGCGTTTTCGGATCGAGCGAGGAAACATTCACGGCATGGCGAATCTCTCCGTGGAGCAGAAAATTAATCAGCAAATGAATTCCTTCGACCGCCACCTGGGTCTGTGCTTCTTCGGTGCTCGCACCGAGGTGTGGCGTGCAAACGACATTCGCCATCTTGAACAGGGGACTCGAAGTACATGGTTCCTCCGGATAGACATCCAAGGCCACGCCACCCAGTCTCCCCTCCTGCAACCCTTGGATGAGCGCCTGTTCGTCGTAGATGCCACCTCGTGCGGCATTGATCAATCGCGCGCCCGGTTTCAACTGGCTCAGATTCGAAAGATTGATGAGCCCTTCGGTCTCCGAAGTCAGTGGGGTATGGACCGACAAATAATCGACTCGCGGCAGCATCTCGGCGACGGTCGCAGCGCGTTCAATCCCCAGCTTCATCGCCGCTTCGTCACTTAAAAAGGGATCGAAGCCAATGACTCGCATGTCGAAGGCGAGCGCCCGTTTGGCGAGCTCCCGACCAATCCGTCCCATCCCGACAATCCCCAGCGTCTTCTCGGCCAGCTGCGTCCCCATGTAAGACTTGCGGTCCCATCTTCCTTCGTGCAGGCTTTGATGGGCCGCCGGGATGTTTCGCGAGAGCGCTAGCATGAGCGCAAAGGCATGCTCCGCCGTGCTGACCGTGTTTCCGGTCGGCGTATTCATGACCACAATCCCTAGACGCGTCGCCGCCTCTTTGTCGATGTTGTCAGTTCCAACCCCCGCCCGAACGATCGCCCGCAGACGCGAATTCCCACGCAGCGCATCGGCCGTAATCTTCGCCCCGCTGCGAACAATCGCCCCATCATACTGGGCGAGCGCCGCGCGAAGATCCTCGCCCTTGAGCCCTACGCGGACGTCGTACTCAATCAAGGGCTGGGCGTCGAGCAGATCGAGACCTTCTTGGGCAATCGGGTCGAGGACAATAATTCGGGGCATGGCGTGCGAACCTTCGTGGTGCTGCTCGAAAAAGAGAATTCGATAAAAGAGAACTCAAAAAAAGGGAATCATCCCCGCCTCACGTGGCGATCCTCGCGAAATCGCGCATGAACTGGGCAAGCGCATCGACACCCGCCTTGGGCATTGCGTTGTAGATGCTGGCACGGATCCCCCCAACGCTGCGATGACCCTGCAAGTGCACCAGCGCGTGCTCCGCCGCACCCTTGAGGAAACGTCCTTCCACCTCTTCGCTCGGCAGTCGAAACGTCACATTCATCATCGAGCGGAACTCGCTCGCGGCATGCCCCTGGTAAAGGTGCGGATAGGCATCGACCACGGCATACAACTGCGCTGCCTTCTCGCGGTTGATCCGCTCCATCGATGCCAACCCGCCAATGTCTTCCTGCAACCAGCGAGCAACCAACCCAAGCATATAGATCGCAAACGTCGGCGGCGTATTCCACTCGGAATCGTTCTCGGCATGGTTGCGATAGAGCAGATAGCCTGGCAAATGCTCCTCGCCTCGCGGGAGGAGGTCGCGATCGATGATCACCACAGTCACTCCCGCCGGACCCGCATTCTTCTGCGCACACGCATAGAGAATGCCATATTTCTCGATGCTCAGCGGACGGCTGAAAAAGTCGCTCGAGGCATCGCACACCAGCGGCACCCCCGCCGGGCAGGCCGGTTCGCTGGAAAACTGGACCCCTTGGATCGTTTCGTTGCTGCAGTAGTAAAGGTATGCCGAATCGGCTGGTATCTGATATTCCGCCGCCGCTGGGAGTCGATCGTAATTCGTCGCGGCACCATCCCATACTTTTTCGATCGAACCCTCTTTCTTCGCTTCTCCCACCGCCCCCTTACTCCACGTCCCCGTCACCATGTAATGCGCCTTTTTTCCGCTCCCGCGGAGCAGATTCGCCGGGACCATCGAAAATTGCAACTTCGCTCCCCCTTGAAGAAAGAGCACCTCGTGCGAGTCCCCAATCCCCAGCAACTGCCGCACACGCTGCTGGGCATCGTGCAGGATCTTCAAAAAGACCGGATCGCGATGGCTGATCTCCATCACCGAACACCCAGCCCCAGGGTATGCGAGCAGCTCCTCTTGCGCTTGCCGCAGCACAGGGAGCGGGAGAACCGCCGGTCCGGCAGAGAAATTGAACAGCCGCGCGTCAGTGGCAGAAGGACTCATCAGCAGCAGACCTCGTCGCAGGGGTGGGCGAAACTGTCGAAGGGCGAGATTTCGGATGAGGGGGATTTTACGGTTCCCCCGAAGAATCGAGTAGGGCGGCCAGCGGTCCGTGGCCGGTCGGCGACAGTGCCCGCCGCGGTGTGTGCTGCGCCAGCCGCGGTGTGTGCTGCGCGAAACGCGGGATGTGCTGTGCCAGTCGGCGAGCAAATATTCGCAGGGCAAATCCCCGCCGGAAAACCGAAACGAAAGGCCCGCCGGATCAGTATCTTCCGCTGCTCACATTCCCCGTTCCCGGGGGCTGCGTCCCAGGCATCGTACTGGGAGGCTGAGCGAAGCGTGTTCCCCCCCCTCCGAGCGTGCTGTCGTACGAACGGCTCAGCTGCTGCGTCAGGGCGGCAATCCGCTCCTGGACCGCGGGCTGCAGACTGTTGAGGCTGTAGCTCCGCTGGTAATTGGCGAGCGCTTGAGTCAGTTCCCCCGAAGCCTCACGCATTTTTCCCAGCGCCAGCCAAGCCCTCGCACTGTTCGGATCTTGCTGGACTGCATCTTCCAAATACTTTTTCGCCGTCTGCGTCTCGCCCGTTTCCTGATAGAGCCGCGCCAGTTCAACCCGCGCATCGGCAAGCTGCGGATTGGCTGCCGCCCAGTTCTTGAGGAGCGTAAAACTTTTCTCAGGTCGCCCCGTTTCGGCCAGGAGCACCGCCAGCGAACGATGGCAGTCGACATGGTTCGGGCTGTGATCAAGGCACTGGTTGTACAGCGCCTCGGCTTGGCTCGTGAGCGCCGGATCATTCCGCTCGACACCCATCTTGTGTGTCACGCGAGCCAAATTGTAATAACTGTCTGCATTCTTGGGGTCGGCACTGATCGCCTTCTGAAATTCCTGCATCGCCGCGGTGTACTGGCCCGTCTCGAAATAACGGACCCCCGACGCATTTTGACTTTGCGAGGCAATCTGGCAGCCACCGCAAATGACGATCCCCGCAGCCATGGCCCATCCCCACAGCAGGGAACGAAAACGGTGGCGCGATTGATTCGGTGGGGCTGCGGCTTCCATACAGTTCAGCTTCCAACCATGGACCCTAGACTCGATCGACAAGAGCACTCCTCGACTGCGACAGCGCGAGCGCCCACGACCGCCGTATCCCTACCAAGCTTGCGCTTGCAGCGACAAGATCGTTTTTGAGAATTCGAGCGATTTTTCCTCAAGTTTGCTCCGGCTCCCCCGCGGACGCATCGACCCCCGCGGACGCATCGACCTTCTGTCCCACCAGCCGCACCACGAGCCACAACATCACGCTGCTCATCAGGAGCGAAACCGATGGGGGAAAAAGCCCCAGCCCCGCCGGCAACGTCCCACAGACAATGCTCACCGCAGCAACCGCCAGAGCATACGGGAGCTGTGTCCGCACGTGGAGCATATGGTCGCAACCACTGGCACGGCTCGAAAGCACGGTCGTGTCGGAAATCGGCGAACAGTGGTCCCCAAAAATCGCGCCCGCCAGAACGGCACCCACCACCGGAATCAGCAGCGCTCCCCCCTCTCCATCGACAGCCATCCCTTCGGCCGCGATCCCTCCTCCTGCGGCAACCGCCAGACTGATCGACAGCGGTGTCAGCAAGGCCATCGTCCCCCAGCTCGTCCCGGTCGCCAGCGCAACGAAACCGGAGACGATAAAGACCGCTGTCGGAAGCAACCAAGCAGGCATCCTCCCCCCGCTGAGCAGCTCCTGAAAATACCCCCCGGTATCGAGAAACGGCCCGCGCACCAGGACCCCGTCCACCTCCTCGCTTCCCCCCGTCATGCTGCTCAGCGTCCAGGCCAGAGAGAGGATCACCATAGCCGGCAGAATGTGCCCCGCCCCACGGAGACTCCCCCAAAGAACCCGCCGAAGATTCCCCTGGCCCCCAGCGCGCTGCAGCGCAAGGAGCGAGATTCCGACCGCCGTCAGCCACCCCGCAATGCTCCCCCACAGCAACGCCTGATACGAGTTCGCACTGCCTATCACCTCCCCCCAGTACCGCAGCCCCGCGATCAGTCCCGATCCGCTGCGTACGTTTTCACCTCCACCCTCGACTCCCTGCACTGCCTCAAGTCCGCTCCGCACAAGGAGCCACGCAATGACCCCCAAACAGACCATCACCGGCAGGACGGCGGTCCACCAGCCACAGCGGAGGACATCGGGCGCTTGGTCAGCTCCTCCGGTCTTCACCGCGTCCTCTTGTCCCTCTCCCGGCTGTGCCGCACAGTCGCGCTGGCCGCGCGCCGCAGGCACACTCTCTTTCGCTCGCAACGCCTCCCGTTCGGCCGCGAGCATCGGTCCGAATTCACGCCCCGTCCAGGCGATGATCGCCACCATGACGAGCGCCGCAATCGCGTAAGTGCGCGACGTGATGGTCGCCAGGAACAGCGAGAAGGGGGAGATGCTCGCATCGATTCCCGCATCGACAAGCCCCTTTTCAATCAGACTGATTTCCGTTGCCACCCACGTGCTGACAACCGCCAGTCCCGCGACCGGCGCGGCAGTCGAATCGACCAGATACGCCAATTTCGCTCGTGAGAATCTCAAGCGATCGGCCGCCGACCGCATCGTCGACCCGAGGAGCAAGGTATTGGCGTAATCATCAAAAAAAACCCCCAGCCCAAGCCCCCAGACGAGCAACTGACCCCCGCGGCGGGTGCGAACACGACGCATCAGCGATCGCGCCAGCGACTCCATCCCGCCGACGGCTTCGATCACCCCCACCATCGCGCCGAGGATCACACTGAAAAGGAAGACCTGCTGGTGGTCCCAGTCAGCAATCGCTGGCCAGAGGTGGTCGCTCCAGAACGAATGCCAAAAACCCTTGATCCATCCGCCGATGCCGGCAGTCTCGATCGCTGGGAGACTGCTTCGGGCCAGCAGCGCGGCCCCCGCGAGAATCGCCACCGAGAGCGACAAGACCACACGTCGCGTCGCGATCGCCAGCACGATCGCCACCAGCGGTGGCACGACGCTCCAAAAACCGTAGTATTCCATCGCTGCTGTCTCACTTACCGCTGGAGCACCCGGACGCCGCCACGCCTCGTGTTGGGTTGGGAGAGTTCGAATCGCCGCAGTCTATCGACCAGGATCACCAAGTCACAGGAGTGATCTCCCCACTGTCAAAACGCACCGTTTGGCGACTTTGGTGCACAGAATTGTTTGCCACGCGTGCCGTCCAACCACGCGCTGCCTGGACCCGGACATCCGGCATGTTACCACAAAGGACACGAAGAGCACGACCAAAACAAAGAGGCCTGACCCCTTTGATTTCCGCCGCGCGGCTATCGACTCGGCGCGAGGTCGGGGCGGCGAAGAACCCAGAGGTGCACTTGGCAACCGACCGTCACCGCCGGATCGACAAAGCCGCGCATCCCTCCGCCAATCGCCACCCCCCCTCCATGGCTTCGCGCAATGCGGAAAACGCGGCTCAGCCCAAGCCCCAACCCTCGTCCCGCTTCTCGCCCACTGTAATACGGATCAAACGCATGCTCCCGCGCCTCGCGCGAAAGCCCCGGTCCGCTATCGCTCACCTGCCAACGAACCCACCGCCGACCCCCGCGAACCCCAAGGACAACAACCCCCTCACCACTCCCCTGCCCGACCGCTTCCAAGGCATTGCGCAGAAGCGTCCGGAGCGCTTCGCAGAGCTGACTCGCATCGCCAATAAACGGGATCGCGGCCGACCCCTGCTGCAGCTCAAATTCGATCCCCCGCTCGCGAAACGCGGCCGCACTCTCAGCACCCATCTGAGCCGTCAGCTCCACAGCATCGAGACGTGAAAGGAATGGCCGGGGCGGACGAGCAAAATACATCAGCTCGGCAATCATCTCATGCGCTCGCATCGCCGCATCGACGATCCCCTGCAACTGCCTTTGCCCCTCCTCACGCCCCAGTCCCCCGCGAGCATCATCCCGCATCAGCATCTCGGCGCGCGTGCGAATGGCCGCCAAGGGATTGTTGATTTCATGGCTCAGGCCATACGCCAATTGCCGCAGCGAAGCCATCTTCGCCAGATGCAAACGGTCCGCAAACCGCGCACTCCACAAACGCTCGTCGCGGACCACCCGCGCGAGCTGAAAAAGATCGAGCGACGACTCGCCGTAACCGAGCGCCGTGGGAATCCAAGCCACGACGCCCCGCTCGCTCACTCCCTGCTCGCACCCCAAGCCTTCCAAATTCTCTAAATCTTCATCGCCACCTAAATCTTCATCGCGCGCTGCCTCGCCGCCCGCCCGCGCCTCGTCGTCCGGCGAAGGAGCATCTTCCCCGTCATCCACCACTTCGAACCAGCGGCGGCTCCACAACTGCGGGACTTGCGGTCCGCTCCATCGCAGCATCCGCACCACTTGCTTGCACTCGTCGCGAAAGACTTTGCGAAGAAGTCTCTCATCTTCTTCCGAAAAGATCTCCTCGTCGGCGGTGCACCTTGGCAGTCGCGGATTCAGATGCTGCCATCGCACGAGAATTTGATCGCCCAGCCGCGCTGCGACCTGGTCGGTGACCAGCCGGCGCTCGTGGTCGGCAAACAAACTGGGCAATTGCTCGGCGAACCAGCAGGCAAGCTCCGCAAGGGCGACGCGGGGGACGGGTCGTTCGCTGGTACCATGGAGTTTCACCTGGTCCGACCAGAGGAGCGCCGCATACCAGCGGAGAACCCAGTCGGCGCGGAGGACCGCCATCAACCGCAGCAGCCGTGCCTGAGCCGCAGCCTCGTCCTCGATTTCGGTCGCCCCACTTCCTCGCACCCTCGACGTTGCGGAAGACTTTTCCGGTGCTTCGCGCGAATCACTCGCCAGGGACGGCTGCATGAGGAACGACGCGATGACGTCGGCGGCTGGTACCGACAGCGGTAACAACCAGCTCTCCATCCCGAATCGTAACGCAGGCAGCCATTTCATCGGCGATCTCAGTGGGTGACCGCGCGCTCCATCTCCAGGAGATCACAGCAGCGATTGAGCAGCTCTTCAATGGCAAACGGTTTCTGCATAAAGTCGTTCGCCCCGGCGGCACGCAACGATTCCACCTTCTCCGATTCGATCATCCCTGAAATACAGATGATCTTGACGGAATCTAACGAGGAATCGCTCCGCACACGCTGGCAAACCTCACGACCATTGATATCGGGCAGCATCACATCGAGCACGACCAGGTCGGGCCGAAACTCGTTGACCTTCATTCCCGCATCAAAACCGTTGTTCGCGGTACGGATGTCGAAACGCCCGTCCCGCGAAAATGCCTCCACCATCAATTCGACGAGATCCTCATCATCATCGACGATCAAAAGCTTCTTGTTACCACTCACGAGCGCGTCGGTCGGAATCCCGTTGTCCTTCATGAATGAATAGAGCTGGTCGCGGGGGATCCGACGAAATCGACTCCCCGGCACTCGGAATCCCTTCAGCGAACCATTGTCAAAGCATCGAATGATCGTTTGCTGACTGACCTTACAAATCTTCGCGGCTTCCCCCGTGGTAAAAACCGTCTTCGTGGTCATGCAGAAATCCTCCCTGCAGGCAGATAGCGGATCCGTAAATTCGACCCATCTTCACCCGGCAACCAATTCAACGGAGGTCGATCCGTCATCGGCTCCTTCGCAAAGTCACGCAGTTTTCGCACGAGCACTGATCATGCAAAATTTGCGCGGGAAGCGCAGGTGATACAGTGAGCCGCAACTTCCTCATTTGCCAAGATTGCCAAGGCTGCGGAATTATACAGAAAGCAACCCCTCGGTCAAGATGAATCCGGCACCCCGCAAATCACCGCGGAAAATCACGTTTCATCCTCAGCGACAAGCCGCGAACGACCTCCTCCTGGCTTCTCCAGATTCGCCAGAACCAACGCAATATCTGCCGGCGTGATGCCGCTGATCCGCCGCGCTTGATCGAGTGTCGTCGGGCGCACTTGCGAAAGCTTCTGACGCGCTTCGGTACGCAGCGTGCCAATCGCTTGATAATCAAACCACTCGGGGATTCGTTTATGCCGCAGTCGCTGATGTCGCTCGACCTCCGCATGCTGGCGCTGAACATAGCCATCATACTTGATATCGAACTCAAGCTGCCGTGCGGCATCGAGCGAAATCGCCGCGAGCTGCGGAAGCCGCATCACGATCTCCTCCCACTGGACCTCCGGTCGCCGCAGATACTTTTCCCCCGATTGCCCCTCGATCCGTCCATCGACCAGCATTTGTTGGCCCAGCGCAATCTGGTCGATCTTCCTCTGCAGCCGCGCAACTCGATCCTCGCCGACCAAGCCCAGCGCATGTGCGGCCATCGTTAAGCGGCGGTCGGCATTGTCTTGACGGAGCAGTAAGCGGAACTCCGCGCGGCTGGTAAACATCCGGTACGGTTCATCCGCACCGCAAGTCACCAGATCGTCGATCAAGACCCCGATATAAGCCAGCTCGCGCGTCAGGACCCAAGGCTCTTTACCGGCAACTCGCAGCGCCGCATTGGCTCCCGCCATCAGCCCCTGCCCCGCCGCCTCCTCATAACCAGTCGTCCCGTTGATCTGCCCCGCAAAAAAGAGACCCGCGATGCGTTTCGATTCCAGATGAGGCCACAACTGGGTTGGGGGACAGTAGTCGTATTCGACGGCATAGCCATAACGCATGATCTGGGCCCGCTCGAGCCCCGGGATCCAGCGAATGATCTGGTCCTGAATGTCACGCGGAAGGCTCGTTGAAATCCCATTCACATAGATTTCCTCAGTCTGCCAACCCTCCGGTTCGAGAAAGACCTGATGGCTCTCCTTCTCCTCGAAGCGAACGACTTTGTCTTCAATCGATGGGCAGTACCGTGGCCCTTGGCTGGCGATCCGTCCGCTGTACATCGGCGCACGGTGCAGGTTGGCGCGAATGAGCGCATGGACCCGCTCGTTGGTGTGCGTGATGTAACAGTCCATCTGCGGCTGCGTGATCGCATCATGAAGGTAGGAGAATGGTTCCGGTCTTTCATCTCCCGGCTGCGCCTGGGTTGCGGAGAAATCGATCGTCCTGGCCGAGAGCCGCGGAGGAGTCCCCGTTTTGAATCGCCGAATTTCAATTCCCAAACGCCGCAGCGCGCCGCTGATCCCCGTCGTCGTCCCTTCACCTGCACGTCCGCCAGCCGACTGGGCCTGCCCCGTGTGCATCACCGCTTGCAAGAAGGTCCCGGTCGTGAGCACGACGCACGGTGCGCGGTAGACCGCGTCCCCCGTGACAGCAACCCCGCAAACCCGCTGCTCCCGCCCCTCCCCCTCGCCCTCGACCAACAAGTCCAAAACCACTTCCTGCCGCAGATCGAGCCCCGGCTGGTTCTCGATCCGCCGCTTGATCTCCGTCTGATAAGCCCGCTTGTCCGCCTGCGCACGTGGGCTGTGCATCGCTGCACCCTTGCGACGATTGAGCATTCGAAACTGGAGCCCCGTGCGATCGATCGCCTCCCCCATGAGCCCCCCGAGCGCATCGACTTCGCGAACAATCTGCCCTTTGGCGATCCCACCAATC
>Ga0169931_10008674_pt1 | contig 14786 bp, 13 predicted proteins | sample Kivu_15m_20L_FD_129675 | JGI IMG/M metagenome (GOLD analysis project Ga0169931, IMG submission 129675) | Freshwater microbial communities from Lake Kivu, Western Province, Rwanda to study Microbial Dark Matter (Phase II) - Kivu_15m_20L... | ecosystem: Environmental > Aquatic > Freshwater > Lake...
ATTCGGAAGGTTCTAAACCCAATAAATCATCAATAACAATTACCGCAATTTCATTAGATGTTTGCTGTTCAAACTGAAATAACTTTTCTTCTAATTGCGCTTCCTCTTGACTGTTTAACAATTTGATTTTCGAAACATTGTTGTATAAGCGAGGAGGATTTAAGGGCTTCGGAAATTGTGCCAACAACCCAAAACCTATCAATAGAATAAACAGTAGAAACTGATTTTTTAGATTTCCCAGCGCCCTTTTAGGAGAAAGTAACTTCATTGCTTAGTTCATTTGTATCATCCTCTTTTCGAGGGAAATGTTCACTTAATTGTTCTCCAGCTTCTGAAACTGCGGCGATAATCCCTTTCGCATATTCACCACGTTTAAAGTGATTAATTAGGTGATCTCTAGTGGAGTCCCAAAAATTGTGGGGTACTTTTTCATTGATTCCTTTGTCGCCGATAATTGCTAGTTTGTGACTATCAAAAGCAATGTAAATCAAAACCCCACTTCGTTCAGCCGTTGCGTGCATTCCAAGACTTTCAAAAACCTCAATGGCACGTTTGATAGGTTCACCCGAACATTCGTTGTCCACATGTACACGAATTTCGCCTGAGGTGAGTAATTCTGCGTTGTGTATCGCCTCTGAAATTGCTTTTTTTTCTGATTCTGCGAGCATATTAAAGGTTTACTTCAGGCGCATTTTCCGCGCCACTTTTTGATTTAAATCCTTCTTTTTTAGGGAATTCTGAACGACTTAGAACCATACTGTTAAAAAATCCACGTATATGGCTGTTATATTCCTTAATTGATTCATTGTAAAGATCACGTTCGCGATTTATTCGGTTTTCTGTGCCCTCTAATTGATCTTGCAATTTTTGGAAATTTTCTGTTGAGCGTATTTGAGGATAAGCCTCAAAAGCTAAATTAATTGCAGTGTTAATTTTTCGACCTGCCATTTCTAATTGCTCTGGGTTCTTTGCATTTTGAATATCTCCTACAATTCCAGCTCTTGCTTGAGTAACTTTAGTTAATATTTCTTTTTCATTCTCAGCAGCCCCTTTAACAACTTTGACTAGATTTGGAATCATGTCTGCACGGCGTTGGTACGCAGATTGAACATTACTCCATTTTTCATCGACACTTTCTTGTAATTCAACAGCAGTATTGTAGGTTCCTCGATACATAAAAAACATTACTAACAAAAATCCAACAATTCCACCAATAATTAAGTAACTTCTTTTCATTTGACTATAATTTTAGTTGCCAAAATTAGAAATTGAAAGTAACAATACGTTTCGCTTAACAAAAAATAGCGAAAAAAGGATGAGATTAAGGTACCTGAAACTTCCTTACTATATTTTGCCCTTTGAAATTGATATTTAGAAAATAGGAGCCACTTGCCCAGTCGTGTAAATTTAATTTCATTTTTCCACCAATAATTTCACCGAAATGGATTGTTCTTCCGTCCAAATTGGTTATTGAAAAAGCAAGTTTGCCTTCGAAATTAGATTGGATATTGAGTTCTTCCAAAACAGGGTTAGGAAAAATATTTAGTTCTAAAACTGACAATTCGTTCAAATCATTGGTTTCTTGAACGGGTGCAGGAAAAAGAAATTGGTAAGCCGCACCAAACTCTCTTCGCCAATACCATTCACTGTGCGCACCATCTTGATGTGTCACCAAACTAACTGATGTTCCTTGTACACCTGAGCCAACAAAACCGTTTCGCGCGTTTTGCATATCTGAAACCATTGTAGTTGATTCGTTTGTTCCACCAAGGAAATACAATCTTAAAGGTGTATTCGTGTAATTTTTACTGGTAATTTGACTTTGTACGCTGTTTCTAGCAAACCATATTGAAGGAGAAAAAATGCCACCTTTGCCAAAAATACTCGGATATTCTGAAACGGCATAGAGGGAAATTAAACCTCCCATTGAACTTCCAATGATTCCTGTATTTGGTGCAGTAACCAAAGTTCGGTAATTCTGGTCGATATACGGTTTTAAAGTATTGACTAAAAAGGAAACGTATTCATCACCTTGTCCCCCACCATATTGTGTGTTGACCCAAGGAGAATATTCATCAATACGAGTTGAACCACCATTATCAATTCCGACAACTATTGCGCCGTAATTTCCTTGAGTTTGTAATAGTGAAAGTGTTTCGTCCACTTGCCATTCACCTGAAAATGAAGTGGCTTGATCAAAAATATTTTGTGCGTCGTGCATGTAAATCACAGGATACCTTTTCTGAGGAGCAGTTTGGTAATCATTTGGCAGGTACATCCTAATTTTTCGAGTTCGGTTAAGTTGTGGAATTGAGAAATTATTACTTAAAATGAACACGTTAGCATTGGCAGTACTTCCATTATTTCCAGTCAAATCTTCCCAACCTTCAATCGTAAGATTCAAATTTGCCCCGTTTGCGGTATTGTAGGTACGATTCGGACGAAAACCACCGCTTGCTGTACCTTCAGGAGTATCCCAATTTCCTCTATTGAATTTGAATTCGATAGTGCCAGTTACATTTTGAATGACAATTCGACGCGTTCCGTTCGTTTGCACAGCCATTATTGCACTTGGACTACCGACACTCCAATTGTTAAAACTTCCGGAAATATAAATTTGGTCATTTACAGGTGTATTTGCTGGTATACTCGTTAAGGTTATTGTCAAATCAAGCGCCGATGAACGAAACGCAACCAACACGAAAAAAAGAACTATCCACTTTTTCATTTTCAAAATTTTACTCGAAAATAGGTGAATTGTGTATTGATAGGGTTGGATTGAAGGAGGAAAATACTTAACGACCATGCAAAGGAATTATGTCTTTCTTTTTTGCTTGACCAAAAAAGAAACACCGCGAAGTAGCACCGAACCTGTCTATCGACAGGTAGAGGTAAAAAAGTCAAGGCTGTGAATTTTATTCCTTTCAGAATTGAATTCTGCAAAACAATAACGAGAGGGAATAATGCCGACAAGATTTTATTGAAAATCTTCGTCGGTATCGATTTGGTTCGCGAATCGCGTTTCACAACAAATCTCACTTCGGAGCGAAACATTTTAGCCGCTTTCTGAAACCGGATTTTGTCGGATGTCTTTTCAAAAATCCTCAAAATTTGCCGATTTCAGTGCAGCGACTAAAAACTCTAAATTCAATGCCGATGGGGTTCTGTTGTGTTTACAGGGGATTTTGGGTTGGGAACGATTACATCAACCACAACCTTTCAAAGGAATTCTTTCTTTTCTTTTTTGCTTGACCAAAAAAGAAACACCACGAAGTAGCACCGAACCTGTCTATCGACAGGTAGAGGTAAAAAAGTCAAGGCTGTGAATTTTATTCCTTTCAGAATTGAATACCGCAAAATAAAAACGAGAGGGAATAATGCCGACAAGATTTTATGAAAAATCTTCGTCGGTATCGCATTGGTTCGCGAATCGCGTTTCACAACAAATCTCGCTTCGGAGCGAACCATTTTAGCCACTTTCTGAAATCGGATTTTGTCGGATGTTTTTCCAAAAATCCTCAAAATTTACCGATTTCAGTGCAGCGACTAAAAACTCTAAATTCAAGGCCGCTGGGTTCTGTGGCGTTTATAAGGGATTTTGGGTTGGGAACGATTACATCAACCACAACCTTTCAAAGGAATCTTGTCTTTCTTTTTTGCTTGACCAAAAAATCAATGCTGTAAATTTGACATTCAATTCATGTATCGACAAACTATCGTTCAAATAAATGACAAGAATAGCTTTCAAACATATTCTGTTATCTTAAATTTGTAATATGACATCAATTTTATTGACGATAAAAAGAAATTTGACTGAATCTCGATTGACTTGGTTGTTAATTGCCTTTTGTGGAATAATTTTTATTTCGATTCATGTTTATGAAAAAGCACCGACAATCTCAAATGAAACTCTGACACTTTTCGGTGCGCCAAATGCAATTGATATTTACTTGTTTCAATTTTGGGGAATTACCACCAATAGTTTTGTTCATATCAAACTTCCTCATTTTGCCTTAAATATTTTAAGTTTATTACTACTTGGCTCTTATGTAGAACGAAGAATTGGAAGTTTAAAATTTTTCTTCTTTGGACTTTTTGCATCGACAATTTCATCCGCTTTCCAATTGGCATTTTCTGATGATGCTGGAATTGGGTTATCGGGTGTGAATTACGCACTTTATGGATTTATTTTCTCAAGCACCTTTATCGATGCAAGATTTAAAATTATCACTAAACATTTGAGTTTAGTCGTAATGTTGTTTTTCATTCCATTGTGTCATTGGGGAAATTTGAATTGGGGATGGAACGTTGCAATATTCGCGATGATGAGCGGATTTTTGTTTGGGTTCTTAGTTGCAACTGTTCAAACTGTCATAAAACCTTTAAGTTGGACCTTACTTTTTTCAAGTCTGATTTTTTCTGTAGTAACTCTATTTTATTGTCCATGGTCCGAAATTTGGAATTGTGCAAAGGGAATTTCTCATCACGAAAAAGGAGAAATCAAGCAGGCACAAGAATTTTATGAGTTAGCTTTAACAATCAATAACGAATCGTCCTGTGCAATTGATAACCTCAAAATCATAAGAATTGACGAACTTAGCGGACTCGCTTTTAAAGCTCACATGAGGGGAGATTACATAAAAGCGAGTATGTATTATGACGCTATATTAAAATTGGATCCAAGAAATCAATGGGCGAAGGACAACAAGAATCGCTTGCCATAACGCGCAAGTTGATTAAACAAGAAGATTTGGAATTGGAATATTTCACTGCAGGTCAAGGTGAAGAAACTGTTGTTTGCTTGCACGGACACGGTAGAACTTACGAAGACTACACTTTTCTCATCAATCCAAACAGAAAATGGATTGCCCTACATCTTTTCTTTCACGGCGAATCGAAATATCCTGAAAATAGAATCGAAAAAGATCCACTTACAACTCCAGAATTTCTTTCACTTTTCCGTGAATTGTTAGCCAATGAACACGTTGCAAATTTTCACCTTCTCGCCTATTCTCAAGGAGGTCGTTTTGCGATGATAATGTTTCCTCATTTATACACTCAAATCAATAGTGTTACACTAATGGCTCCAGACGGATTGGACAACAATAGTTTTTACAACAAAAGTTCGCACCAACCGCTTGCCAGAAGTTTTTTTCGCGCTTGGGAGAAAAACCCAAATCGTGCGAAAAGAGTCGCAAAAATCGCGTTAACATTAAAATTAGTTCGTCCGAAAGTTTACGATTTTGTCCAACATTTTCTTTCTGATGAAACCGCTTTTCGAAGAGCAAGTCTGACTTGGCGGGGATTTCGAATGTTGCGTACCGATGAAAAGGCAATAGCTCGTATTGTCAAATCTGAAAAAATTCCTTTTCAAATCATTATGGGTACATACGATCAAGTTATTCGACCCATTCAAGCTTACGGTTTCGCAAAACGAACTGGTTTGGATTGCGTGAAGGAAATTCCATGTAATCACAATTTCTTTAAACCCGAAAATCGCGAAAAGTTCACACCCCTTCTTTGGTTTCAAGTGTAAGAAATGAATAAAAGCCTCTTAACAAAATTGAATAACTTCGTCACATGTTAAAAAACATCCTTTTTCTTTTCCTTTTTCCGTTTCTTTCCGCTGCGCAAGGTAGTTTTCAATTGGCAGTTTTGAAGTATAATGGAGGCGGAGATTATTACGCAAACCCAACCTCTGTTCCCAATTTAATTGATTTTTGCAACAAGGAATTAGGCACAAAAATGTCGAAAGAAGTACCTTATGTTGAAGCTGGAAGCAAAGACATTTTCTTGTATCCTTTCGTCCACATGACCGGACACGGAAATGTTGTTTTTTCGAAAGCAGAAGCTGAAAATTTGCGCAACTATCTTTCTGCAGGTGGATTTTTGCACATAGACGATAATTATGGAATGGACCCTTATGTCAGAGCAGAAATTAAGAAGATTTTTCCCAATAATAAGTTGGTTGAAATTCCAAACGACCATCCGATTTACAAGCAAAAATACAATTTCAGTCGTCTGCCAAAAATTCATGAACACGACGGAAAACCCGCGCAAGCTTTTGGTATTTTTGAAAAAGGAAGATTGGTTTTGGTTTACACCTTCGAAACTGATTTAGGAGACGGTTGGGAAGATCAACAAGTACACAATGACCCGCCTGAAAAACGCAAACAAGCCTTACAAATGGGAGCGAATATTTTAATGTATGTGTTCATGCAATAAAACTAAAAATATTCATTTTCAACAGCTTTTGAAGTACTTGAAATATAAAATTTGGTTTGGAACAATTCTTGAAACACAAGCTTTATGAACATCTTTTTCAAGCAAATTATTCCTCATCCTTTAAAGGAAACTATAAATCCAAAAAGCGACATTTGGAATACAAATTGTGAATTTAATTTCGGGAAAAGTTATATCATCAATGCGACAAGTGGAAAGGGAAAAACGACATTCACACACCTACTTTGTGGATTTAGAAATGATTTTTCAGGTACATTAGAAATTAATGGAAAAGATGCTAAAAGTTTCACTTTTCAAGATTGGTCGGACTGGCGTTTTCCGAAAGCGTCTTTCGTTTTTCAAGATTTACAACTTTTTCCCCAATTATCGGTTGAGGAAAACATTAAACTTCACCTGAAACTTGGAACCAATGTAAGCCTCGAAAAGGCAAAATCGTGGTTAGCGTTCCTTGGAATTGGTGAAAAATGGCAGCAAAAATGTGGTACGCTCTCTATGGGTCAACAACAACGTTTGGCTATCGTTCGCGCCCTACTCCCTTCCTATAAATGGCTAATTCTCGACGAACCTTTTTCTCACTTAGACAAGGAAAACACCTTGAAAGCCATGCAATTAATTCAAGAAAGAACGGAAGAAAACAAAGCGGGATTCATTCTTTTGGCACTTGACCCTCAACCCGAATTTCAAGCAAATTTCCATCTTCAACTTTAAAGTTATGCTGAAAAAATTGCTGTTTCAAACTTCAAAAACGCCTTGGATTGCTTATTTCGGCACATGGGTGGGTTTGAGTTTTCTATTTCTTGCAGTGCATTTTTTGTTGCGCTTGAATAGTTATGGAAACGACTCTGAAACACTTAAATCGAACGTGATGATTTTGCAAAAAAAAGTAGGGTCGTCTGCAACACTTCAAATAGCCAAAACCGATTTTGACGAAACAGATTTGGAGCTTCTTCGCGAAATTTCAGCAGTGGAAGCTGTTGAGCCAGTCATCAATAACAATTTTCGTGTGTGGCTTGAAACAAACGACCGAATGTTACCAGTTTTCAAAACGGATGTATTTCTTCAAGCTGTTCCGAGCAATTTTCTAGATATCCAAAGTCCTGATTGGCAATGGAAAATTGGAGATAAAAAAGTTCCCATAATTATGCCACGCGATTTTTTGGTGATGATGAATACTTTTTTGAGTTCGAGCGGAATGCCACAAATTTCAGATGAATTGGCGATGCAAGTGAATTTCAAAATCCGTGTTTCCAACGGAAATCAACAAACTTGGTACGACGCTAAAATTGTTGGATTCACCAATGAACTTGCAGCATTACTTGTTCCTAAAACCTTTATGGACGCAACAAACGAACAATACGGACAAGTCCAAAAAACCAAAATCACTCAATTGATGGTTGCTTCCAAAAAAGGGAAGTTTGGCGAACTCGAAAAATACATGAATGAAAACGGATTGGAAGCCAAAAAAGCTCAAGTTCTAATTGGAAGATTGAAAAGCATCGTATCCACCCTACTCCTTTTAATTTTCGCTATTTCACTTATTGCTTTGGTCAACGCGATTTTCGTTATGGTGCAATACCTTCAACTTTTGCTATCAAGAAATGCTTACAACTTAAAAGTTTTGTTGAGAACAGGACATCCTCACACCACCTTAATCCGCATTTTTGTCACCCATTTATTCGTTCAATTCTCCATTTTGTCTTTGCTTGCACTTTTCACTTATTTTGGAATTAAAATACTGATAGACACTATTTTTCATCAAGGAGGAATTTACATCAACACCGATTTATCTTGGGAAACTTTTGTTGTCGCATTTGTCATATTAGCATTTTTCACTTTGGCAGTATTTTTGACAGCGAGGAAAGGCATAAGACAACTTTTCCATTCGTGAGTAGTTAAAGTTATGTTAACAACAAAAAGAAACCGTTTTATTTAAAGCATATTCGTTCCATAAAATCATGAAAACTATGTTTAAAAAGTTATCATTAACCTTGTTCTTATTGAGTTGTATTGCTCTTGGAACAACTAAAGCTCAAACCATTCGTGTAAAAGTTACGGGTCAAAAAGACACAACTGTTCATTTGATAAAATACTTCGGTTCTAAATTATTTTACGCCGATACAGCTGAAATGAAGAACGGTGAAGTTGTTTTTCAAGGAAAAAAACAGGCTCCAGGAATTGTTGCGCTGCTTCTACCAGGACAACGATATTTTGAGTTTTTATACAATAATGAAGATGTACATATCGAAACCAATGGTCCAGAGTTTGTACAAAACATGAAGATTAAAAAGTCGGAAGAAAACAAAGTCTTTATTCCCTATGTAAATTTTATTTCATCCAAAAGACAACAAGTTAACAAGCTATTTGAAGACCGTAAAAACATTAAAGACACCGCAAGTGCCGAATACAGAAAGTTGAGCAAAGACATAGATGCCACCAACAAAGAAGTAATTGATTATCAAAAGAAATTAATTGCTGAACACCCAAATAAATTAGCAGGGAAATTGGTTTTAATGTCCATGGATATTGATGTTCCAGAGGCGCCAAAAGATGCAAAAGGAAATATTTTGGATTCCAATTTCCGTTTCATGTATTTCCGCAAACACTATTGGGACAATGTCGATTTGAGAAATGATGCACTCGCAAACAACCCGATTTTTCAAAACAAAATGGAATTCTATTTCAGTAAAAACATGGTGATGCAACACTGGGATTCCGTTATCAACCATGCATTTGAATTCATTGACCGTTTAGATCCTAAATCAAGAATGTTTGAGTTGGTTGTTGGTTGGGTTGCTTCAACTTACGGGAAAAGTGAAATCATGGGAATGGACAAGGTTTATTTGTACATGCTCAAAAAATATTTCTGTACCAAAAACGCAGAGGGCAAATCGCCAGCTTTTTGGGTGGCAGAGGATAAATTCAAAGATTTGTGTGACAACATCGATAACAAAATCAACCTAGTAATGGGCGTTCGTCCGCCAAATCTGATTCTTCGCGACACCTCCGATACTAAGTGGGTTAATATGTACGACATCAAGGCAGATTACACCATTCTTTACTTTTGGGATCCAGAATGTGGACACTGTAAAAAAGTAACGCCGAAACTGAACGAACTTTACGAAAAGAAGTTAAAAGCTCGAAATGTGGAAGTTTACGCAATTGGAAAAGCAGTTGGTAAAGACTTCGAAAATTGGAAAAAATTCATTCGTGAGAACAAATTATCTTTTATCAATGTTGCGGTTACCGATAAACTATACGAAGACGCGAAAAAAGAAGCAGAAAAATTTGTTCCGCTTTATCCAGGTGAAAAAGGTAAACCAACCACTTTAGAGTCTTTAAATTACCAAACAACTTACGATATCTTTAGTACACCAGTTGTTTACATTTTAGACAAAGACAAAAAAATAATTGCTAAACGTTTGTCCATATCTCAAATCGAGGACTTTTTGGACAACATGCAAAACAAGAAAAACGAACCCAAATTGTTCCCTCCTGATGCTGAGGAGGATGAACACATGAGAAATCAACATTAAAATGGAAATTCAACAACTAAAACAATTCCTTCAAACCACTTCAACACCGCTAATTACAACCCACAAATCACCTGATGGAGATGCGATTGGAAGCAGTGTTGCTTGGTTTCATTACCTCAAAAATTTAGGTCAAAATCCAACTATACTATTGCCGGACTCACCTCCGGCTTTTTTGTTGCCCTTTTTAAACGGCACAATTTGGCAAGTTTTCGAAGGTAACGAAAATCAAATTTTGGAAAACCTCAATCATTTTGACGCAGTTTATTGCCTTGATTACAATCATCCTTCAAGAGTGGGAAAGGAAATGGAAGCGATTTTTTCAGCAACAAAAGTTGGAAAAGTGATGATTGACCACCACCAAAACCCGGATTCTTTTTGTGAATTAACCATTTCACGTCCAAGTATTTGCTCAACGGCACAATTGATTTTTCAGGTAATCGAAGAATTGGGCGACTTGTTGAAAATCGATTTAGAAATCGGAAAAGGAATTTATTTAGGAATAATGACCGACACAGGAAGTTTCCGTTTTCCAAGTGTTGATACCAATACGCACAGAATCGCTGGTCATTTACTTCAACTCGGATTGAAACACTATGAAATTCACGAAGCAATTTACGATGTAAACACCATCAATCGCTTGCAATTACGCGGGTATGCCATCGCAGAAAAAATGGTCTTCCACCCTACTCTTCCAATTGCTTGGATCAGTTTGACACGTGAAGAACTGGAACGATTCCAACACGCAAAAGGCGATACTGAAGGTTTGGTAAACGTTCTATTGTCAATTGAAGGAATTCAAGTTGGCATTTTCCTTTCCGAGCAAAAAGATGGTGTAAAACTATCATTCCGCTCAAAAGGAGCCTATTACGTCAACAATTTCGCCTCCAAATATTTCAACGGTGGAGGACATCAATACGCAGCAGGAGGAAAAAGTGAAGATAATTTGGAGGTGACTATGGAAAGGTTGGTTACTCTACTATCTGATGGTGAATTAAATAGAATAGATTCTGAATAAAAAACATAATAGTGTAGATATCACTTAATTTTTTGATATTTACTCCCAAATGAGAATTAAATCAGGTTTTCAAGTACGATTTTTTTTCTTCAATCTACACTTAAAACTCTTAATCTATTTGATTCGAAAAAATGGATGGAGCAGAGAATTATTGACTAATTGGAGGTCAATAAATGAGTTTAAAACACAATTTACCATTTCCTCAAATTTTAAAAAATTTGTAGAGTTCGACAATCGCATTTACGTCAACTGTAACATTCCTGGTTTACCTTTCCCAGATTTCTTCAATCGTTTAATTCAACTTTCAAATGAAAATCAGGATGATTTGAAAAAATTAGCAATTGTTCAAATTGGTTTCACTAAAAAATGTCCTTTAAATTGTGAACATTGCTACGAAGGAAAAATCCTTAATCAACCGGAAGCATTGACTTTAAATGAACACAAATTGATTGTCGCTAAACTTCAAGAAATAGGTGTTCCTATGATACAATTCGGGGGGGGAGAACCTTTAAATCGCTTTAATGATTTGGTTGAAGTACTTAGGTCGGCAAAAAACACGAGCGATTTTTGGATTTATTCATCTGGGTTCGGACTTACAGCCGATAAAGCAAAAGAACTGAAAAAAGCAGGATTAACGGGTGTTTCTATAAGTTTAGATCACTTTGAAGAATCAAAACACAATGCTTTTCGGAAAAACGAAAAGTCGTATAAAAAAGCCATTGAAGCAATTAAAAATGCCCAAGAAGCAGGGTTGTTAACCGCAATGACCATTTGCATTACACGTTCTTTTTGCAAACCAGAAAATCTTGACGCCTATCATCAATTGGCATTTCAACTCAAGGTTCCTTTTGTTCAATTCATGGAACCTAGAGCAACCGGGAATTATGAGGGACAAGATGTTACGTTAGGAAAACATGAAATAGAAACATTATCGAATTTCTACATAAATCGAAACAGTCAAAAAGAATACAAACATCTTCCGATTATTCAATACACTGGTTATCAACAACGTAACAAATCTTGTGGTGGAGCTGGAAAACGATACATTTACATCGACACGGATGGATATGTTTCTGCATGTCCTTTTTGTCCAAATAAAAAATCCCACTTCTTGTACGGTAATCTTAATATTGATTTAAGGTCCTTAAAAGAAGAAGGTTGTGAACTTGTAAACTAAACACAATGAATAAATTAAAATTAATTGCGTGGTTCTTTATCGCTTTAGTATTCTTTAATTCCTGCACTTATTATCGTCTCAGACAAGGAAGTCCAAAGGAATATTATGTTGATTTGAAAGAATCAGCCATGCGTCCAACACGCGTTTTTGTTCACGTTGGAGATGCCTACTTTGAATTGCGCAATTGGAAAAAAACAGAGGAAAGAATTACAGGAACACTTAGCCCGGTGCAAACAGAAACTGATTTTTATTACCTAATGGGACTTTCGAAGAAAAATTTTCGCGCGTCAAAAAACGAAAGATATCTCATTAATCAAATGCACCTTTTTCTGCCAGATATTTCTGTTGAAAACAAGGAAATCACATTTTCAGTAAATCAAATTGAAAAAGTACAACTCCTAGACATGAATCTTGGATTGACTACACTTTCTTGGACTGTTACTGGAGCAGTAACGGTAACTGGATCTATGTTCATATTTTTATTGATTGCTTGTAGTTGTCCTCATGTATATTTGAATGATGGACAAAATTGGTTCTTTTCTAATTCCATGTTCACTGGTGCAATGAATCCAACTTTAGAACGATTTGATTATAAAAAACTTTATGATTTCAATCGCGATAGTGAAAACTTTGAGTTGGAAATAAGAAATGAGGAAAAAGAAATTCAGTTTACCAATTTATTAAAACTTATTGCTATTTACCATGAAGAAGGGGAGGAAATAATTTCAACTTCGAAAGGAGAATTTGTTCGCGTTACGAACAAGTTACAACCTTTACAATTGTCTAGCGACTTTAGAAGTTTAGAGTACAATTTTTTTCAGAATAACGAAAACACCTTTGGATTCGATGAGCAAAACGAAAGCGGTTTTTCGAATCTTCATGCAGTTTTTAATGTTGAGACACTACAAAACCCTCATTTAATTCTTTCGCTAAAAAATCAAAATTGGGGTGGATATGTTTACCATGACTTCACTCAACTTTTTGGAAAAAGATTCAAAAGTTGGGTAAACTCCAATTCTAAGAAAAGCTATAAAAAGTTGGAAAACAATATGGATAAAGCAGGTATTTTGCTGCAAATTGAAGTTTTTGAAAAAGGTCGATGGAAAACTATTGAAAAACTAAATTTAGTTGGTGAAGCAAAATTTGAAAGAATCGCAATCCAAATTCCAGAACAATATTTGAAAAGTAAAGAATTAAAAGTGCGATTAAGAAGTGGATTTAAATTTTGGGAAATCAATGATTTTGAAGTAGCATCCGTAAATTCCGAAGGAATAATGGTTGATGAATTCGATGCACAAATTATAAATAGTGCATTGGAATTTAAATCAAAACACTTAAAACTTGACGATAGCCATTATTTAGTTCACAATGAGGGAGAAGCACCTATTGCAATAAAATTTGAAGGCATAAATACAAATACTCACAGAACCCTATTTCTTAAGAGCAAAGGATACTATAAGTCTATTCAGAATTTTGAAGGAAAACCGAATTGGGGAAAATTAATTGCAATCAATAAAAAAGGAGGGTTATCTAGATATTCAAAGGAAAAATACGATGATTGGAGTCAATTAATGAATACGCTCACTGAATTTGGAATAGCAGAGAGAATTAACATTAAATAATGAGTTATGAGAAATTATGTAGCCGATACATTAAAAGTAGTTTTTACAATACTTTTTGTGTCATTTAATTTTTGTTTTTCCCAAGATACCATCGAATTCAAGGATGGAAAAGTAAAGTATGGACGCGTTTTAGGATTTGATAACAAACTCAATATCCTTGAATTTCAAGATTCCAATGAACAGATATTAATTCCTTTAAATTCAGTAAGGTTCTACACGAAAAATAAACTTGAAGAAAAATGGACAATTGGTGAGTTTTTAACTTATTCAAATGCTGAATATTCACAAGTCACGTCTTTTGGAAATAACCGTAAATACCTCGATTACAAACCTCGAAAATATAGTTTAGGAATTAATTTTTCGTCTCTTTTTGATCCAAGTTTAGTAAATGACATGGATTATTTCGGAAGAACTTATTCCACAAATCCTTACTTGGAATGTTTCTTTCAATCTGAAATAAATGATGCTTTTGCCCTTCGTATTCCAACAAGAATTGGTATCAATCCATTAAAAACCACTGATATTAATCCTTTGAATAGTTTTTACGGTATGTACACACGTGAATTACTTTTTGATATTGGAATTGAGCCAATTCTTTATTTCAGAACCCCCCCTGTAAAAACGAGATGGTTTTTCGCTCCTTCTTTCTCTGCTGTTATTAGTAAGCCTGTTTCGAGAAAACTTGATTATGAGATGAATCTAGAGAAATATGAACCATTAAACAATCAATTGGGATATAGAATTGGGGCACTTACTGGCTTTCAATATTGGTTTCATTCTAGATTTCAGTTTGAATTATCCTACGGGCTATTTGTAACCAATAATTATTGGAAACCTGACGGCTCTAATCTTTCTGGAAACATTAGACGAGAATCTTATTTCGGTCGAAATTTAAGATTAGCCCTCGTTTTCAGATTGTGATTGGGGGATTCCTCAAAAAGTATCATTGTTACCTTCTTCAATTGAAAGTTTTGCCAAAGTGTTTTTATACCGACGATGACATAACAGCTTACAATAAGAACAAGCGAAAGCTTGTGAAGACGAAAAAACGAATCTCGGTAGAGATGAAGTTTTAAGGAACAAGCGAAAGCTTGTGAAGACGAAAAAACGAATCTCGGTAGAGATGAAGTTTTAAGGAACAAGCGAAAGCTTGTGAAGACGAAAAAACGAATCTCGGTAGAGATGAAGTTTTAAGG
>Ga0169931_10008675_pt1 | contig 14785 bp, 10 predicted proteins | sample Kivu_15m_20L_FD_129675 | JGI IMG/M metagenome (GOLD analysis project Ga0169931, IMG submission 129675) | Freshwater microbial communities from Lake Kivu, Western Province, Rwanda to study Microbial Dark Matter (Phase II) - Kivu_15m_20L... | ecosystem: Environmental > Aquatic > Freshwater > Lake...
AAAGGGGAAATCGTACAATAATGATTATACGATATGCTGCATCTCTTGATTCCAAGTTTGGGTTTTGACCTTTACGAAAAACATTAGATTCGTTGTGACGAATTCAACATGATCAAAGCGTGTAGGAAATGGTTATGAATGGTTGTTTTACGAAGCAAATATTTCGATTTATCTATTCACACATGGGATCACAAAATGCTTCAATTGTTCTAATGTATATCAAGTCGAGTCGCTTATAGTGTATGTGTTTGGTATTCATATCATCAACTGAAATGACTCTGTCTTAAGATAAAAACTATGAATGGCAAGTATGAGACTTCAAGCAGATACATAAAACAATTGTGGCTGGATTCAATGTATGTTGCGGTAAATATTCTATCCATATGTACGACTTGCATGTGCGTACTATTGCGCTGAATATATTCTTGAAATTTACTTTACTCACTGCCTTAAGATCGATTTACACTATTGATCGATAGCTTTTCCTTCTGAGTCGCATTTGGATTCATCCCTTGTTATGGATTCTTGCTTCCCTTTGTCCCCGGTGAACTTATTAGACTCGCTCTAAAGTTTCAAACTGTACTATACTGTTACCTCGTATAACTATTTGACCAACGTATTCATCCTCCTTTTCGTACAATGCATCCTCTAGAACTACATTCAGGAACGCGTCGTATCCTCTCAGTATACCAACGACTTTACGATTACCATTCAGTGTAAGACGAAGCTTCTTTTCCTGTCGCAGTTAAATAGTCAAGATGTCGTGAAATGATAAGATAAATCATGAGATCCGAACATAGTTAAGGGTATCAAAGACATAATGCCTACGATAGGCTTACCATGAAACGTTTTAGATCTGGTCCTTTCTGATGAATAGGAGCCATGGTGCAGAAAGATCCTTTTAATCACTGCGAACGCTATTGTATCTTTGTTGATGGAGACTTGAGATAGTAGACAGGTTTTACAATTGAAGATAAGCAACTCAAACAAGTCGAAGCTATTATTAGGGACTCCTTTAACTGATGCTGCTGTTTGTTGTGGGAGGTACGGGATCATGCATAAGCTCGCACGACTTACACTGCGGAAGCGTCGAGTACATATCAGGATCAGGCTTATCACTCTACAGTAATTGTTTTATTCTTAATTAAGGTGAATTCTATTTGAAGCTTACGTTATAAATAATATAGGCATAGCATTAGATATGTTCTTTAGTGTGCTCAATTAAAATCTTCTTATCAAGTTCTATGATATAGCTATTTCATAGGTCGATCCAGCTAATACTCTTTATCATTTTTTCAATGTAGAAAAATATTTTTTTTCTATCTTTACTCATAATAATCCGATTCATTGGAGAAGTACAATCTTCTACTGATCATCAAGACTACTTTCGAATGGAATCATCCATCATCGTTGCAGTATGGACGTTGAATTGAACTTGAGAAACATCAGATGATCAACTTAAAGATGATATACCTCGATTGGTGTTTCTGTACGTTTCTATCACAGGTCCGATGATGTGTGGGATTCCTATTTCAAGCAACAGTAGCGTTGATGATAAGTAGAAGGCTATACATGCATGAGTTTTGAGAGGAAAATAATGCAAAGGATGAGCAATGTAAAGGTTACATTTTATCCTGTAGCATGACTTGCTTTCCTATCCTTTGCTTGGTTCAAGGAGACTTTTTTCTTGAGTATTTTCGAAAGATAATACTTATCCTGAAGCTCTTGTTTTACAATGAATCCCTCTTTCTCGTATAATCTCAAGGCTTTATTATTCGTTTTGTCTACATACAAGGTAATTACAGATGCTTGGGTCCAATATCTTTCAATGAATTGTAGTGAAGTTTGAATCATCCTCGTAGCAAGGCCTTGATTACGATATTTCGAATCAACGACTAAATTGATAATACATGGATAGTATGAAAAATGACTATCATCATCATGATCCTTTTGGGGTGATGGTAACATGGCTACTTCACAAAACCCAACGAGACTTTGATTGAAAAAGGCACTGATCATACAATGTTGCAAAAGAGATGTATCCGGAGTCAACGCAAAGTTATGATGTATCCATGCATTCGGCTCGGATGCACAATGAGCTGCATTTTCTAATGCCCATCGAAACGAATCATGGGAAAATAAAATTCGGCTATTATCATTCAGGGACGACGATCCTTGTTTGGTATATTTTGAAATAATATCATGACCTTGTTTCATAACGCGGACACGACTTGATAGTTGTTTATGGAAGGCATCTTTTAGTTTCATAAATTCAATTTGTTGAGCCCAAAAGAAGATCCCACTCGATTCACCCGGCTTGGAAGTGGTCGATGCTAAGAGAGAGCAAACAGAAGGAAGATCTGATTCAAGAGTGCTTTTCAAAAGAAATTTCGTTAGAGGCCGGGATAGACCATGGCATAGTATGATGATCTTACACCATGCATAGATAGTTATCAGATGTCTTGGCATGTTTCTTCCGAAAAATGATGCCTTGTGGATGACCAACTATCTACACAGGACACAGGATGCTAACAAACGGTGCTCATTTTGGCTAATCAGACAGTGATGTACAGTATCGTGAAGGTAGTACCATAGTACGTACAGTACGTACCATCAACGGTGCATTCTAATTTGATTCGCATGACTAGGACCTACAGTATATTTAAAATGACCAATGAACTCCATCGATCGGGGCTCTCATCGGCATTACTATGGACTGTATATGTAGTATATATAAGACTTGGACTTAAGAGGTTGAGAGGCGAATACTGTTCAAGGCAAATCAACAAACGATATCTATTGAACAAAGTCAATTAGTATATCACCAGTGGAATAGATTTATAGGAAGAAGAAATAAAATGCAGCCATCGTTGATTGCTTCCATCATAACTGCGGCTGTAGCATCGACCATTCTCATTTTCAAAGGTCGAATGAATATCATTTTGATGGGTTTATTCCGTGATCTTGCAAGGATCAAAGCACGTAGAAGGCGTATGGGTGGGAATCAAAAAGCACTCATTTTTTCACAAGAGGAATTTAAAGTTTTATTCAAAAAAGAAGAAAATCCATTGGAACACGTATGTTTGACATGTACATCTACGGATCAAGACGTACCTGAATATACTGAATTAGAATTACTAGAACTTGGAGATGGACGTAATGGGAACCTTTTAATAGGTCTATTTGGTAGAATCTATGATGTGTCATCAGGAGCAAAATTTTATGGACCAGAGGGGAGATACAAAGGATTCGCTGGAAGGGATGTGTCTTATGCACTTAGCAGTGGTTGTATGTTTCCTCAGTGTTTAGGTTTACAAACATTAACTCAGCATAACTTCACGGAGAAAGAAATCGCGGAGGGGAAACGATGGCTTTCATTCTTCGAAACTCACGATAAATATTCATTTGTAGGGAAACTCATTTATGAATCATCAGATGATCTAATAGAGAAGTTATTGATCGGAAAATAATAAAATTCTAAGTCATCATCACAAATAGCTTATTACTGTATTAAGTAAAACTAATGACCCACGCTAAAGTAATTGTCAAACCTGTCATCATTGAATACATTGTCACTCAAGTTCGAGCTGTTAAAAGTATCAGAGTCCTCTCCATTGGACTGAGACGATCCCTTCTTTCGCGTCGTTGGGTTTTTATTTTTAGTTTCTTTTCCCTTCGTATCTCGCGATAGCATCGAGAAGAATCCGCGCTTTGTTTCTCCCTTTTTATTCTCATCCTTTTTAGATTCTTTCTTCTTAACGGCATCCATATCAAACGATGGGAATGAGCCGTAGCCATCATCGTTTGCGTAGGGAGATGATGAGAATCCATTAGCGGTGTTCCTTTGCGATCTAGGTTCTTGCGTAGGATTTCTAGATGGATTTCCTTGGAACTTGCCTCCATTCATACTTTCACTGTAACGAGGTGATACTCTAGATTCTTGAGCTAAACTGCTTGCACTACCGTTCGATCTCAATTGCGCATTCGCAAGCTGATTCATCATTTGACTTCGTTTCTCGGCCATGGATGGCTCTGAGCTTCGACCTGATGAACTACTTCTAACACTCATACCATAATCATCACGAGCGCTATTGCGACCATTCATATTGTACTCATCACGAGAGATATTGCTGTTAATCATACCGTAATCTTCGCGCGGACTATTACGACCAGTATTAGCATAGTCTGCGTTGCGAGGTGAAATTTTGGCATCTCGAGTGGTGGTTGCACCACTCCCATTTGCTCTGGCCTGTTGCCGATTTTTGAGTTCTTCAAGCATTGACCTTTTATCTGCTATCGCTCTATTTGATGAAGTAGGAGCACTTCTAGAGATGGACGCATCCTCATTATTGCGAGGTGACGTTTTCTTTTCCGTATTTACATTAGCTGCTCCTGCCTTCATACTACCTCGCGTAGACGCAACAGGTGCGCCTCTGGGGATGGGTACTTCGTCACTATTACGAGGCGATGTTTTCTTGTCCACCGTTGCAGTCACTACATTTCCATTCCCTCGTTGCTGTAGACTAGCAAGCTGGTTGAGCATGTTGCGCTTTTCTATCAACGCCTTTTCTGTATCACTAATATTCATAGAACTCGCCTGAAAGCTTCTAGGATCACGACCAGGTTGATTACGTGAGGCGGCCATAGCGTTGGAGGTCTTCTTGTTTACAAAGGCATTCTTGGACGGATTCTGAGATAATGAGTTCACGCCAGACGATCTGCTGGGGACATAAGGATCGTCGTCATAGTCAGCTGATTCATTCCTCATGATTTTGTCAGATTTTCCAGCCTGTGAGAATTTACCAGGAGGCAAATGTGAAGTATCATCATAGTCATCGTAATCATCGTAGGTGGGTGGTTCAGCCTTCACATTCTCATTCATACGACTATGAGCGATATTACTTGAAGGATGCGGCATTCGTTTCTGAGACCCATTCGCATTAGTTCCATTAGTAGTGATTCTGCGAAGGTTGGATGTCGAAAGAACCGCATTAGCACCAGAAGAGTTTCCAGCCTTGGTAGAGGTCTTGGGAACTGCAGGACCTTGGGACGAGGTTTCCTGATAATCATCTGACGAAAATCTGTCTTGGTGCGGCATACGGACGCTTGTGGACTTTCTTTCGGTCATATCCTGTTCAGGTGCTCGACCGCGGGCCTTTTCGACGAATTTCGTTGGGATACGATTGGGCGAAATCAAATCGTCTTTGCTCGATGTAGCTTTATCTCGTGTAACAAATTGTGATTGAGACACGGAGTTATTCATTAAGCTCCAACGAAATCCATCCTTCTTCGGTGCAGATTCAATGTATGACGGCGGATTCATTTCAACAGTAGCAATCACGTTTCCGTCGTCATCAAGCTCCTGACGCACCCATCTTGTATCAATCCTCTTCCATTTGAAGTTTCTGAGTTCATATGGAATAAAATCGTCACCAGTCTCTACAGATTCTTCCTTAATCTTTTGAAGCCATGCGCGGACGGGTGCATCTGACGAAGACCTTTCCCAACCTGGTGTCAACATCGAAGGATCTGCATTCTTATTGTACTTGAGAAACAATTCGTTTCGACGAGATATCATGCTTCGGTATTCATCGCGTATCATGACGTATTTATTTCGCTCCAAACACATGCGCATGAATGATACGATGATTATCGCGGCCTTAGCTTTAATCTGTCCTCGCATACGTTCTAGTGCATCAAAGGCATGCTGGCGGAGGAAAACCTTAGTTAAACCCATTTGGATACCAGAATCTCCATTGGTGGTTTCCCTTTTTTTCGATTTCGAGTTATTTTTTGTTGGGCCAGAGTCTGAAGTCTGAAGCGCTAAAAGTTTCTTTGACAAGACATTGACAAGAAGTCTGCATTCTTGTTCGACGTTGGCTACAGAGTTTGTATTACTCTTGGTCCCTTGTCTTCGATCGTGACTTGAAGGAGCTTGTGGTTTACCCTTGGTATCACGACGAAGTTGCCGGATGTCACCTCCTCCCAAAACTTGATACCGGTGAATAAAGCGAGCATGGGGATAGCGCTGTGGATAGCCAACACGTGAGACTCGCACAGCCTCTAAGATACCAGCACACCGGAGTTGGTCTGCAATTACAGCGGATTCAAAATTATCTGGTTGCAAACGATCATTTGGTTTAAGGCACCGGATGTAGTGAGGGACCGTAGCATCAATTCTTTGACGAAGAAGTTGCAGCTGGTGGGAAAATTGAGTTCCAACGGAGATTTTTTTCAGAGAATTCTGTTTGTAGTGATGAACACCCCTCCCTGATTGACCATCAGCAAGAACGTTACCTGCTGGTGCCGTATCAATAATTGTAGCCAAGTGTTGTACGAAATGATTCGTGCTCCCGAGAAGAAGTTCTAGCGTCTCTTTCGGTAATTCATCTTTGTTCTTCTCGATAAATCCAGAACAGTCATATTCTACCGGACCCGCATAGTGATTGATCGTAAATAAACCCTGAGCTTTTTGAGACGATTTAGCCATAAACGGGGATGAAGTGTCGTCGGATTTGGGTGCGCAGTGTCGGTATAATGCCTGAGCAAACGACGTATCGGTACATTGAGCGAGAAAGGAATTTTCATCTAGCACGGCTATGATACCGTTTCTCTTACTATCGATGAGATCAAGGATGTGTTGGTTATCAGGAAACTGAATGAACTTCCATGATATCTCCTCGCGTTCGTATTCAGCCTGTTCAAGTTTGAACACAAATCGATTAAATTGTTGCTGAAGTGACTCATTACAGTAATTGATACATAATTGCTCAAAAGAATTTTTTCCAAATGTTTCAAATCCAAAAATATCCAGAATACCAATAAATGCAGCTGCATCATTCAAGCTACTTAGAGCGGATGAGGACTTCGAGTCATCGTTACCAGCTGCGGACTCTTTTATTAACCTTTGCCTAGTTTCGTCAATGCAGTAGTTCACTCGAGCAACGAGATACGAGAATAATGCTCCGTATGTAGCTTTCATAAGTGCTTCAAGAGCTTTTATGGCCTGGATAACTCCAAAGGATCGCGCAACCTTTTCACCTGCTACCTCGATAATTACCGAACAAAGGGCTGAGTTCAAAGCTGTATGAGAGATTCCGAGAAGAGTCAATGCTGCTGGAAGTGAAGAGTTAGCAAGATCTAATGCGCAATTGTCATGGCGACTACCTTTGAAGGTAAGGTTGGAGAGATGAAGGACAGCGCAAATGACTTCAAATATGCTTTTCTGTTCATCCGCATCAAAGCCCATCGTGGTCATAGATTTACGTAGAGCGGTGAAGGAGACTTCGTCCTTTACTCCATCTCTTCTTTTATATGTTCCAGATGCCGAGTATGTCATTTTGAAATCTTCTAAACTACAATTGTCTACCAACAATTTCTTGCGTTCAGTAGGATTCATCCCCGATAATAATTCATAAAAGATGTGGTAATTTCTTTCTCCATCCGATTGCTTTACTAGACGAACTTTCTCGAGCAAGTACGAATCGATACCTGCACCAATAAGCCTACCGTGAGATGTGAACTTCATCTCAATAAATTTACCGAAGCGGGAAGAGTTGTCATTTCGCAGGGTACGGGCATTTCCGAAGGATTCCAAAATAGGGTTGGATTCCAAGACCTGTTGCTCAATATAACTGCCCTTGGCACTGCTGTCATTGGACGAGGATTGCTCGTAGCTAATGCCAGTGAATCCCTTGGTGGAGGAATTATTCTTGGTCATTTTCGGACGAGAAAAGCTACTACTTCTCTTACTGAGAGTAGCTAGATACTTCATAATAATTTTCGTCGTAACCGTTTTGCCTGCACCACTTTCACCGGAAACCAAGATACTTTGATCTTTAAAAAATGCCAAATCAGGGCTTAGAGTTCCTACAGTTCGAACATCTTCAAGAGCACGCATCATGGATCGAAAGGCATCATCGGCAGTCCCATATACATGTGGATCAAGCTTTTGAGTAGATCCAGACTTGGAACCACTATACACGGATTCTCCCTTTTCCCAATAACGTTTCATTTGATCTTCTCCATACACATTCTTGATATCCTTGAAGGGGTTTAATGCAAGAAGGATGGGACCAGAAGAAGTGTAAATCTCATTGGATGCATAACGTCGGCGAAGACAGAAGACAACTTCAGGCTCATGAAGGTTTGTCAACGTCGTCAAGTCACTGGGTGGAGTAAAAAGAATTCCTTCCTCTTCATCATTGTTATCAGCATTATTCTTCTCTCTACTATTGGCTGATGTATCCTGCTTCCCATGAGGCTGAGAACCATACCGAGGTGACGGTGCCTTGGTTCCATTAGCAGAGGCCCGAGAATCATCCCTTGGACTCGCAATCGGAACAGTAGTAAAGTCTGCCCATGTGTTGGCCATTAGAATCGACCCACCGAAAATAGCCTGTTCATCATCATAATGCAACGAATCTCTGTTGCGATTTTCGACATTTTGATCGAATTGTCGTATCAATCCTTGGGGTATTCGAACTGTTTGACCCATGTATTCACTTTCACGATCAATAATTTGTATCGTAATGGTACGGGAGGAGTCCATAGATCTACCGCCCTTGGATGATGACATACCATGGTCATGATTGTCATGATCAGGAATTAAAGATGCCTTTACCCAACCCCATCGTGCAGCATGAGACGAAGACGATACTGAGCTCTTGAGGGAATTGAATGAATCCTCTCCATGAATTTTACCAATACTATCACGAGCTTGAGCTAGAGCCGCCTCACTCGACTTGGCTCCATATTTAGGTTTCGTCGATAGTGCAGATGCAAGCAGTTCATGACGAATCCAAATGTTGGTCCGATGATCGTAAAAATCATTTAACTTTGTATCAATTCTCTCCACCATGTCATTTGATGCATATTGTTGTGACTGAGATGCATGTCCTCCTCGCATACCATTTTGAGTTGTTGCTGTTGATGATGGATGGGTATGATAAAAAATGGAATCCTTCATTATAGATATTTTTTCACTCTTTTTCTCTCAGTACAGAATAGAGAAGACTCCAATTTTTAGAAAGATTCACACACTCAGAAAAATCGGTGACGAAATCCAAACAAAAAAAATACACAAGAGTTTTAAAAATTGTCCAATCCCACGTCTGTATGGAAGTGAAAAGGATATTCCTATAATGTCAAGGGATTCCAATGTTTCTAGAGCGATGCTCCAATCCTAGAGAGTTGGAGAAAGAAGAAAAAATCGGAGTGGATGATATGACGACGGCTGCCGTTGCCAACCAGCGTACAAAAAGCACAAGAGCAAAATTCTTCGCTTTCTTGTTTGCCCGTTTCAACACGATAAACCTTGCAAGTACGAATGCCTACATGCCTACGGAGTGTGTAAGTCGTGTAGAGCACTGTATGTACGACTCCGGATAGGCTCAACCTTTTTTTTAACCCCTATGTAGTATCGACTTGACAAGAACCAGAAGACCAGAAGCGACCCAAGGTGCTTTCTCAAGCCTGCCACGACTTCCCTCTCTTCTCTGCTCATGCAACGACGCAACGACGCACTCTACGCAAGCTTTGCGTCATCGGAAACGAGAAAATCGCCTAATTCTGTCTTTCTTGACACTGTATCAAGAATCCAAGGATGCAACAGTCTTACTGGACTCTACTTACACTTCTCTATGTAGGTATATTATTCCAAGAGTCTTCAGGTTTATTCTTTGCACCCCATGGTCATGGGCGACACATTGTAAGAGGAAGGCGAATAGCAGCATGGGCTCATCCAAGTTTTCATGTTACACCGTCTAGATTCTGGAAAGAAACTACTACTACATTATATGAATCTCTCTTGTCTGAAAATACAAATTCCAATAATAATAATAATAATGGTAACAAACCACCCACCTTGAATGGTAAAGTAATTTTCCCTACAAAAACGATACTTCAAGGATTACGAGTTCAATCTATGAAAGTGGCTGCGGTATATGCAATCTTAAATCATCAATACAAACGTGGATCTGGGGATGGCTGGGAATATTGTGAATATGTTGGTATTACCAAGGATTTACAGTATGTTTTAGATACTTATACACAGAGAATGAATCCTGAATCTATAGCCTATGTCAAGGCTTTATCTTTTTCATTTCCACAAAAATCAGTTATGGAAGATATTGCTACCGATTGGAGACGATTAGCTGTACAATCAAAGGGGCCCATATCGAGTAATACATTGCTGGATTCATGGATTGTTATACCAACAGCATCAGGTACAGGCGGTGGTGGTGCTTCTGATACTCCTACTTCCATCGCTTCCTATACCTCGGATTCCAGTATCTCATCCTCATCAGTTATTGGATACGAAGAAATCCATTCACAAAAGACTCAACAGTTGGTTGAATTTATAAGATCCACACAATATCATGATGACGATGATGAAGATGAAGAAGAAGAGGATGAAGTTCACCATGTTCAAGAGACAGTATTACAGGTTATGAATAAAACCAATAGCGTAACAACCGTGCCCAATATTGTTGTATCTCCTTTTATGAATGAATCGAATCTTGGCAGAGCTACTGCTACTCCAATCCTTGCCGAAGAAGAGAATACTCTAAACCAACAACAAGAACCCTTGATGTTCAATGCCGTGAATGTAGAAAAGGTTCTCGATGAAGTTCGACCCTATTTAATTAGTGATGGTGGAAATGTCGCTGTTCATAGAGTGGATGTAGAAAAGAATGATATATACTTAATCTTGGAAGGGGCTTGTGGATCGTGTAGTAGTAGTACTGTCACGATGCAAATGGGTATTGAAAGAACGTTACGAGAAAACTTTCCAGATTTAGGTCAAGTGATTCAAGTAAATCAAAGTGATATATCCAATAGCGACTCTAACAAGAAGGTAGACTATTTAACTATGGAGGCTGTGGCAGCAGAATTAAATCGTATTTCACCAGCTGTAACAGCCATGGGAGCGGTATGTGATATTGTACATGTCGATCCTATAGGTGTCGTTGAATTACGGTGCGTTTCTTTTTTTATTTGGGACATGTGGAACATTGATTTACGTTTTGAAACTCATTTCAGATTCTATTTTTACAATCACCAGATATCGTGGTTCTACAAAGGTGCAAAATGCAGTTGAGCTCGCTTTGTTGGATGTTCCTTATGTTAAACACATAAATTTCGTGTAGTTGCATTACGTAATATTGTAGTGAAAGAAATCTGTGCTCTTTATTTCAATCCGAATGCACGACCTAGCTAGACGTGGAATTTCCCACTGTTGACGCTTGACGCTTACATAGGCCTCCGACGAGCTCGGAGGCTTGACACTTGACGCTTGGCACATGTCAACAAAGTACAGTAATCGACTAAAGCCTGAATCCAGAGTGGTGATAAAAAGATTCGACATTCGGATCATTATACCGTACACTCGGATCATCATCATACTGTGCAGAGGGTCTATTGCACCCTACCTACGAAGTATAATCCTGAATACTGGTTGAGGTTTGTAACATTTACAGCCCTGAACCAACGAATCAGTTCGAAAAAATTCTACGTAATTGATGCCGGTAACGTTTACAATCCTTAGTCAAGCAATCAACTCATATGAGTGACTTTTTCGATGTTGAAAATGCCATGGCTCGTGGATATCATAATCAAAAGATTGATCCTCCAACTTTGGTTTATCATGATTCGGCTCACTCGATCGTCTTTCGAGATCACCTCCGTCGGCAATCTTCGTATTCTCAGCAACCATTGGATCGTAAGCATGGAAGATCCTTGTCCATCGGTAGCTCTCATAGTGGTCGCAACTTGGATGAAACTGAAAAAGGAGACGAGACACCAAGTGATACGGGAAGTGTCAGTAGTGGCGGCACTGGAACCTGGACTGATAACAATGGAGCCATACAACTAAGATCCAATGACCATGGTTCTAGTCCTATAATTATTATCACAGCGAACGTAGCTCCGCATATAGAACCTTTGGAGCCTTTACCATTAACTGCGACCGATGAGTTTCAGCCAGTGCTTTCTTCAAATGCACAGGAAGAAAGCAAGTCACATTTACTCTCATCTGCGGAAAGAAACGTTGTCACGAGGCTTCAAAAAGAACAATGTGTTGTAAAGACTATACGAAACCAGGATTGGTCAGAGTTTTTACAACGTTTTAAAAAAGTTAACTCAGACAGCATCTTATCGATGGACAACTTACCATACAACACATTTAAGACTTCTACATCACTCTTACCCTCAGGAGGATTCAAAATGCGTTGTTACGGATCGTCAAGAGAATATAGTCATGGGGTGATATTCGCTCTTCCAGAAAGTAATCAAACCATCTCAGACACTGATAGGAGTGATCCATGGTGCTGGCCTAGTGGATACTCTGCGAAAACAGAATTCAACATCGATGACAATGGCAATTTGATAAATGGTCGTAATGAGGCTCTCGTCACTCTAGAGAAGCTCAGAAAAATGAATCATAGCTTCATAAACGATACTGACTATGGTAAGCTTATTCTTCCGCAATATTTCGAAAATCTACATGACAACGAACTTGTCATTGACTCACTCGGTGTACTGTGAAACTAGAAATAGCGGGGAAATTGGTTAAAGGCGGTCTCAACACAGTACCATATAACGAGGTTTATGTTCGAGTTGGTGGGTTCGGTCGGGAGATTGATACGTCGACGGTAGAATGCATTGATACCGATCAACATGCTATAAATCGATCCTTTTCACGAGGTCTTGGAATACCGATTGCAATGTTTGCTAGGAGTGCTATGTATAAGGATCTCATCGGACTTCTTCGGCTTCGCTCAAGAATGGGGGCTGTTTTAGGAAAAATGTCCATATTATCTATCCCTTTACTCGTAATAACACCGGAATCAGGTGCAAAAGTTCTTACTGACAAATTGCAAACGGATCTGCTTCGCATCATGTCTTCGGAGTTGAACCCTTTCCAAAATCCCCTTCTTCAAAATAAAACATCAATCAATAACACATCTGAAGAGCATTTACAAGAAAAGAGAGATGAGTTATTCAATCTTGATGACGAAAATATACGTAGTGTTCTCACAGCAGAGGAATGTGCTCGACTGGCTGGAGGTGAGCCTATATTATCATCACATTACCTTGCACATTAACGAAAACTCATCTTCTCATCTTATCTCTTGTAAGGGTTTGGTGCTACCGATGAGAGTGTCGCTCACCTGCTTATGAATGCCATGCTGCTAGACTCTTCCAATCAAAAGCATCAGTCATCGATTACAGACGACTTCATAAAAAGAAATAGGCTACAAGATCTTGTCAATGAAGGTTTATGCGCTGCTGTGAGATCAGGCGATTACAATACTGCGAGACAACTTCTCATATTATATTCACTGGTTGCGTCGACGGGAGAAACAGGAAAAGGCAATTCTAATCACTCAATGGATGATATCTGCTCATCACAGCAGGCATGTACTACTGATAGAAACTTGAGTTCATCAGGACCACTCCTGTCTCTACCGACCATGGTGAATTCCAACTGTCATAGTTTCCCGTCTGATTCGCTTACGCTCGCAACGTTACTACCACTGCCACCACCGCCGCCTCCGTTGGATACAGACCGTCTCAGATTCGCCACGAATTCTGATGGACTTCTCGCAGTTCTTGGGGCTGCAGAGATTCTGCGATCGATTCGAGACGGGATGATTAAACGACGAGCTGAGGAAGTTGTACAAGCGCTTGAGGAGTGAGTGAATTTCCCTCTTTTCTGTTTCTTTTTCGCTGTTATTTCCTTTGACTAATAAACCGTAAAGATGGCTTGAAAAAAGTGATAGTATAACTTTTAGATTACAATCATGGAGAAATCAAAAAGCAGCACAAGGAGAAAGAAAGATTGCGACCCAGCAAGAGTCTAATTTAATGGCATTCATCAGCTCCAAGGCTATAAACAATCGCAAATTATTCATCGATCAATTACGTACGGCGATTGATGCAGCTGATTTTCAAAGTATATCGTTCTTGAAGTCACTTCATTCGTTGGTTACAGGCCTCCATTCGCCTTGTCTTCGATTAGAACTGCTTCAGTATATATTAAATTTGGATAATAGGTCAGTGAAGAAGCTGTATCTGGGTATGGCTTCTTTAGTAATTCAATCATATTTTATGCTCATATATTTTTATTGTGCCAGGTTCTCCATAGCCCACATAGGTTAGTTAAGAGCCGCAAGCAGGACGTTTCTTCTTTAATTATTCCTCACCATTCTTAATAATCGTTTTATCAGGAAGAAGTTTGGAGCTATCAGCGACTTGTCTGAGTATCTCCCTCCGTGATAGTTGTTCTGTCGAGTTGTATTCGGATGACAAGAGAGAAAATGCTTCGAAAGAATAGTGATTTAAAATATTGTAATTAATGTACCACCCATTGAATAACCTCTAGATCGGGTTCTCTCAGCACCTAGTTATGCCTAACGTAAGATGACACTAAGCAGATGATTCGTCTCTCACTAGCTTCACCTCTTATCATATATTCGATTTGAATGATATCTTTCCAACGTTGAATATAACGGATCTGATACATTGGATCTTTGCACGTGTCATGTTGATCGAATCCGAATGTTTCCAGTGCACTCTTTTGACAAAGTTCATCTTCTTCTGCCTTGGATGTTGATTACTGTAAATGACGCTTGCGTTTTTCGTATACTCTCCGTCTATAGTTTGAAGTCGGTTCGTTCAATGCTATTGATACGCGATTCTATTAGGTCCGTGATATAAACTATTGGTGAAAGGGCCAGAAACCCAGAAATCGACGTCAATTATTTCATCAAAAAACTCCTGA
>Ga0169931_10008676_pt1 | contig 14782 bp, 12 predicted proteins | sample Kivu_15m_20L_FD_129675 | JGI IMG/M metagenome (GOLD analysis project Ga0169931, IMG submission 129675) | Freshwater microbial communities from Lake Kivu, Western Province, Rwanda to study Microbial Dark Matter (Phase II) - Kivu_15m_20L... | ecosystem: Environmental > Aquatic > Freshwater > Lake...
AAACGCCCCGAATCTAGGCGCAAACCACAGCCATAGCTCGGGCTATGGCGCGGATTTGCAACGACGAGACGGGGTGTTTTGGGGTGCAAGGCGGGCATGGGGGAAAGACTCTCAGGCTCTCAGCTTTCCCCCCTCTCCCCAACCCCTCTCCCGCGAGGGGAGAGGGGTTGAAATCCGTGCACTTCGGGTGTGGTTCCTGGGTAGGGGAGGGGAGCAAAGCCCCGCCCCGCGCAAGCTGACACCGCGGCACTCGTCCAGGGCTACAACGTTGCCGCTTCGGTCTCTCACCACCCTGCACCCCGCGAGGATGGACGGGCTGAACACCTGGCGCCTCGGGGGTGGCACCTGGGTCAGGACGCGGAGCAGCAGCCGGCGCCCCCCGCCCCTCAAACCGGCAGGTAGCGCTCCACCAGCCGCGTCCAGAAGGCCGCGCCGGTGGTCAGGATGGCGTCGTTGAAGTCGTACTTCGGGTGGTGCAGCATCGCGCCGTCCTCGCCGTTGCCCAGGCGGAAGAAGCTGCCAGGGCGGTGCTGCAGGTAGTAGGCGAAGTCCTCGCTGCCCGTCACCGGCGGGTAGGGGGCGATCACCTGGTCGGCGCCGACGAGTTCCTCGGCCACCTGGCGCGCGAAGGCGGTCTCGGCCTCGGTGTTGACGACCACCGGGTAGCCGCGCTCGTAGTCGATCTCGGCCTCGCCGCCGTAGCCGGCCGCGTGCGCGGTGACGAGGGCGCGGATGCGCTGCTCGAGCAGCTCACGCACGCCGGGGTCGAAGGAGCGGATCGACAGCGCCATCGTCGCGCTGTCGGGGATGACGTTGGCCACCGTGCCGGCGTGCAGCGCGCCCACGGTGACGATGGCGGTCTGGCGCGGGTCGACGTTGCGCGCGACCACGCTCTGCAGCGCCACCACCAGGCTGCCGGCGATCAGCACCGGGTCCACCGCCTGGTGCGGGCGCGCCGCGTGGCCGCCGCGCCCGTGCACGGTGATGCGCGCCGTGTCCGAGGCCGACATGAAGGGCCCGTGGCCGAAGCCGAAGCGCCCCGCCGCCAGGCCCGGCGTGTTGTGCAGGCCGAAGATCGCGTCGCAGGGGAAGCGCTCGAACAGGCCGTCGGCGATCATGCGCTGCGCCCCGCTGCCGGCGCCGGCTTCCTCGGCGGGCTGGAAGACCAGGTGCACGGTGCCGCGGAACTGGCGCGTGCGCGCGAGCTGCTGCGCCGCGCCCAGCAGCATCGTCGTGTGGCCGTCGTGGCCGCAGGCGTGCATGACGCCCGCACGCGCGCTCTGCCAGGGCCGGCCCGAGGTCTCCTGGATGGGCAGCGCGTCCATGTCGGCGCGCAGCGCGACGCTGCGGTCCGCGCCGGGCACGCGCAGCGTGCCCACCACGCCGTGCCCGCCCACGCCGCGCGCGACCTCCCAGCCCCAGGCCTGCAGCCGCTCGGCCACCAGCGCGGCGGTGTCCACCTCCTCGAATGACAGCTCAGGGTGGCGGTGCAGGTGGCGCCGCGTCTGCGCCAGGAAGCCGGCGTCGGCGTCCAGGTCGTCGACGCGGCACAGACAGCGCAGGGGGGCGTTCATGGTGCAGGCTCCAGGGGCAAGGCTGACAGGGTCATTTCAGGACTTTAGCAAGCGGGCGTCGAAGCTCCGTGTCGGGCAGAAGCTCGCGGGCAGGACAACCGGTCGACGTCACCTGCCATTTGCATTGAAAATCCCGTATGTAAAGCGGGCTTTTCAAGGTGATATGAACCGATGATCGTTCGCAAGCAGCTCCTGGACGAGGTCATCGGCGCTCTCGGCCGCGCGCCTGCCGTCCTCCTGCTCGGTCCGCGACAGGTGGGCAAGACCACGCTCGCGCGCATGCTGGTGGCACCCGGATCCCCGCAGTACCTCGACCTGGAAGACCCCGTCGTCGAGGCCCGGCTGGACGACCCCATGACGCTGCTGTCCGGCCTGCAGGGCCTCGTCGTCATCGACGAGGTGCAAAGAGCGCCCAGGCTCTTCCAGACCCTGCGGGTGCTGCTGGACCGAGAGAACGCCCCGGCGAAGTTCCTGCTCCTGGGCAGCGCCTCGCCAGCCCTGCTGCGACAGAGCAGTGAATCGCTCGCCGGCCGCGTCGAGATCGTCGAGATGGGCGGCTTCGCACTGGACGAAACGGGCTTCGACGCGCAGACGGCGCTGTGGCTGCGGGGTGGCTTCCCGCGTGCCCACCTGGCGCCCGACGAGCCCGCGAGCATGATCTGGCGTCGGGACTTCATCCGAACCGTGATCGAGCGCGACCTGCCGCAGCTCGGCAAGGCGGTGTCGTCCCCCGCGCTGATGCGCTTCTGGGCCATGCTGGCGCACCTGCACGGGCAGGTCTGGAACGCCGCCGAACCGGCGCGCGCACTCGGCGTGAACGAGAGCACGGTGCGCCGCTATCTCGACTTGCTGACGCAGCTGTACCTCGTCCGCCAGCTCCCGCCCTGGCATGCCAACATCGCCAAGCGGCAGGTCAAGGCGCCCAAGGTCTACATCCGCGACAGCGGGCTGCTGCACCAGGCCCTGGGCATTGCCGACCCGGTATCGCTGCTCCTGCACCCGCGCTGCGGCGCGTCGTGGGAGGGCTTCGCGATCGAGCAGGTCCTGCGCATCGCGCGCCCCGACCAGGCCTGGTTCTGGGCAACGCACGCCGGCGCCGAGCTCGACCTCCTCATCGAGAAGGGCGGGCGCCGCGTGGGCATCGAGATCAAGCGCACCGATGCACCCCGTCTGACCACGTCGATGAAGATCGCGCTGTCTGATCTGGCCCTGGACATGCTGTACGTCATCTACCCCGGCTCGCAACGGTACCGGATGGCGGCAGACGTCGAGGCGGTGCCGCTCCAGGCCCTGGCCACGGCGCCAGACGGCCCGAAGGGACCGCCTCCCGCCCCCGCGATCAATCCGCCTTGATGCCGTTGTCGCGGATCACCTTGCCCCACGCGTCGACCTGGGCCTCGAGGAAGCTGCGCGCGGCCTCGGGCGGGCCGGTGAAGACCTCGATGCCCTGGCCAGCCAGGCGCTGCGCCACCTCGGGCTGGCGCAGCACGGTGTTCAGCGCCTCGTTCATCTGGCGCACCACCTCGGGCGGCGTGCGCGCGGGCGCCAGCACCGCCCACCAGGCCGGCGCGTCGAAGCCGGCGAAGCCGCTCTCGGCGATGGTCGGCACCTCGGGCAGGGTGGCCGAGCGCTGGCTCGTCGTCACCGCCAGCGGGCGCAGGCGCCGGCTGTCCAGATGCGGCTTGACGAGAAAGATCGAGCCGATGCTCACCTGCACGTGCCCGGCCAGCGCGTCGTTCATCAGCGGGCCGCCGCCCTTGTAGGGCACGTGCACGAAGTTCAGGCCGTTGCCCTTGGCCAGCAGCGCCATCGACAGATGCCCGAGGCTGCCCGAGCCGATGGTGCCGTAGCTGACCCCGCGGGCCGCGCGCGCCGCTGCGACGGCGTCACCGAAGGTCTTGTAGGGCGAGTCGGGGTGTGCGGCGATGACCATCGCGCTCGTGCCCAGCAACGCCACGGGCGGCAGGTCGCGCTTGGTGTCGTAGGGCAGGCCGGGCAGCAGCGCCGGCAGCGAGGCGTGGCTGTCGAAGACGACAGCGAAGGTGTAGCCATCGGGCGGCGCGGCCGCCACCGCCGCGGCGCCGATGGAGCCCGAGGCGCCGCCCCGGTTCTCCACCACCACGGTCTGCCCGAGCAGGCGCTGCAGCGCCGGCTGCAGGATGCGCGCGACCTGGTCCACCGAGCCGCCGGGCGGGAACACCGCCACGAGCTTGATCGGCTGGGCGCGCGGCCAGGGGGCGGGCTGGGCCCAGGCCGAGGCAGCGGGCAGCAGCAGGCCGGCGGCCAGTGCAAGGGCGGCAAGTGCAGGGCGTCGGAACATCTCGAACTCCAGGAATGGCTTGCAAAACAACCTCGGCAGTGTGCGCCACGCTTGCCGAACTCACAGCCCGCGCGGGACGATCCCGACCGCCCGGCCCGGCCATGGCGGCACCGGCGGGCCGGGCCGCGGGGACGCCAGCGGCCGCGCCCATGGGCCGAATCGGGATTGCCGATGCGTGGGGCCGCAGCGGTGCGGCCACCGGGTTCGACGCGGGTCGATGATTTCCGCCTTTCTATTCATAATCCATTCATGAAGCCGCCCCGTCGCGCACCACCCGGCCCGGCCCTGGAGGGGGCGGCCGAGTCCGCCCTGCTCGCTGCGCTGGACCGTCTGGGCGTGGCGGGTTCGGCACAGCTCCAGGCCGCCCTCGGCCGCAGCCAGCCGACGCTGTCACGCCTGCTGGCCGGGCTGGGCGGGCAGGTGCTGGCGCTGGGGCGCGGGCGCCGCACCCGCTACGCGCTGGCCGAGCCGCTGTTCGGCCAGCCGGCGCGGCAGCCGCTGCACTGGGTGCACGCGGATGGCCGCATCGAGCGCTGGGGCACGGTCAGCCTGGCCCGCGGCGGACGGGTCCACGTCGAGGGGCCGGGGCTGGACCTGCTGACCCAGGGCGCGCTGCCCTGGCTGCTCGCGCCCCTGCGGGCCGAGGGCTTTCTCGGCCGCCTGCTGGCCCAGCGCCTGGCCGGGCTGGGCCTGGACCGCCAGCCCGAGCGCTGGAGCGTGGCCGAGCAGCTCTTCGCCGCCCTGCAGCAGACCGACGGCCCGGGCGCGTTGGTGCTCGGCGAGCCCCGCGTGAGCGCCCTGCCCGCCGCCGAGGACCTGGACGCGCGCGCCGACGAGGCGGCCGCCGGGCCGCCGCCGGGCTCGTCAGCCGCCGGCGAGCAGCCCAAGTTCCTCGCCCGCCGCGCCGACGGCACGGCCGTGCTCGTGAAGTTCTCGCCACCGCGGGGAACCCACTATGGCGAGCGCTGGCACGACCTGCTCCATGCCGAGGCGCTGGCGCTGCAGGTGCTCGGCGAGCACGGCGTGCCCGTGGCGCGCGCGCGCATCGTGCAGACCGAGCGCCGCACCGCGCTCGAGTCCGAGCGCTTCGACCGCGTGCCGGTGGCCCCGGCAAGTCACGGCGCCGGGACACTCGAGGGCACACTGGAGGGGCGGCGCCACGTGCTGCCGCTGCACGCCGTGCACGAGGCCTTCGTCGGCGGCCCGCGCCGGCACTGGGCCGACAGCGTGGCCGTCCTCGTGCGTCAGCGCCGGCTGCCCGCCGCGGCGGCGGCCCAGGTCGAGGCATTGCTGCGCTTCGGCCGCCTGATCGGCAACAGCGACATGCACTTCGGCAACCTGGCCTTGACGGTGGAGCCGCAGGCCGTGGCTGCGGCGCGCTTCGGGCTCGCCCCGGTCTACGACATGCTGCCGATGCGATGGCGGCCCGATCCGGCCAGCGGCGCGCTCGACTGGCTGCCCTTCACGCCCGAACCGGCCGACCTGCAGAGCCCGGCGCGCGCGGTCGCCGCGGCCTTCTGGCACCGCGCCAGCCGGCACGCGCCGCTCAGCGGGGGCCTGCGCGAGCTCGCGCGCACCATGCACTCGCGCCTGGCGTGAGAGCCAGAGAGCGCGAGGCACGGGCCCGTTAGGATCCCTGGCGATCACCCGCCCACCCAGCCGAGCACCGACGCCTTGAATCTGACCTCCCCCTGGCCCGCGCTGACCGCCGCGCACCAGCGCCTGCGTCCACGCCGCGCCTTCGTCGTCGACGGTGAGACCGTCGGCAGCGTCGACGAAGCGCACCTGCCCGCTTTCGCACGCTGGCCCGCGGCCCTGGCCGTGGCGCCGGACGCGGTGCGCCTGCGCCTGCCGCGCGACGAGCGCGACGCCTGGTTCGCCGAAGCCAACGCCGCCCTGCGGGCCGAGGGCCTGGTGCGGGCCTGGCGCGACGAGCCCTTCGCGCTGCCCTCGCCCGGCAGCGGCCGCACGCTGGCCGTCATCGAGCGCGCCGCCTCCCGTTTCTGGGGCACGCTCACGCTGGGGGCGCACTGCAATGGCTGGGTGGCGGGGCCCGACGGCCGGCCGGCGCAGATGTGGATCGCGCGCCGCTCGGCGCACAAGCCCACCGACCCCGGCAAGCTCGACAACCTCGTGGGCGGCGGCGTCCCGTTCGGGCAGACCCCCTGGGAGGCCCTGCTGCGCGAGGGCTGGGAGGAGGCCGGCCTGCCCCCGCAACGCATGGCGCAGGCGACCCCCGGCCGCGTGCTCGAGCTGCGGCGCGACATCCCCGAGGGCCTGCAGTTCGAGCGCCTGCACGTGTACGACCTGGAGCTGCAGCCCGGCGAGGAGCCCGTCAACCAGGACGGCGAGGTCGCGGGCGTCGAGTTGTTGAGCTGCGCCCGGGCCGCGCAGGCTGCTGCCGGGCCGGGGATGACGGTGGACGCCGCGCTCGTGACGCTGGACTTCCTGTTGCGCTGGCAGTTGCTGCCGGCAGCCCTGGCCCACGACGTGGAGGCGCACTTCGCGCGCAGCCTGGCCGGCGCCGACGCCCAACGCCCCCGGGCCGCTTGAGCCAGGTCAAGCCCGGCCCGACCCGCCACCCCGCGCCCCGCGGGGGCTCGGGTTTACCCACTTGCCTTTCCGGCCAGACCGCGCGATAGTCACGGGCTTGCGCTTGTCCTGGACAAAATCAGGACTGTCCAGGCCCGCGCGAGGCCGATTTCGCCCCCACCCTCTCCACAGGAGAACCTCCATGACCGTGACGACCCAGACCGCGCCGCAGCGCCGCGGCTTCCTGAAGACCGCCTCCGCCGGCGCCATCGGTGCCGCCGCCGCCGCCGCCCCGATGGTCAGCCGGGCGCAGACCGTGAACCTGCGCTTCCAGAGCACCTGGCCGGCCAAGGACATCTTCCACGAGTTCGCCAACGACTTCGCGAAGAAGGTCAACGACATGGCCGGCGGCCGCCTCAAGATCGAGGTGCTGCCCGCGGGCGCCGTCGTGCCGGCCTTCCAGCTGCTCGAGGGCGTGTCCAAGGGCACGCTGGACGGCGGCCACGGCGTGCTGGTCTACCACTACGGCAAGAACTCCGCCCTGGCCCTGTGGGGCTCGGGCCCGTCCTTCGGCATGGACGCCAACATGCTGCTGGCCTGGCACAAGTACGGCGGCGGCGAGGCCCTGCTGCAGGAGGTCTACAAGAGCATCAACGTCGACGTGAAGTCCTACGTCTACGGCCCGATGCCCACCCAGCCCCTGGGCTGGTTCAAGAAGCCGATCGCCAAGTCGGCGGACCTGAAGGGCGTGAAGTTCCGCACCGTGGGCATCGCGGTGGACGTGTTCACCGACATGGGCGCAGCCGTCAACCCGCTGCCCGGCGGCGAGATCGTGCCGGCGCTGGACCGCGGCCTGATCGACGGCGCCGAGTTCAACAACGCCACCTCCGACCGCATCCTGGGCTTCCCGGACGTGGTCAAGAACTGCATGCTGCAGAGCTTCCACCAGAGCAGCGAGCAGTTCGAGATCATGTTCAACGGCCCGAAGTACCGTGAACTGCCGGCCGAGCTGCGCGCCGTCATCGACAACGCCGTCGAGGCCTCGAGCGCCGAGATGAGCTGGAAGATGATCGACCGCAACTCCAAGGACTACGTCGACCTGAAGGCTGGCGGCGTGAAGTTCTACAAGACGCCCGACGCCATCCTGCGCGAGCAACTGGTCGCCTATGACAAGGTCGTGGCGAAGAAGTCGGCCGAGAACGCGCTGTTCAAGAAGGTGATCGACTCGCAGCGCGCCTTCGCCCAGCGCGCTGGCTCGTGGCACAACGACTATACGGTCGACATGAAGATGGCGTGGAACCACTACTTCCGCGCCCCGGCCGGCCAAGGCAAGGCCCCCGCCAAGAAGGCCTGACGACACAGCCCTCTGACCCGGGCCACCGCTGCCGCAAGGCCGGTGGCCCCTTTCTTTGCCGGCGCCTGCGGGCGTGTCCGGCGCGATCGCACCATGCAAAGCTTGCTGCTCCGGATCGACCGTCTGTCCACGTGGCTCGGCCAGGCCTTCGCCTGGCTGATCGTGCTGCTGACGCTGCAGATCACCGTCGAGGTCTTCTCGCGCTACGTCCTCAACAGTCCGCATGACTGGGCACTGAACGTCCAGATCATGATGTACGGCACCATCTTCATGATGGCCGGCGCCTACACGCTGAGCAAGAACGGGCACGTGCGCGGCGACGTGCTCTACGGCTTCTTCCGGCCGCGCACGCAGGCCACGCTCGACCTGCTGCTCTACGGCCTGTTCTTCCTGCCCGGCATCGTCGCCCTCACCTGGGCCGGCTGGACCTACGCGAACGAGGCGCTCGCCATCCGCGAGAAGACCTTCTCGGCCACGCCGCTGCCGCTGTACCCCTTCAAGTTCGTCATCCCCGTGGCCGGCGGCATGCTGCTGCTGCAGGGCCTGGTGGAGATGGTGCGCTGCGTGCAGTGCATCCGCACGGGCGAATGGCCTTCGCGCGAACAGGACGTCGAGGAGGTCGACGTCGACAAGCTCAAGCAGATGGTCCACGTCAGTGACGCGGACATCGCCGCCCTGGACCAGAGCACCGCGCGGACCGGAGGTTCCAAGTGAAGCTGCAGATCCGCAGGGAACTCTGGTTCGGCTTCTCGCTGATGGCGCTCATCATCGCGGGCACCGCGGTGATGCTGCTGTCGGCCGACAAGCTCACCTCCGGCCACCTCGGGCTGATGATGCTCGCCCTCGTCGTCGTGGCCATCATGCTGGGCTTTCCGACGGCCTTCACGCTCATGGGCATGGGCATGCTCTTCACCTGGCTCGCCTACCAGCGCGACGCCACGAAGACGCTGGACCTGATGGTGCAGTCGGCCTTCAAGGTGATGAGCAACGACGTGCTGATCTCGATCCCGCTGTTCGTCTTCATGGGCTACCTGGTCGAGCGCGCCAACCTGATCGAGAAGCTCTTCAGGAGCCTGCACCTGGCCCTGGCGCGGGTGCCGGGCTCGCTGGCCGTGGCCACGCTGTTCACCTGCGCGGTCTTCGCCACCGCCACGGGCATCGTCGGCGCGGTGGTCACGCTCATGGGCCTGCTGGCGCTGCCGCAGATGCTGCGCGGCGGCTACGACGTGCGCGTCTCGGCCGGGGCCATCACGGCCGGCGGCTGCCTGGGCATCCTGATCCCGCCGAGCGTGATGCTCATCGTCTACGGCGCCACGGCCGGCGTGTCGGTGGTGCAGCTGTACGCAGGCGCCTTCTTCCCCGGGCTGATGCTGGCAGGGCTGTACGTCGTCTACGTCGTCATCCTGGCCAAGCTCAAGCCCAATCTCATGCCGCCGCTGACGGCCGAGCAGCGCTTCGTGCCGCTGCCGCCGTTGACGCAGCGCGTCTCGGAGGCGGTGTCGAACACGGCGCTGCCGGCGCTGCTGCGCGCGCTCAAGGGCGGGCGCAACGTCGACGTTCCCACGGGCTACCTGCTGCGCCAGCTCGGCGTGGCGCTGCTGCCGGCGGCCGTCTTCCTGGCCGCGGCCGGACTGAGCTGGCACGTGAACACCGCCCCGCGCGAAGACCAGGCGGTGGCGGCGCCGGCGGCCGGCGGCGTGGCCGAGCCCGCGGGCGCGGCCCACGGGGTGCAGGCGCCTCCCGGCAGCGCAGGCGTGCAGGAGCCCCCTGGGGCCGGTGGGGGGGTGCAGGAGCCCCCGGGCGCCGGTGGTGTGCAGGAGCCTCCGGGCTCCGGCGGTGTGCAGGAGCCGCCGGGTGCGGGCGGTGGCGTCCAGGAGCCCCCCGGGTCCGGGGCCGGCGTGCAGGAGCCCCCGGGTGCCGGTGGTGTCCAGGAGCCTCCCGGCGCGGCCGGCGGAGTCCAGGAGCCGCCGGGCGCACAGGCCGGCGGCGTGCAGGAGCCGCCGGGCGCCCAGGCTGGCGTGCAGGAGCCTCCTGGGGCCGCCACGGGTGCGGCAACGGCCGGGGCCTCGGCTCCCGCCGCAGGCGAAGCCACCGCTGCGGCCGAGCGCAACCCGCCCACGCGCGGCTGGTGGATCGGCGCGGCGGTCGGCGCGCTCGCGCTCGTCGCCTTCTACGCCCTCTTGAGCTTCCAGCGCCTCGAGGTCTTCAAGATGCTGCTGGCGAGCTTCTTCCCGCTGCTGGTCCTGATCCTCGCGGTGCTGGGCTCCATCGTCTTCGGCCTGGCCACGCCCACCGAGGCCGCAGCGGTGGGGGCCTTCGGTGGCTTCCTGCTCGCGGTGGCCTACCGCCAGTTCAACATGACGGTGCTGAAGGAGTCGGTCTTCCTGACCGCCAAGACCAGCGCGATGGTGTGCTGGCTCTTCGTCGGCTCGGCCATCTTCTCGGCCGCCTTCGCGCTGCTGGGTGGGCAGGAGCTGGTGGAGAAGTGGGTGATGTCGCTCAACCTCTCCAAGACCGAGTTCCTGGTCCTCAGCCAGGTCATCATCTTCATCCTCGGCTGGCCGCTGGAATGGACCGAGATCATCGTGATCTTCATGCCCATCTTCATCCCGCTGCTGGACAACTTCGGTGTCGACCCGCTGTTCTTCGGCCTGCTCGTGGCGCTGAACCTGCAGACCGCCTTCCTGAGCCCGCCGGTGGCGATGGCGGCCTTCTACCTGAAGGGCGTGAGCCCGCCGCACGTGACGCTGAACCAGATCTTCGCCGGGATGATCCCCTTCATGGGCATTCAGATCGTGGCCATCGTGCTGCTGTACAACTTCCCGGGCATCGGGATGTGGCTGCCGCAGGTGCTGTACCGGTGAGTTGAGGCGGCGCTGACGGGCCGCGCGAGAGCGCCCCGTCGGCGATCCGCCCTCAGCCTGGGCCGCGGCGGCGGACCGCCCGCCGCCATCCCCTCACGGCAGGGCCAGTTCGGGGCCGTCGTAGTGGTCTGCGGGCGCGACCTCACCCGCTCGCAGGCGCTGCTCCCACAAGGCCAGCGCGGCGCCGTGCGCGGCCTGCAGCGCCGGGGCCACGACGAGGCGCACGCACTCGGGTGACGCGAGCCCGTGCACCCGCGTCGTGCCCGGGGCCAGGCGGCCCGTCGCGAAATCCTCGACGGCCTCGGTCACGCCGCGGCCGGAGTCGGCGATGGCCGAGGCGACGAAGACCGCCGGGTCGCGCGCCACCCAGTCCAGCACGTTGCCGATCTGCCGCAGCGGGCCCTCGCGGCAGGCGCGGTTCACGCCCTCGCGCCCGCCGTCGATCATCGCGAACACGAGGTCGGCGCCCTCGCGCTGCAGTGCCTGCGCGGTGGCGTAGGCCAGGCCCACATCGTGCTGGGCGCCACAGAAGCTCGTGACGAAGCGGCAGTCGGGCGCCGCGGCACGAACGCCGTGCGCGAAGGCGGCGCGGCCCTTCAGGCCCGGGCGCACCTTCTCGCCCGAGAGGTGGCCGACCACGCGCGTCTTCGACGTCAGGCCCGCCAGCACGCCGGCCAGGAAGGCCGACTGCTCCTGCAGCACCTCGTAGCACGCGACGTTGGGGGCGAGGAAGCTGCCCTGGGTGATGGCGAAGCGGGTGTCGGGGAACTCGGCCGCGATGGCGGCCACGGGCGCATCGCCCTGGCCGCCATGGGCCACCAGCAGGTCCAGCCCGCGGCGGCACAGCGCGCGCAGCGCCTCGGCCCGGCCGGCGGCGTCGGGCGGGGCAATCCAGTGGACCTCCAGCGCGTGCCCGGCTGCGCGCGCGCGCAGCGCGCCCTGCAGGCCGGACTCGTTGAAGCTGCCTCGGCCCTCGGGCCCGAACAGCGCCACCGCGACGCGGGTGCTCACAGCTTGGCTCCGCTGGCGCGCACCACCGGTGCCCAGCGCTCGGCCTGTTCCTGGATGAAGGCGGCAAAGGCCTCGGGGCTGCGATTCTCCAGTTCGAAGCCCTGGGCCTCGAGCTTGGCGCGCAGGTCGGGCAGGGCCAGCACCTGGTTCAGCGCGCGCAGCAGGGCCTGCTCCACCGCGGCCGGCAGCCCGGCCGGGGCCGAGACACCGACGAAGTTCTCGGCCACAAGTTCGGGGTGACCGAGCTCGACCACCGTGGGCAGGTCCGGTGCCTGCGCCACCCGGCGCGCCGCCGTCACCGCCAGCAGGCGCAACTGACCGGTCTTGCGAAAGGCCAGGTTCTGCGGCAGCGCATCGACCGCCACCTTGATCTGGCCGCCCAGCAGGTCGCTGCGCATCGGACCGGCGCCCTTGTAGGGCACGTGCACCATCTTCAGTCCGGCCTTCTGCGCGAGCAGCTCGCCGACGATGTGGCCCACCGAGGCCTGGCCGCCGCTGCCGAAGGGCACCGGGTCCTTCTGCGCGCGCGCCCAGGTGACGAAGCCGGCGAAATCGCTCACCGGCAGCGAGGGGTGGACCACCAGCACCGTGGGCACGTCGCCGACGTAGGCGAGGTGGCGAAAGCTCTTCAGCGGGTCGTACAGCGGCCGCTCGAACAAGGCCGGCGAGATCGACAGCGGCGCGGAGTTCGACATCAGCAGCGTGTGGCCATCGGGCTGGGCGCGCGCCACGGCGGCCGCGCCGATGGTGGCCGCGCCACCGGGCCGGTTGTCCACCACCACCGCCTGGCCGATGCGCTCGGCCAGCGGCGGGGCGATCAGGCGCGCGACGATGTCACTCGAGCCCCCCGGCGGAAAGGTCACGACCAGCTTGACGGCCTGGGAAGGCCAGGACTGCGCCTGCGCCCGCAGCGGCAAGAGCGGGGCGGCAGCGAGGGCAAGCGCGCTACGACGGCGGATCATCACGGAGGTTCCTTCACGATGACGAGGCCCCTTGCGGGGCCATGGGGGGGGACGCTGCGTCGCCGCCCGCCGCAGACGTGGCAGAAGCCTGGGCCTGCACACATCGACGGCAGATGCAGGCCCTGCCGTGCGCATCGGCCGGCAGGCGCTGGAGCAAGGCCGGCGGGAAGGTCTCCTGCGCGCACCAGCAGGCCACATCGAAGCGGCCCGCGGCAACCGCTGCACAGCCGTTGGGGCCGCCGCACAGCGGGCACGACGAGGCAGGAAGCGGTACATCCAGCATGAGGATCAGCTTAGCAGAGTGACCCGACGTTCGCGGCCATCCCAGGGTGCCCGACCGGACGTGCCTGCTGGCACGGATGGTGCATACAACGCCCGGCCCACCGGGACTTCGCACAAGAGCGCGCCCTCCCGGTGCCGCTCGCACCATGGAGAGGCGCACCTTGATGGTGCGAGGCATTCGCTACCCACCCATCCCCACGGAGATTCCATGCACCGTCGCCCATTCCTCTCGGCCGCCTTCTGCGCCGCTGTGATGTCGCTGCCGCTGGCTGCCCACGCCCAGGACGCGCTCGAGGCCGTGCTCAAGCGCAAGTCGATCAACATCGCCATCCCGACGGATTTCCCCCCATATGGCTTTGTCGGCACCGATCTGCAGCCGCAGGGCCTGGACATCGACATGGCCCGCCTGATCGCGGCGAAGCTCGGGGTCAAGGTCGAACTGATCCCGGTCACCAGCGCCAACCGCATCCCCTATCTGCAGACGGGCAAGGCCGATCTGGTCATCTCCACGCTGGGCAAGAACCCCGAGCGCGAGAAGGTCATCGACTTCACTGCAGCCTATTCGCCATTCTTCCAGGCGGTCTATGCCGGCCAGTCGATGGCGATCAAGGGTTTCGGCGACCTCGCCGGCAAGTCGGTGGGCGTGACCCGGGGCGCGATCGAGGACATGGAACTCACCAAGGTGGCGCCGGCTTCGGCCGACATCCGCCGATTCGAGGACAACAACGCCACCGTGGCCGCTTTCGTCTCGGGTCAGGTGCAGACCATCGCCACCGGCGTGGCCGTGGCCGACAACATGGCGCGCCGCAACCCGCAGCTGAAAGCCGAGTTCAAGGTGCTGCTCAAGGACTCGCCCAACTTCATCGGCGTGGCCAAGGGCCAGGAGAAGCTGCGCCTGAAGGTCAACGAGATCATCAAGGCAGCCAAGGCCTCGGGCGACGTCGACAAGATGGCCGGCAAGTGGCTCGGCCGCCCCGCAGGCAGCCTGCCCGAGTGACCCCCGAACCGTCCCCGCCCGCGCTGGCCGTGGCAGGCGGTGCGGCGGCCAGCCGGGACGACGGGTCGCGACCGGCCTGGGTCCGTCCGCCCGATGGGGGCCTGCCTCGTGATCGAGCTTGATTTCGGGGCTGTCCTCGCCCAGTGGCCGCTGCTGCTGAAGGGCATGGGCGTCACGGTCGGGCTGACCCTGGTCTCGGCGGTGGTGGGCGTCTGCCTGGGCGTGGTCTGCGCCTGGGCGCGGGCCTGGGGCCCGCGCACGCTGGCCTGGGCGGTGGCGGCCTACGTCGAGTTGATCCGCAACACGCCTTTCATCGTCCAGCTCTTCTTCATCTTCTTCGGCCTGCCCGGGCTCGGGCTGCGCTTGTCGCCCGAGGCGGCTTCGGTCGTAGCCATGGTGATCAACCTGGGCGCCTATGCGGCCGAGATCGTGCGCGCGGGCGTCGAGGCCACGCCGCGCGGGCAGGTCGAGGCCGGCGTCAGCCTCGCGCTGAGCCGGGCGCAGGTCTTCCTGCACGTGGTGCTGCCGCCGGCACTGGCGCGCGTTTGGCCGGCGCTGGTGAGCCAGATCGTGATCGTGATGCTCGGCTCGGCGGTGTGCGGGCAGATCGCCACGCAGGAGTTGTCCTACTACGCCAACCTGATCCAGAGCCGCAACTTCCGCGCCTTCGAATCCTTCATCGTCGTCACGCTGCTGTACCTGGCGCTGGCCGTGGCGCTGCGCCGCCTGCTGAACTGGGCCGGCCCGCGCTGGCTGTCCGGGCGCTGACCCGCTGCGCAGGCCGCATCGACATGGTCGACTTCACGCTCTGGGACATCGTGCGCAACCTGCTGCTGGCGGCGCGCTGGACGGTGGCGTTGTCGCTGATCGCCTTCGTCGGCGGCGG
>Ga0169931_10008679_pt1 | contig 14780 bp, 12 predicted proteins | sample Kivu_15m_20L_FD_129675 | JGI IMG/M metagenome (GOLD analysis project Ga0169931, IMG submission 129675) | Freshwater microbial communities from Lake Kivu, Western Province, Rwanda to study Microbial Dark Matter (Phase II) - Kivu_15m_20L... | ecosystem: Environmental > Aquatic > Freshwater > Lake...
ACTCACATCGCAGTCAGATCATGATCCATCCGTGTGCTTGGGCAAGTGACCTTTATTACAGTAGGAGTCGCTTAATGAATAGTTGGTAATAGAGCTAATTTAGATCCTGATACTCCATTTCCTTTTATTTTAGCTCGTTTTTGAATGTCGAGTCTATGCGATTGTATAGGTAGAAGCAGCGATCTCCCACTTCCCGTTGAATAGTCTTCTTTGCCATTGAATCGAACAATTTTTTAAAATGTATCTGTGTAACATTTATCTGAAAGAAAACCTTTTGAGCTGAGGTTTTCCTCTTGTACAGTAGAGATGAACACTTTGCAAACAAGACAAAAACGTTTAGAAGGCACAGCTCCAGCCATTTGTTGTTTTATCAGTTGCTTCAGAGGAAACATAGATTTCCATCTACTTCATTAGCACATAGAGTACAGATTAAAATGGCGGAAATAATTGCTTGCACTAGTCAGCAAGCAGCTTTACAGTATTCGTACACTATAGAATGTATCGAGACAGGTCACTCGATACAAGTACATCCGATAATCGCTCTTGAACAAGACTTTTATCCACTATTTTCACACTTCCTGGCTCCATGTCTGCTGAAAAACTTATAGGTTCCATGATTCGTTCAATGACAGTATGAAGACGTCGAGCTCCGATATTTTCTACTGTCTTATTCAATAATGCAGCCATACGAGCAATCTCACGGATCGCATCGTCCTCAAATTTTAATTGTACGCCCTCAGTAGCGATGAGTTCGATTTGTTGACGAAGAAGCTATGATCATAAACAAAAAAGAAATGAAATTATTGTTCGAGGATTATAAAAAATGTTGGGGGAACAGCAAGCATTTAAACTGAACTCACATTTGATACAGGCTCAGTAAGTATTCTATATAGGTCCTCCTCACTTAAACCCATCAACTCCACTCGAATAGGTAAACGACCCTGAAGTTCAGGTAACATATCACTAGGTTTCACGGAATGAAAGGCGCCACTTCCAATAAAGAGGATATAGTCTGTATTCACATTGCCATACTTGGTAGAAATCGTTGTTCCTTCAATAATGGGTAATAAATCACGCTGAACACCCTCTGCACTAGCATCAGCACTTTTATAGTTATATTCTCTTGATGAACAAATTTTATCAATCTCATCAATAAAAACAATACCACTTTCTTCTGCCGCTGAAATAGCTTCCTTCTTCAAATCGACATTTTCTAGTAATCGATCTAATTCGATTTCCATAATGGTTTCCTTAGCTTCTGAGACTGACAATTTCTTTCGTTCTGTGGGTGGTCCTCTACGTCCAGATCCACCTCCACCCGCCACACGTGAAAGGATTTCGGATATGGCAGCAATATTTTGATTGTTGCCCCCGCTGCCCACATCTCCACCAAAGGTGAACACTCCACCAGTCGATCCACCAGTCTTATCTACAATGGGAACGTCCACTTCAACTTCTTGATCATCTAAGGAACCATTCCTTAACATGTGACGGAAGGACTCACGTCCTGAACTTTTAGGACCTGCTAATAAATCTAATATACGATCTTCTGTATTGGCTACCGCAGTTGCTCGTAATTCTTCCGTCTTACGTTTCTTAACCAACTGAATACTAATATCCATAAGATCACGTATAATTTGATCGACATCTCTACCATGATATCCCACCTCTGTAAATTTCGTGGCCTCCACTTTAATAAACGGAGCTTCACAGAGTTGTGCCATTCGTCTAGCCACTTCCGTCTTTGCAGTTCAGTTCAGTTCAGTTCAGTATAGTACAATGTAACATGTGTGAGAATGTCGTGAGAAAAAAGTGATGAGACATACATGTAGATATCCAAAAAAACAAAATAATCCTACCTTTCCACATCCGGTTGGACCAATCATTAAAACATTTCTAGGTGTTACTTCTTTTCGTAATTCTGGTGAAAGTTGTTTTCTTCTCCATCGATTTCTCATAGCAATAGCTACAGCTCGTTTTGCATCATCCTGTCCAACAATATGTCGATTTAATTCCGATACAACCTCTAAAGGTCTTAATTGTTGTTTTAATAAGGAGGTATGAGTCGAATCAGATGGTGGTATATCTTCTTCTTCAGGATCTGTTGAATTGGGACTATCGGCATTTGAGACATCATCCAGAGAGTCTGGAGGCGATGATGATGATGATGATGGTGTACCTGCAGTACTATTGGTCCCTTCAGCTGTAGTAGTGGATGAATCCCCAGATGCAGAATGTTTTTCGTTTGTCAAGGAGTGTTGAATAGAAGATTCGACCAAAGGAATAAACATGTCCCGTAAGAAAGGAGTTTCTACTCGCTGAGTAGCAGTCGTACAAACGGTATTCTTTGTCATTATCTGGAGACATGGGATAATCGCAGTGCTTGTCAAAGAAGGAGATGAGTTCCTGTTGTTTTGAACAAGTATCCTGCCCCTCCTCTGAACGCTAATACTTCGGGTGTTTAATCTCAAGGCTCTTGACCATGAGGGTAACCGATATGATACCTGGTTCGATTTCGTAATTATTAACATCGTAGCTTTCTATTTGGTCCGAGAAGAATTGTTTATGTAATGATGGACGGTATACTTATAGTTCTTACTGTATGATAATGATAATAAAATGTGTGTCTGTGCCTGCCTGCTCTGAGGCTCAGTATCGATGGTAGAAAAAGCGTTAATACATCGGCGTCATTATCGTCATCATACTTTTCATCGACTATGTACTGTACATACCGTGAACAACAGCCAGCAAAAGAGCAAAAGGTCGTGTCAACTGTCAACTGACGGGTGTTATTTTATACGTGTTACCGGTGTTGCAATAAGTTTTGTCAGAGAGACACCGCAACAGTGCACACAGTACACGTCTTTTCAAGTGTGAACATTAATATATATTTATCATATTGTAACAGCATATTTGGTCTATGATTTATTTATTTCTCTTTACTCTCTAACTCCTTACGATGAATAGTAGTCTACTGAGAAAAGCTCAGCCATTCCATTATCATCGGTATATGATTCGTGTAGCCAATCAGAAGAACAATCATCCTATCATATTTTTTCAGAGCCGTCTGCCACCTTCGAATTCCTCTACATGGAAATCTTTAGCAACCTCATCCTTATCAGCTAAACCTATGATTCCTACACAGAATCAGTCCTCAAAAAATGAGACTCATCATCATCATAATCAAACACCGTCAGTGTCAATCATTCATGGTGTATCCCCGGATGTATCATCCTTGATTCATCAATACGCACATTTTGCACAAACCGCAACATCGTTACAAACACTGATGAAGACTGGACGAGGTGATTTATTACACAAGACATTTCATGAAGAAGATTTAACACCACATGAAACAAAAGCAGCAGCAGCAGCAGATCATCATCAAGCCACAGATAAAATATTAATACAAGTGGCGGGGTTTTTAAGACATGAATTACCTATACGACTCGCTCATCGTGTATTAGACTTGGATCGTGTCCCATTAATGCGTGATATGAAATCTGTACGTTTGGTCAAAGATTTATATATCACATCTTTCTTAGAACTCTTGTCTATAGAAAAGAAAATTACAACGATGCAACAGGAAAATCAATTCGCCAAGATATTAGAGGGAATATATGAACGACATGCATCCGTATTGGTACAAATGGCAAGGGGGGCTTTTGAATTACGTGCTGCGATACGGAATGGAACAGCACAGGTACAATACAAACATCGTATCCACAATAATAATAACAATAGTGGTGAATCAACTACAGATATCAAGGGAGCTGTGGAATTTGATGCCATGGAAGAAACACATTTATTCTTAGATCGATTTTATCTTTCTAGAATTGGTATACGTGTTTTGATTGGACAATATTTAGCATTGCGTCAATCACCCGTGGACAATTATTTAGGTATTATATGTACGAAGACTAGTCCATATGAAATTGTGAAACGAGCGATTGATGATGCAGCCTTTATGTGTGCAAGGAAATATGGTGATGCACCTGAGGTGATTATTACAGGTCGTTTAGATATGACCTTTGCATACGTTCCCACTCATTTACGTACGTTTTTTGCGTGTATATATACATTGCATCTATTCTTGTGTTTTCATGAGTGATTATTGAGATTGAATCAATGTGTTTTGTATTTACAACAATCCCCCAATACTTTCTGTTTTGTATTTATTTTTGGTTACTTTATACTACCATGTCTCTCAAATCATCAACAGATTATATTATGCTTGAATTATTAAAGAATAGTATGAGAGCTACAGTAGATTGGCATGGTGCTGATGGGGGTGAATTTCCTCCCATCAAGGTTGTCATAGCCGATGGTAAAGAAAATGAAGATGTTGTTATTAAAGTTTCGGATGAAGGTGGTGGGATTCCTCGTAGTAATATGAAAAAGATTTGGAGTTATTTATTTACTACCGCAGATCCTGCTATACAAGAGGGTATGATATCCTTTAATGAGAATGTCGATCATAGTATTGATTCACCCTTGGCAGGTTTAGGATATGGTTTACCCATCAGTCGATCCTATGCACGGTATTTTGGTGGAGATGTTTCTGTGATGAGTATGGAAGGGTATGGTACAGATGCTTTTGTTCACTTAACACGGTTGGGAAATTCAAGAGAGCCATTACCTGTCTAAGAGATTACGATTATGTGAGGCATATAATTTTTGAGCGCTTACTTTGTCTGAGTGATTGTTGTATGCATAGAACCTGTTTATGAGAGACAATACTACAGTAGTAAAGTATTTACACGTACTAATAAAAAGGGAATCAACTAAAATACTGAAATACAGTCATCGATTACATCAACTGCAGTAACAAAAACATGAAAAGAGATATTATACTATATCATGGAAAGGATATAAGATGGTGAACAAGAGAAATCACGAAAAGCATTCGTTTTTTTTTTGCTTCTTCAGACAATCTTTTTATTTTCCTTGACTCGTTAGCCATTCAATCACTTGATCAATATTCGTACAATGTAAGGCACTGATAGGCAAAACCATCCAGGGTGTATCCATGACATAATTCAATTGTAATCTCTCGATAAGTTCTGTTTCTCCCACGTGTGGTTCAATATCAATTTTATTAGCTAGAACAAGGAGTGGTGTAGTCCCTATACTACCATCATCCAGTAATTTATGTAATTCTTTTTTAGCAGTGGCCATTTTCATGGGTGCAGCAGCATCCACGACGTACAGTACGACATCACAACCCTTGGTATATCGTGACCATTCGGTTCTATATTGTGCTTGTCCACCAATATCCCAACATTTCATATTCACACTCCCTTTCTTAAATACTTTGACATTCAGACCAATTGTGGGTACTGTTTCTACAGGTGCACCATTAGCCAATACAGATAGTAAGGTTGTTTTACCACTTTTTACAAAATAAAATAATATATGTCGAAATAAAGAAAATCGAATTGTACGCGCGGGGACAAAACGAGAAGAAATCCGTTTTTTTTATATGGCCCGATATGTTGAATGTTTGAATTAGAATAAAATAAAAAGTAATATGAGATTACGCATCGAGCAGAGAGAGGCTTTTTTGACCGCTTTACAAGTGAATGATTTCTGGTAACTTGGACTACTACTATTGCAGCGATTGTGCTTGAGTGAACCTACCTATTCTCAAGCCCTATAACAACAATATCCAGCTTTTTTGTGTAGAAAACTTCAAGTAGCTTGGTCAACCATGCACCCATCTTCTTTTTCTTCTATATCTAGCCTCGCTGTTCAACTTTCTTCGGAATGGGTTTTTCTGCACTGATACTTCACTAGGCCTAGTACTGTAGCGTTAGAGTCGAACGTGGCAATGGATGCATGCTACATACATATGTATGTAGAGAGCATTGGAGGTTGGAGTTGGGCGAGGGGACCAGGGACCAGACAAACGGTTCTTTCTTTGGCTTTCTGTATGTAGATGAGTAATTTTAGCCAAAGTCATTTATTGGTATGTACAAGGACCTACAGCTAATCAGTAACGGCAGAAATCAGAGCATAACCAAAAAAACACACACGTAATGACGTAGTGACTTTGTAAAATGCACGAATGAGATTACTCATTTACAAAACAAGATTCAGGATGTTCAACGAAGGACCCACAAAGAATATAGGGGCAGTCTAGAGAGATAGATATTGAGGTCAGTCTCTACTACTCCTACGAATCTCGTCAATCTTCAAGGACAAGGAGAAAGAAATACTAACTGTCTGTAAAAATGTGGGACGGAAACTCCATGTCTCAAAGTGATTTCATGGAAAAGGATACAGTCCTTGTACTGAATGAATCTGATATTGTAGTTGGTTCAGAAAGTAAAAGGTCATCTCATATTTTTTCGAAAGAAAGACCAAGAGCGGTAGTCCATCGTGCTTTTAGTGTTTTTCTATTTGATGAACAAACGGGAGAGTTATTGTTACAACGACGTGCTGCAAGTAAAGTGACTTTTCCAAATGTAAGTAGCCCCCAAACAATAAATAGATACACATACTCACATCGATTTTGGGTTATAATCATTATTTTGAGTATGAATTTCTTACATCTTCGCATAAATTAAACATAATCTAGGTTTGGACAAACACTTGTTGTTCTCATCAACTTCATGGAATGGATCCACCTGAAGTGGATACCCCGCAAGATGTACAAAATGGAACTGTACCTGGATCTAAACATGCTGCTGTACGAAAACTATTCCATGAATTGGGTATTCCAAAAGAGCAACTTTTGCCCTTGGATAGATTTAAATTTCTAACCCGATTACATTATTGGGCTGCTGATACAAAGACACATGGACATGATGCTCCATGGGGAGAAAATGAAATTGATTATATTTTATTCATTACAGTACCCTCAAAGGAGAGTTTGACATTGCAACCCAAAGAAGATGAAGTCGATGATATTCGATGGGTGAATCCAAATCAATTAAAACAAATGATATCCGATCCTGGACTTTTATTTTCTCCTTGGTTTCGTATCATTGCTAATAAATGGCTTCTACCTGACAAGTCTGGATGGTGGTCAAATCTTCATGTTACCATGACTACTCAAACACATTGTGATTATGTAAATATTCATCGCTTTGACCCTCCCCCTGAACATCTAGGAGGAGCAGGTAAAGCGGGACCGCTTTATTCTTCGCCTTCTTTGAGTCAGAATTCAAGAACGGATGATAGTATGTGAGTAGAAACAACGGTGAAATATTTAGTCTTGTTCGGTTTCTGAGTATTGAATTTTCCTCTCGTTATACAATATCTAATATAGGAAGAAACAGGGTGCATATGGTAAAATCAAAATTCATAAAGAATCAAAGTTGGGACAAATGTCTCATCTTGATGAAGTATGGGCTGCAATAACGCTTCTTTACATCCACCCCATGCAATCTAATCTTGATACAGACTATTGCAATCAAAATTTTCACCCTGGAAACCTTGCCTTTTGCGATGAAATATTAGGAAAGGTCTCACGAAGTTTTGCTGCAGTTATCCGACAACTTCCTCCCGTCCTTTTTGTCGATATTATGATCTTTTACCTGGTTTTGCGGGCTTTAGATACGATTGAAGACGACATGAAGGCTTTTGAAAGTAATGATGTTAAACTCAAACATTTGTTTTCTTTTCATGAAACAGCTCTTGCAGACCCTTCTTGGTCCATGGACGGTGTAGGAGAAGGCGATGAAAGGAGATTGTTACAAGAATTTCCAAAGTGTCATTCTGTTTATGCCGCACTCCGCAATGAATCTAAAGCCATTATTGCAGAAATAACGAAACGCATGGCTGCAGGGATGGCTGAGTTTGTTGGGAAAGATTTGGGCCAAGGTACTGAAGACATTCTTCAATACAATAGATACTGTCACTTTGTCGCTGGGTTAGTGGGAGAGGGTCTATCGAAATTATTCTCCGTGTCTGGTCTTGAGGACTCATCGATGGCGAAAGAACTGCATTTAAGTAATCAGATGGGATTATTCCTCCAGAAAACGAATATCATCAGAGACTATTTGGAGGACTTTGTGGAGGGAAGAGCTTTTTGGCCCCAGAGTGTGTGGAAGAAATATTCCAAGGATGGGGATCTAGGCTTCTTCGCAAAAGCTGAGAATCGAGTGGAGGCCCTTCAATGTTTAAATGAACTTATTACGGACGCCCTTGAACTTGTCCCTGATTGCCTCATGTACCTTGAGAAACTCAAGTGCTTGGAAGTTTATCAATTTTGTGCCATTCCCCAAGTTATGGCTATCGCGACGCTTGATAAATGTTACCATAATGGAGATGTATTTACTGGTGTTGTAAAGATTCGTAAAGGATTATCATGCAAATTAATAAATGCCACCAGTGATCCTAAGAAAGTCCATACCATATTCTGGGACTTTGCGAAAAGTATTAAGAGGAAGGCAAGAAAGGCTAAAAAATTGGGTTTCAATGACTCTTCTTTCACTCGAACCATTAAAGCTTGTGATGAAATTTGTGAAGCCACACTTGAATATACCTATATTGTGAAGTATATCACCGGTACCATCTATTTTTTAGCTGCCGGGCTCGTTGGATCGTGGTATTATGAGATGAAAACGTTTCTCGTTGGGTTCGTCGTACTATTCGGCTTTATGATGTACATGACTACCATGAGTGATATGGCAGAAGGTCACGAACTGAAAGAGGCGATATTGATTGTAAAGGAGAAGCAGAAAAGGAGAAATCCAGTTCCCAAAAGCAAGGACAATTAGAGTTTATAGCGTAAACTATAAACCGCTTTAACTAATAAACTCGAACCTCACGGCATACAGTTGTAGAATACTTCGGAGATGGTCAGATGGTAACATAATCTATAAACTGGGGTACCACTCTGTTCATCTATCAATGCATATTTAATTTATGTGAGAAGATGTTTAGTGGCTTTACCGACGACTATGTTTCTCATCACTGAAGCGAACCGTAAGGCATTAGCCGTATCTTGAAGATTTTCAGCGTCGCATCCTACGCAGACAAGAAGTATTACTTTAGTATCAGCCTCTAGGCTGTCTCGTAGTAAATGAGTTATCGTAGAGTTGCGGTACGGAACATTCCTGGAAAATTGAGCTCTTGAGATAGCAACATCAGCCAACACAGAAATCGATTTATTCACGAATTTCCAATCTTGGTTATTTCCGACGGGGGCCAAGATGTCAATCGATTTATTGTTTGTCCGTGACTTCGTCGTTATGCTATTCCGACGAATGACAGCATCAGACGCTGCAAGATCAACAAAGTGAATTTTACCGGTGGTCCCACTTCCATTGGTCATACTAGTCGAGACAACGTTCACGGTTGCGATGGTGTGACATGACGCTTCATATGCTTGACGATCTATACCCTCATCCTGTAGTCGCTTGACACGTGATGAAATAGCATCCGTCCATATTTTCTTAAATTCACTATGAGATGAGAATGGGGTATGCATTGCCCCTTGTATAATCGTATCACCGTCGTGGTTCGTTTTTATTTCTAATTTCTGAGGGACAATTTTCCCGTTTCCGTTCGTGGCAGGAGATATAGACCCTAGCAAGTCGACGAGCTTTTCGTTATGAACTTCGATCAAACAAAAGGTGAAGGAATCCTTAAAAGTATTCCTACGATGCTTTGCAACTTCAAAGAGTTGTTGCACAGCATGGAAAGCAACACCGGCATTGGATACGCAAACCTCACAACAGGTTGATGTATCGTTGATTTCTACGTGTCCCATTATTGTCAAGGTCTTACCCGTACCGCTGGGTCCGTATGTCATCATGCAGACATTGTAGCCATTTAGAACATCGATGATGGTCCCTTCCAGTTCGGAATAAATTTCAGCTTGAGAACTTCCTAAGGGAAAGACTTTATCAAACTCAAACCTAACGCCATTCGTACGAGAAAATCCATCGGCTTCGCTTGGGAGAAATTCTTCATTCAAAACACATGTATCATCAGCAGGAGACGAAAGTATACACGAGGAAATATTTCCCGATTTCAACATCGGACGGCAATATGTTCGGATATTTCCTCTGAGATCTTGTAGTTCATGGAGTAATTTTCTTCTGCATGACGCTTCTAAGGCTAGTCTCTCTTTCACAAGAGCCAGTTCTGTCAGATTTTTCTTCATGTAGTCACCTACTTGATGTAAGTAGTCATCAGCAACTTTGGGAAGTTGCTTGAATTCCTCAACAGCTTCTCGGCGTAGACTGCGAAGTTGACTCCTCAAAGTAATTATTTCCGATTGTATATGGGAATAGTTTGTTGCTGCGGAATCATTCTTCATGTCGTCTACTTTTCGGAGTGAAGAATCATGATTGAGATCGTTTGTTTTCTTCGTACCTCCTCTATTGAATATATTCATTTTCACCACCGATTTGCTGTAACCACGTAAATGTCAACATAAAGTGTGAGACTTAGTTGAGAAGATGAATGATAAAATAACAAACGCACAGTTGGAACTTACGCATCGGTCAAGGCGACTTGAAGCTTTTTTATTTCATCATCCTTCCTTTTCACAATACGTTTCGATTTCTCAACCAGTGCTTCTAGAGCACGAGTCCTATCCTCCGAAACCTGTAACTTTCCTTTTAACATTTCTTCCGACTTTTCGGCGTCACGCTTTACCAGTTCAACCATGAAACCAGTGTTCGATTTAATATCTTGTAATGTTTCGCTAGCATTAACTTTTTGAGCCTCTGCAGCAGCCACTCGTATTCGTAGCTTGTGGACTTCGCCATCTGCAAGCTCCGCTTGCTTTCTCCAGTAAGCAGCATTTTTACGCTCCTCGGCTAGATTTTCTTCAGCCTTTCGCTGTCGAGCCATAGCTTCCGCACTACGCTTTTGGGCTAAGGCTGCGGCTTCAGCAGCTTTATGAGTAACAGTACTATTCCAATCATTACTAGAACAAGATTCTGCACTTTGAATGGCTTGTTCAGCAACTTTCACAGCACGGGCAGCTTCAGCTCGACTTGCTTCTAATTCAGCTCGTAGCTCTGTAATAGTTTGATGTAGCTCTTCAATAATTTCTTCATCAATCACTTGCGTAAGCGACGACACTTGTGATCTAGCGTCGAGATCTTGCTTTGTCTTACTAGGGTTAGACTTGATATCCGACGACTTCCAATCTAAAAGGACGACCCCACCTTTATCTTTATCTACTCGGGGGCTCGAATAATCAAGATTGTTCTTATTTTCATCAATTTTATGTGATCCATCGAGTCTCTTAATATTTTCAGCTATTGTAGGATTCTCACCCTTGTTATCTGTTTCAACAGCACCTACAAACATGGATGCAGTATTCTCCTTCACTCGAGCTGTTAAATTAGGACCCTTAACACGTGAGTCCTTCTTAAGCGCACCTTCATCTGGTACCGAATAACCCATAGAGGGAAGAACTGGAGTAGGTTTACGATCTAGAGAAGGAAAAGAAGTAGTAGGAATGATTGAAATTAAAAGATGAATAAAGAGCATTCCGATGAATATATATCTCGTTACAAGTACAACGTACCATGAGCAACAATAGGAGCTGAAACAACACTATGAGTCGATTGAGCTTTTGATGCAGTGACTCCACCTGTAGTGAGCAGACCATCATTCGTAGTCATGGGATCTACTTCATCTTCTTCTACCAACGGTACATGTAAGAATTGACTGAATGCCACTGCAAACTTATCTCGATCTAGTTGAGTCGGAGCTTCGATATCTAAACTTCCAAATATCGGATCCGTTGATATAAGAGATAACAATCGTGATGCAGGGCATGTATTTTTCCTTGTCCGATCTGTTGTTTTACCCTTGTGTACAGCAATAAATTTCGATAATGGAATTTTTAACTTTTTCTTATTCCCCCATGCCAAGACACGTACATATCCTTGTTGTCCATCCAGAGATTCATCCATGAATTTTTTTGGTCCATTTTCATTTATCATGGTACCATGCCGAGGTTGAGACGCACCAACACCACCGACAACAACACTTGTTGCTGTTGTTGTTGCTGCAGATGATGTTGTAGAATCGGCTCTTGATCGATTAGTGATGCTAGTAGTATTTAAATACATCAGAGATGAATTATAAGCAGTAATATCCTGGGCAATGGATGCATTAGAATTTGGGATATCGGTTGTTGTTGTTGTTATCATCATCTTATCATGTATACTAGAGGATGATTCATTACGATGTGATCCAATAGAAGCAAGACAATTTAAAGAAGTTCCACAATTGCTGGCAGTAGTTGTTGTAGTAGTAGCAGTAGCATCATGAGATACTATTTTCTTAGAACTCGTAATAGAAGAAGAAGAATATCCTGTCCATGGTCCTCCACCTCCATGATTCAAGGTAACGGGTAACGATTTTGACATGTTTAAGGATCCCATTTTCAAACTCTTTTTATTGTTATTATTCCCATCCACTCCACCATGATGATGTGACATGGCAGCAGTAAGACGGATCGTTTCACACTTGACATACCGCAATTGTGATTTACCATTGGAATTAATTTTTCGTACTGCAATACCATATAGATCCTGTGTGAGTCTTTGTTCAAACAATGCTTGTTCTTGTGAATCAAGAAAAGTCATGGGAGGAAGAAAACTGAATGAATGATTTTGTTGCTGCTGTTGATGATTATGATAATACTCTGGAGTATCACTAGTCGGTGTAGACATGTGTGATTTATCACTCTTTACCTCAGAAGATGCAAAACTACTCGTTCGTAAAACTTGTGGTACTGTGGTACTTGTTGCTGCAACAGGATGGCCTGGAGTCGTTGTAGATATAGCACTAGTATTATTATAATTTCCATGTTCAATGGAGGGTGATTGACGACGACTATCCATTACTCTGAGAATCGAATGTTTATCACTCGTTTCATGCAGGGGATCTACTAAAAGTATACGACTTTCCTCTTCTTCTTCTTCTTCTGCTACTACTACTACTACTTCTTCTCCCCAAGGTAAAGATTGAAAATTTGATTGCATTCGAGTCGATTTAGTTTCTGTCGATGGTAAGATTTTCGTCACAGTTGCTTGATGATGGTCTATACGAAAAGGTTCTGTTTCCGTTTGTTGTAAATGCTGTTGTTGATCAAAAAATGCTTGAAATGTTGGTGGCGGCGGTGGCGGTGGTGGTTTTTGTTGTTGTTGAAATGTATTCTTATTTGCATCTTTATCCTTCACGAATGAAGAAGGAGATGGTACGGTATATTCATCCCTCTGAAGTGATCGATGAGTAGGACTTTGACTTTTCACAAGCCCTGTTGTAAGATGAGTAGGAGGACTTTTTTGAGGAATAGATAAGGAAATTGGACGCTGTGGACTTGAAGTATTTGTCCTGATTCCTTGAGGTGAAGATCCTCCTCCTCCTCCTGTTACCATGTTCGTCACACCTGTACTATGACCATTCAAAGTCGTCGTAGTATTATGTCGTGTATTCCGTGTTCTGGTGGTACTAAAGCTATCTTTAGGATTTCTTGGGATAAAAGCATTGCTCATACTTGCTGGACTAACAGGCGTAGAAACAGGAGATTGAGCCAGAGCAGTGGTATCCATTCTTCTTTTGGGTGTGCGTACGAATTTTTGTTTCTTTCCCTTTCTGGCCTTGTTTACAGTAGGCGTTACAAGGTGATACACAAATCGCTCGGACTTTCCTCACTTATGCAATACTTGCTCGCTCGCTTTCTCGGGTGCAATCAGAATGGTTGTAAACAGTACTTCCAGTCCAGTTGTTGTTGTTGTTGTTGTTGTTACTGATGACAAAGGATGATATGCGAAAATAGAGAGAGTATTTATTGTTGTTGCTTCAGTCCACAGCAGTGAGAGGTGAGAGTGTCCGACTCCTACCGTGATCCTTGACGCCCCGACCAAAACAAAGTCCAAAGACAAAGACTGACTGTGCGCTTGTTCAAAACCTGGAGAAAATACGACTGAACCCCTCTCAGCTATTTTAGAGCTTTCTGCGTATGTATACGTTTGCACACTGTAGATGTAGTACAGTAAGATTCTTCAAGCATGACTCTCCTGATGTAGGCTACATACAGTACATAGGCTCATAGGCTACACGCCGAGCGATCAGACATCCAACATCTCTGGCTGATGGCTGATGGCTGATGGCTGATGGCTGATTATGATCTGATGATGTGATGGCTTGAAAAAGATTTCATCGAAAAAGCCCGTTTTCCCGTTTTTTTTTATACTGTATCTCTCAATATAATATCTATTCTCTCCTTACTCATAGATTATTAACATATCAACATCATTTTTACTGTTCATGTCAATATTAATGGATACGTTTCTGAGGAGGAGTGGACGTGCAGTGAATCGGTTTATATACATACTTGTATCCAAGAGTCTGATAATACGAAGAATCATGGATCTCCAGTCATTTGGGATGCTAAAGCAACAACAGCGTCGAATGATTCATGGATCCTGCTCTCCAAATCAAACCAAGATCCTTCATATAAGAGTGATGAAACGAGAACCCTTTTTACGAATCGCCTTTTTATTTATATTTCAATCCTTATTTTCTTCCAGTCTCATCATGTCTAGTTTTAGTATTCATACTACTGTATCATCATCACCATCATCATTAAGACGATTACGAGAGGCCCGAAACGAAGCACCCTTTATCTTCCAGGGTAGATCTAAATCAAAACCACATCTCTTATTCATGACACTGCCTATGATATCTACGAAAGGTATGATTCATATTACCAAATCTGCTTCGTTTGGACAAGTAGAGGATGAGGAGGAGACGATAAGAACGAAGCTAGAGCAACAACAGAAGAAGAAGAAGAA